>OGCL01000608.1_pt1 | contig 36798 bp, 40 predicted proteins | sample 1570041 | NCBI WGS metagenome assembly OGCL01 (sample SAMN06266162, study PRJEB24511) | hot springs metagenome | isolation source: Hot spring water | place: South Africa: Limpopo | collected 2015-06-22 | reverse complement strand
ATGAGGATACTGTTAGCGTGTGCATCTGGGTTTTCAACCAGTATTTTAGTGGAAAGAATGAAAAGCTATGTACAAAAGGAAAAATTAGATATCACAATAGACGCAGTATCTGAAGGTCGAATCGCTCGTATCATTGAAGATTATGACTTAGTCCTTTTAGGACCACAAGTTTCACACTTGGAACAGAAATATCGTAAAGAATTTCAAGATTTGAATATACCAATCCAAACCATATCTATGATGGATTATGGCATGATGGATGGGGAAAAAGTTATAAAACAAGCACTTAAGCTTTTAAGAAAGGAATAAAATGAGTTTTACAGAAAAACTTCAAAATGGAGTCCAACGCTTTGCTGGTGGAATTCAATCAAATAAATACATCATGTCCATCACGAATGGATTGATGTCCGTCTTCCCAGTCACTATGGCAGGGGCAATCGCTTCTTTAATCAATGGGTTACCTATACCAGCTTATCAAACATTCTTAACAGATACTGGTCTAAAAGCCTTAACTGTGATTCCGAATGAAATTACAAACGGGTTATTATCACTTTATATTGTATTTCTAGTTGCACAAAAGTTTGCGGAAGCACATCGTATTGATGGTACATCCGCTGGACTACTTGCACTTATGGCATTCTTTGTTGTTACACCATATCAAGCAAGTGAAACTGGCACAATGGTCGCATTAAATATTCGTTGGTTTGGCGCTACAGGATTATTCACTGCTTTCATTATTGCGTTACTAGTAGGTAAGATTTATACAGAATTTGTTGTTAAAGGTTGGATCATCAAAATGCCAGAAAGTGTTCCACCAACTGTCGCAAAATCATTCTCAGGATTCGTTCCAGGAATTGTTGTGCTATTTGTTGCACTTGCGATAAAAGGATTAGTTGGATTAACGCCATTTGGTGATTTACATACTATGATTTTCGCTCTGGTCGCAACACCTTTACGTGCTTTAGGTGGTACATTCCCAGCAATGTTGATTGCAGTTATAGCAGGTCATTTACTTTGGATATTTGGAATCCATGGCACAATGGTAGTATATTCTGTATTTATCGCAATTTGGACACCATTAGGTGTTGAAAACTTAGCAGCTTTCAATGCAGGATTACCAATTCCACATCTAGTCACAGGCTCTCTATTCTTCCAAGCTGTCGCTATGGGTTCTGGGGCAACACTCGGATTAGCACTTGCGATGTTAAAGGCAAAATCAGAACGTTATCGTACGATTGGGAAGCTTGCTGTTGTTCCTAATGCGTTAGGCATTAATGAACCTGTTATCTTTGGATTACCGGTTGTTATGAATCCAATTCTAGCTATTCCATTTATGCTTACACCTGCGATTATAATAACAGCTGCCTATTTCTTAATGGTCACTGGAATACTTAATCCATTACCAGGAATCGCAACTCCATTAGGAACACCAATCATTGTTGCTGGATTAATTGGTGGTGGATGGAAATGGGCAATTTTCCAAGCACTAACAATTGTATTGTCCTATTTAATGTATAAGCCATTCTTTAATATCATGGATAAAAAGGCATTTGAAGAAGAAAATCAACCAGTAGAAGCGTAAGTCCATCTTACGCTTTTCTAAAGGTGGTATACTAGTATTAACACTCTTTTTGAAAGGAAAATTATGATTAAAAAACTACAAACTGGCTTTCCAGAAGGATTCTTATGGGGTGGCGCAACTGCCGCAAATCAACTCGAAGGTGGATACACTGAAGGTGGAAAAGGATTCTCGTCTGCAGATTACGCTAAACATGATGATGATCATCAAAAAAACTTAATGAGTTTATTCATGGGAACGAGTCGTGAAGCACTATTAAAAGCGATGAGTGACAATGAAGGTAATTATCCTAAACGTCGTGGGATTGATTTCTATCATCGCTATAAAGAAGATATTAAACTATTTGCAGATATGGGATTCAAGACATTTAGATTATCTATCGCATGGCCACGTATCTTCCCTAATGGAGATGAACTTGTCCCAAATGAGGAAGGATTAAAGTTCTATGATAGCGTGTTTGATGAATGTCTAAAATATAATATTGAACCACTAGTCACAATCTCTCATTATGAATTCCCAGTTGGATTGTCTCTAAAGAATAATGGTTGGTTAAGTCGTGAGACAGTGGATCATTTTGAACGTTATTGTAAGGTACTATTTGAACGTTATGGTTCTAAAGTAAAATACTGGTTAACATTCAATGAAATCAATGTACTATCCATGACAGCTTTCTTAAGTGGAGGTATCCTTATGGATGGGATTACAAACATGAAAGAAGCTCAGTACCAAGCGATTCATCATCAATTTATCGCAAGTGCTAAAGCAGTTAAACTATGCCATTCCATGATTCCAGATGCGAAGATTGGATGTATGTTAGCTCGTATGGAAAATTATCCAATGACATGCCATCCAGAGGATGTTTGGGAATCTTTACAAATGGATCATAGTAATCTATTCTTTACTGATGTACAAGTACGTGGTGCATATCCTGCTTATACTGCTCGTTTCTTTAAAGAGAACAATATTAATTTAGTGTTTGAAGAAGGTGATGAAGCTTTACTTAAAGAAGGTAAAGTGGATTTCTTATCCTTTAGTTATTACATGAGTGGTGTTTCAGCACGTAAAAAAGAAGGTGAAACAACACATGGAAATATGATGTTTGGCTTAAAGAATCCACATCTTGAGTATTCTGAATGGGGTTGGGCAATTGATGCGTTAGGATTAAGAATTACACTTAATAAACTTTATGATCGTTATCAAGTTCCTCTATACATTGTTGAAAATGGATTAGGCGCAAAAGATACACCTGATGAAAACTTCTATGTGGAAGATGATTATCGCATAGAGTACTTACGTCAACATATCTTGGCGATGAAAGAAGCCATCCAAGATGGTGTTGAGATTATGGGATTCACCCCTTGGGGATGTATCGATTTGGTCAGTGCATCTACTTCTGAAATGTCAAAACGTTATGGATTTATTTATGTTGATGCGGACAATTATGGTAATGGGTCATACAATCGTTACCCTAAGAAATCCTTTAATTGGTATAAAGAGGTGATTCAATCAAATGGAGAGAAACTATAAGAAAAGTTGCGGTTAAAACCGCAACTTCTTTTATTTCTATAAGATTTTTGGGAATAACCGCAACTTACAAGTCTACATCAACTTTAAACTTGAAATAATCCGCTACCGACCAAATCTCAGATAACTCAACTAAATGACCATTGGAAGTAAATGCTTTCGAAATGGTATGTATACTAGGAAATCCTTCAGTCTGTAGTAAATGTTGTGCAATCTCTTTGGATGCACTTTCTATTGTGAACTCACGATTCACTCTGTATGTATCTTTATATGTATCAAAAATATAAGGATAAAAGAAGAATTTCTTTAAATCTAATTTATCCATTCCAGGTAGATATTTAAGTGACAAATATTCATCTAAGTAAGTAATTGGGTGACCATTACCAGTATAGATACGTTTAACTAACAGTACATGATCATCTTCGTCAAATCCTAGATTCATCTTATTTAGTACTTTACCAGATAGTATTAATTGATCGACGTGTTCTATCTCAGGTTCTAAACCGATAGAACGAATACTTTGGACAATCGCTTGTAAAACATAGTTCTGAGCAGTGGGCAGAATATTCTTTTTAATTCGATAGTTCGAATTAACATACTCAATCACATTCAATTTAATCAATGATTTATATGCTTCATTAACTTCATTTTCTTCAACTTCAATCAAATGAGCTAACTCGCTTGGAAGAGGTAAATGATAATCTTCAGGAAAAGATTTTGTCATAATAATAGAGTAAATAGATAACTCTAATTGTTTACCGATGGATTGATTACGACGTTTATCCAATTGTATCCATTTCTCAATCATGACTTCACCTCAAACTCATAATAATGTTTATTTGTTTTACCGTTAATAACAATACTGGAATAGAGTTGAATCTTATCACTCTCATCCTTATAACAAATCGTATAGTGAATCACTGAGGAACTTGGTTCAATACCTAATGACTTAGCATAAATATCTCTCACACGTTCACCACGATAAATAACTTCAGCCTTTTTAAGTTTTAACTGAAGTACTTTATCAATAGCCATAAAAGTATCTTCACTATGAAGGATTGTTTCTGATTGATAAAGATTCACATCATGTGGAATAAAATACTCAACCAACGCAAAAGGCATATGATCGAGTTGAATCAACTGAGTAATTCTTAGAGCTTCTTTGCTTAATGGTTTAAGAACTTCTGGGAATTGAGCATAATCTGAATGAATTCGTTCAATTAGGAGATTTCTTTGACTATAGGTATAACCTAAATTCTCAATTAGATGCTTAATACGCACAATATCGTGGTCTTTGAAACTAAGAATAGGTCGTTTAGATACAAACGTACCTCTTCTCTTAATGCGAACAATGAGTCCTTCATTTGCGAGTGCCTCGTACGCCATTCTAACCGCAATACGACTGACATTATAAAACTCCGCAATTTCCTCCTCGAAAGGTAATGCCGCATTATTTTCTAATTCTCCACTTAATATAGCACTTCGAATGCTTTGATGTATTTGTTTATACAAAGGCATTCTTAATTCTTTATTTAAGTAAATATAGTTCATACTAAAATACTATCACTAATATGCAAAAAAATATAGGACTAATCATATTATCGACATTATGTATTAAATATTGTGCATTTTTCGATAATCTTCAAGACTCATTTTAGATGGATAAGATTTTAAAATTGATTCAAGTTTAATAGGATTACGCATCATTTCCTCGATCCCCGATAACAATACATAGGCAGGATAGACTAAAGCTTCCTCAGAATTAGCCATACAGAAATTCTTACCATGGACTAAACCGGCACATCCAGAGAATCCTAATTGAATGGTAGGTTTAAACAATGATAAATCACCCATATCACCTGCCGCAAACGATTTTTGATTGTCTACGATTTGATTTAAAGGAATTATATCTTCAATAAAAGGAAGTAAAATATCACTTAGTTCTCTGGATTGAATCAAAGGCATATAACCCATACGATCTTCAATCTCAACTGTTGCGAACAAAGCTTCTGCACAATGTTTCGCAATATGATTCAACTTCTGATTAAGTTCTAATAAACGTTCTGGATGAATGGATCGTACATAACCCTCAAGAATGGTATCTGATGGGACAGAGTTAACACTATGACCACCATTAGTTGTGATTAAATGCAAACGAATTCGATCCTCTTCTAAGAATGTTTCACGGTATAATGCGAATGCATTCTGAGTAAGAATTTGTGCATTCAAGGCATTAATCCCCATATGTGGCATTACAGCCGCATGTGCTGCTTGTCCTTTAAAATGGAATTTCTTATAGATAAATCCACTCAATGATGCATTTACTTCCATAGAAGGAACCTTTGTTTCACCCATCGTATGTACCGATAAGAAACAATCCACATCCTTAAACGCATCCATAAGGATAAGATTCTGCTTACCCGATAATAATTGAATTTGATTCTCAGCTTGTAGATTTAGACGATAATCCAAATCCACAAACTCTTCTGCCGCAATAAAGTAACACGTCAATGTCCCATTTGGCTTATTTTGATAATCATTCCATAGTTTAAATACATGAGAAAGAATGGTGGTTTGAAGATGATGACCACAAGCGTGTGCAGCTCCATCTTTGCCTGCATTTGGATGGTCTAATACGACTAATGCGTCCATTTCCGCAATGAGTCCAATATGTGGTTTTCCCTGTCCAATTTGAACAGAGAATCCACTCAATCCAAAGTCTTGATGAATCGATATATTATTTGAATTTAGATAATCTAGAATGATTTTACGTGTTTCAGACTCTTTAAAACCGAGTTCAGGATGATTGAATAAAATACGTTCCATAGACTCTAATGATTTTTTCTCTGTGTCTAGCTTATTTTTCCAATGGTTCATAGTTGTTCCTCTTTATTAGTTTAACATTATCCATCTAAAAACATTACTTATGTAATGTTCAAAGTTTGATTAATTTGGTGTAATTTTTGATTAAACAAAGTTGATTCAAGATCACATTCATTTTTTAATTGAATAAGATCATAATCTACTAATTGTTTATTAATTACTTTCTGAATACCGTCAACCCAAACGGAATGGACATTAGAGGCATTAGCGCTATAAACAAGTAATGAATAAGGATCGTGATTCGGATACATATTCACTGAATCAGTTTCGATTAAAACAAGATCTGCCTTCTTACCCACTTCAAGTGATCCAATAAGATGATCTAAATGTAAAACAGATGCACCACCCATTGTGGCAAGTTGTACAATCTCTTTTGCGGGAAATAGTTTACGATCATGATGATGTACTTTGTGACACTTTGCGACAAGGTTCATTTGGACAAATAAGTCTAAAGTGTTACCACTTGATGGACCATCTGTACCAAGTCCTACACGAATACCCTGTTCAATAAATGATTTGAGTGGGGCTATTCCTTTTGCGGCCTTGATATTTGCGCCGATACAATGAGCAATGCCTACATTGTGTTGGCTTAATAATTCAATATCATGTTCAGTTGGATGAATGGTATGAACTGAGATAAAGTTTGAGTTCAACAAATGAATCGAATTCAAGAATTCAATTGGAGTTGTATTATGTTCTCTAAAATGAGCCATTTCATCATCCATCTCAGCCACATGCATACAAACGAGTGCGTTATGTTTCTGGGTATAAGCTTTTAGATCAATCAGTGTTTTTTTCGTCAGTGTTGTCGTTCCATGAGGGCCAAATGCTGGAATGATTCTAGGATGATTAACCCATTTCTCATAGAATGTTTTCGCTATATTAAATCCTTCGCGCTCATCCTCTGCATCACACATGTTTTGATTAACGATGGTTTGCGCAACCAAGGCACGAATTCCCATAGAATCATAGACCTGGGCTAGTGCATCAGAATAATAATACATATCCATGACTGTAGTAACACCTGATAATAAGCTTTCTGCCACCCCAATTTTTGCGGCTGAAACGGCTAATCTCTGAGTCATAGCTTCTTTTTCTAATGGAAATAAGAATCGTCTTAATCGATCTGGTAAATCATCTTGTAGCGATCGAAAAGGTATCATGGATAGATGAGTATGCGTATTAATCATACCTGGCATGAGTATTCCATTCTTACCATCGATACAAATATCATAAGGAACATCTTCGTTTATCGCGATGATTCGATCATTTTCAAAAGTAAGAGAACTATTTGTGTAGATATGTTGTGCTAAATCACAACACAGTAGTGTTACATTTTCAATTCTTGTCTTCATGTTTAAATACCCCACATGTTTCTCGTACAACGAGTTTTACGAATGAATTCTCAGTGTAATCATCGATTGATCGATTCTCAATCTTTTCGATTAGTTCAATGGTCGCATCCCATCCTAAGGCATATCGATTAGGATTAACACTGGTTAATCCTGGATTTAGATATTGGTTGGTATCGATATCATCGTAACCAATGACACTGAAGTCATGTGGGACAGATATGTTGAGTTCTCTAAGGGCTTTAAGGGCGCCATAAGCAATTAAGTCATTGCCGCATACAATAGCACTTGCCTTTGTGTTCTTAAGTAATGGAAGTAATTCATTATAGCCAGCTTCTGCGGTAAATCCTGTAAGAAATAGACTATTCTTTGGATTTGGATGAATACCCTTATCTTTAAGTGCTTCTTGATAGCCAAGAAGTCCATGTTGGGAATGATTATACACACTCGGACCTGTCGCAAATAGGATATCCTTATGGCCTAAGTCTAAAAGGTATTGAGTTGCGACATAACTTCCTTCATTATTTAGACTCAGTTTTGTCTCATTAATATAGTTTTTCTTATTGCCTGTAACGAAACAATAAGGAACATTTAGTTTTAGTTGATTGTTCTTAATCTTACGCTCAATCTGCAAACCCGATAATACAATTCCATCAATATGACGAGATTGTAACGATCGAACATAGTTAACTTCTTTTTCTAAGATATTATCCGAATTACAGAAGACCAATGAATAACCATATTTATTGGCACAATCTTCACATCCTCGAATGACATCCGTAAAGAATGGATTTCGAACATCAGGAATCATAAGTGCAATTAGCTTCATTTGTGCATTTCGCATACTTTGAGCCAGTATGCTTGGATAATAGTTTTCTTGTTCAATAATTGCTTTGACACGTGAAATTGTATTCTGACTTAGGTCGTGATCCTTCCCATTCAGAATTTTTGAAACTGTCGTAATGGATACTCCAGATAATTGTGCGATTTTTTTGATTGTTGCTGGCATAGTTTTAGTTAAGCGTTTACACTCTTAACACTATCTTACTTAAGTGTGAGAATTTATGCAATTGATTTTATACCTATTTTAAGTGTATTAAATCGATTTAGGTTATCGATTTAAATAATTTCAGTTTTCATATTAAAACAATTGACAGTTAAAATTGTAATCGTATACAATGAACTAAAGTGATGCATATCTTTAATTTTTCAATCAACTTAAAGTAGGAATGTTTGTAAACTGAAAGCGTTTACTTAGGTTATACTATAGTTGAGGAATTGAAGATTAATCTCTCGATCATTTATTCAAAACAAGGAGGAACAATAAATGAAAAAATTAGCTTTAGTTTTACTATCGCTTATTCTTCTTGCGGCATGTGGCACAGCTGCTCCGGAAGAAGAACCAGAAGCAAAGGTTTTTAAAGTTGCTTTATTAGTTGGTGAATTAGGGGACTTGTCCTTTAATGATTCTGCTGCACGTGGTGTTAGACAAGCAGATGAAGAATTTGAAGATGTAGTTGTTGATATCGTTGAATATGGTGTAGCAGTAGACAAATATGAATCTTCATTATTAGATACAGCTGATAAAGGTTATGACATGATCTTTACAAGCTCAACATTACAAGAATTTGTTGAAGCTCATGCAGCTGAATTCCCAGATACAGTATTTGGTGTATTTGATACTTCTATCGATTTTGAAAAAGGTGGTTTGGATAATGTTTATGGAATCATCTATAAAGCGAATGAAGCTTCTTTCTTAGGTGGATTCTTAGCTGCTAAATTATCACAAACTGGCGTTATCTCATTCTTAGGTGGTATGGATATTCCTGTTATCAGTGACTTCTTAGTTGGTTATATCCAAGGTGCTCAATTAGCTAATCCTGATGTTAAAGTAGCAATTACTTACGCTGGTAGCTGGTCTGATTCTGCTAAGGGTAAAGAATTAGCATTAACTATGTTTAACAATCAAAATGCAGACGTTATCTTTAACGTAGCTGGTGGTACTGGTATTGGTGGTATCGAAGCTTCCGTTGAAACTGGTAAATGGTCTTTAGGTGTTGACTCTGACCAAGCTATGATCTATGACGCAGCTGGTAAGACTGACTTCGCTAATGCGATCGTTTCTTCTGTATTGAAGAATGTTGACTACTCATTATACCGTGCAATCAGCTTACACCGTGAAGGTAAATTAGCTGTTGGTACAAACGAAACTTTAGGTATCGTTGAAGGCGGCGTTGGTTTAGCTGATAACAAATACTTCCAAGCTAACGTTTCTGAAGAAATTCGTGCTGAAATCAAAGCTTTAGAAGAAAAAGTCACTGCTGGTGAAATCGAAGTTATGAGTGCTTATGGCAAAACAACTGAAGAAATCACTGCTATTCGTGATGCTGTTAAACCTTAATATTTAAAAAAACTAAAAACTGAAAGTGAGCACTGATTCGTTCAGTGCTTACTTTACTATTATGGAGGATTACCATGTCTAATAATGTCGTCCTAGAGATGAAGAATATTACTAAAATTTATCCTAATGGTGTAATCGCTAATAAAGATGCGAATTTATCGGTTAGGGAATCAGAAATCCATGCGTTATTGGGTGAGAATGGTGCTGGTAAAACAACCTTAATGAAGATTCTATTTGGTATTGAACACTATACATCGGGTGAAATACTTTTAAATGGAAAACCTATAAAGGTAACAAGTCCACTTGAAGCAATTGATCTAGGAATTGGAATGGTTCATCAACACTTTATGCTCGATGAACGTTTAACAGTTACTGAAAATATCATTTTAGGCATGGAACCTAAAAAAGGTCTAAGTCTTGATTATAAGAAAGCTACTGAGATGGTTAAAGAAGTCTCTGAGAAATATAATTTCAAGGTTGATCCAAATAAACTTGTTATGGATTTATCAGTAGGTAAGAAGCAAAAAGTGGAAATCTTAAAAGCTTTAATCCGTGGTGCTAAAATCCTGATTTTGGATGAACCTACCGCCGTATTAACACCACAAGAAACATCTGAACTCTTCGAACAACTTGAAACACTTAAGAAACAAGGTCATTCAATTGTCTTCATTTCTCATAAATTAAATGAAGTAAAAGAAATTTGTGATCGTGCAACAGTAATGCGATTAGGTGTTTATCAAGGTACATACAATATCGAAGATGTGACAGTTAAAGACTTGTCTCGTTTAATGATTGGTCGCGATGTCGTTCGTTCTATTGAGAAGAAGACTCAGAACTTAGGGGATGTTGTCTTGAAAGTGGATAACCTAAAAGTTATTAACGATGAAGGCAAGATTGTGGTGAATGATGTAAACTTTGCGGTACGTCAAGGACAAATCTTGGGTATTGCAGGGGTTGAAGGAAATGGTCAAAGAGAACTGATTGACTGTATTACAGGGTTAGAGACAACGTTCGTAGGAAAAGTTTCTCTTCATGGTTTAGAGGATAAACAAGAGTTTAGTGTTAAAAATTTACGTTTGAATGGAATGAATCATATTCCAGAAGATCGATTAGTCTATGGTGTATCGTCTGAGGCGAGCATTCAAGATAATATAATTTCAAATCGATATGATCAAGCTGATTTAAATAAAGGAATATTCCAGGATCGTAAAGCCATTACTACCTTATCCAATGAATTAATCAAACAATATCAAGTCAAAACTGATAGTAAAGATACTTTGGTAAGAATGTTATCGGGTGGTAATATGCAAAAAGTTGTTGCGGCACGTGAAATGAGTACAGATATGAAAATACTCATCGCGGACCAACCAACACGTGGTATCGATGTTGGGACTGCGGCATTTATTCACGATAAGATTGTAGAGTTAAGAGATAAAGGTGTAGCTGTCTTACTTGTCTCTGCGGATATCAATGAAGTTATGGATGTATCCGATAGCTTAATCGTAATGTATGAAGGAAAGATAGCGGCTTACTTTGATAGTATTAAAGATTTATCTCAAGAAACCTTGGGTGAATATATGTTAGGAATTAAGAAAATGTCTGAAGAAGAAATACGAGGTGCCACCGTATGACATGGTTCAAGAAAAAACCAGATGCTAAAAAGGATGTCATCAAAGAAATATCGAATATAGAGAAACGATTTGAAGTATTTAGAATTGGAATCGCATTACTCATTTCGATGGTTCTTATTATTTTAGTTATTGCATTAATATCAGATGATCCACTTGGCGCAATACGTGAATTATTATTGGGTCCACTACAATCACTACGCCGTATGGGGAATGTTATTGAATTAATGATTCCATTAACCTTTACAGGTTTAGCGATTACAATGGTATTTAAAACAAATCGATTTAACTTAGCAGCTGAAGGCGCCTTCTATATGGCAACAATGGTTGCGGTATTAGTCGCATTAAATTCACCATTTCCACCAGTTATTACGATTATACTAGGCTTATTAGCTGGATTTATTGTAGGTGGTTTGTTAGGTTTAATTCCTGCTTTAATTAATCTTAAGTTTGGCGCAAATGAACTTGTTGTTTCTTTGATGCAAAACTATATAGTTGCGTTCTTTGTTCAATACTTATTAAACTATGTTGTTCGTGATCCTAATTCATATGCGATTCAATCCTATGCGCTTCCAGAAAGTGTAAGTCTATTTAGATTTATTCCTGGAACACGTATCCACGTTGGGTTAATCTTAATGGCAGTTGTCGTTGTGGTTGCGTATATTATTCTATATCGTACAAAATGGGGTTATGTTTTACGCGTGACTGGTTTGAATGAAAAATTTGCGAAGTACAGTGGTGTAAAAGTAGCGTTCGTTATTATTATTGCTCAAGTATTAGGTACTGCTATTGCTGGTTTAGGTGGTGCGGTTGAAATGTATGGTATCTATAATACCTTTAAATTTGCGGCAAGTCCTGGTTATGGTTGGGATGGTATTATCGTCGCAACGCTTGCGAAGCTTAATCCTGCGTTTGTGCCACTTGCGGCGTTGTTTATTGCTTATATTCGTGTAGGTGCTGACATCTTGAATCGTTCTACGAACATTCCTCCAGAAATTGTATCAATCGTACAAGCGATTATTATTCTATTCATCGCTGCTAAAGCCTTTATGAAGGCTGCGAAAGAGAAGAAGATTGTTGAGAAGTCACGTGAAGTGGCTAGTGAGGGGGCAAACTAACATGGAACTATTTTCAATATTTCTAAATCCAGGTTTCTGGTTCTCACTCATTCGTTCGAGTACTCCGCTTATTTTTGCAGGGATGGCCGCATTGATTGCGTCCCGTTCTGGTATTACGAATATGGCAATTGAAGGTAGTATGACCTTAGGGGCATTAGCGGCTGTTGTCGCATCCTGGTATTTCCAAAATGCATGGCTTGGTTTATTAGCAGCTGTTCTTGTTGGAATTATGATTGCCTTGTTCTTAGCTTATTTCAAATTAAAAATGATGGCTGATGAAATTCTTGTCGCTATTGCGCTTAACCTCTTTGCGACAGGTGCTTCGATTTTTATCCTCTTCTTATTAACGGGGGATAAGAGTAATTCATCTGCTCTTAATAGTTTAGTTTTACCAACTGTTTCCTTTGCGTTTTTAAACAATATTCCATTTATTGGACAAGTTATCAATGGTCAAAACATATTAGTGTATGTAGCGTTCATCAGTACCTTTATCTTAAATTACTTCTTGTTTAAAACTCCAATGGGATTACGTATTCGATCGGTTGGTGGAAATGAACATGCGGCTGAATCTGTTGGTGTATATGTCCATAAGACTAAGTACATTGGACTAGCTATCTCTGGTATGTTTGCTGGATTAGGTGGTGCATTTATGTCACTTGGTTATATGTCACTCTTCACACGTGGTATGGTCGCAGGTCGTGGATTTATTGCGATTGCGGCTGCGAATGTAGGGGGTCGTTCTCCAATTCCAACCATGTTCTCAGCGATGTTATTTGGTTTCTTTGATAACCTCGGAAATAACCTCCAACAGTTCAAAGTTATCAATGAGTTTGTCTTCATGATTCCGTATATTGCGACAATCATAATGTTTGCGTTCTCTTCTTACCGTCGTATGACTGAAAAGAAACGCTTGAATAAAAAGATATTAGCTTCTCAAAAAGCAGAGTAAAGGGTTAATACCCTTTCTTTATGAATGGAGTCCTATGAAATATAAAATACCTCTTGTCATTGATTGTGATCCTGGTATCGATGATTCTTTTGCCTTAGTCTACAGTCACTTAGTGGATTGTTTCGATATTAAGGCGGTCTTCAGTGTAGCAGGTAATGTACCAATTGAAATGACAACATTGAATTCTGAATATATCTTATCTGAATTGGATTTAAATGTTCCTATTTATCGTGGTGCAGATGGTCCGCTTATTGGTGAACCCATTATTGCGAAGTATGCGCATGGTTCAAATGGTTTAGGTGGTTATCAGTTTGATGTGAACACTAAATTTCATGCAAGTCATGAGAATCCAATCGATGCGTATTATAAATTACTATCAAGTTTAGATGAACCGATTATTATTGCGGCAATTGGACCTCTTACCAATCTTGCGAAGTTATTCATGGCTTATCCTGATGTTAATCAATACATTAAGGCGATCTATGTCATGGGTGGTGGAATTGTGAAGGGGAATTATACCGCAAGTGCAGAGTTTAATATTGCGGCAGATCCTCTCGCGGCTCAAATCGTGATTAACTCAGGAGTTAAACAATATTTTGTTCCTCTAGATACGACAACTGCGTATGGGTTTAATCGTGATTTTATGCTTAAGTTAAAGGATTCAAAGAATGAATCAAGTAGACTACTTTATAAGATTATTGATGCGAAAGAGAATCTAGACCATTCACCTCGTTCAGTTTTCTATCTTCATGATCTCATCACAATCATTTCCATTCATCATCCTGAGTGGTTTGAGATGATCGATGTACATATCGCAGTTGAATTAAATGGTACCCATACGACAGGGATGACAATATTTGATTTACGTGGTGAACGTGCACAGAAACCGAATGCGGTATATGTTGCACATCCTAAGTTTGATGAAATACAGGCACATGTCTTAGAGGTGTTACTATGATCGAAAAAATTCCATGTATTATCGATACTGATCCTGGTGTTGATGATGCGTTTGCGATATTATATGCCGCAAAACATCCAAAACTTGATTTATTAGCGATTACAACCGTATTTGGAAATGTTGGATTAGAATACACATCACGTAATGCTCAACTTTTAGCTGGTTATATTTCTAAGCCAATTTCAGTTGGATTAGGACATAAACAAGCTTTAGTCGTACGCAAAGACGATGCAGGAGTTACACATGGTTCAGATGGTTTTGGTGGACGATATGATACGTATAAAGAACACGCTAGTACTAGACCACTCCATCCTAACTCTGTTCAACTCTTAAAGGAGACTCTACAAAAATCTTCAGAATCAGTTGTATTATTCCCGATTGGACCTCTTACAAATATTGCGAGTTTATTATTAGCTTATCCTGAGCTTAAACCAAAGATTCGTTGTATAAGCTTAATGGGAGGAGGATTCCATCATGGTAATCGTACTTCTATTGCGGAATTCAATATCTTATCGGATCCAGAGGCAGCACGAATTGTGTTTGAAAGTGGATGTCCTATTGTAATGGCTGGTTTAGATATTACGGATCAAGCCAGTATCAATCAAACCGAATTAAATCGTATTTTAGAAATCGGTCAAAAAGAGAGTCAATTACTCTATGAGATACTCGATTTATACTCAAGTCATGATCGTAGTTTACATGATCCAATTGCGGTTATGGCCATATCTGATCCTGAGTTATTTGAATTTGTGAATGTACATGTGGATGTGGAAACCGGTGGTCATTTCGCGACTGGCGCAACCATCCCTGATTTTAGAAAAAAATCCAACCAAAGTTTAAGTCAAGTAAAGGTTGCGATGAAGCTTGAACATTCAAGTTTTATGGACCGTTTGATTGAAATATTAAGAAAAGACGCATAATGATCAATCAAGCTAGGACAATACAGTTTTGTGTTGTCCTTTCTTACAAGTATGAAAGGATCCTATGAATACTGACAAAAGAGTATTAAATCACTGTACTCTCCTTGATGAAGAGGGAGATTTCCACTTTAATAAAACGTTGATCATTTCGAATGGAATAATCGAACGAATTACGGATGAATTCTTTGAAGGAGAAGATTGTTCAGGACTTATTATTTCACCTGGTTTAGTGAATTGTCATACTCATGCCGCAATGAATATTTTCAAAGGTATAGCGGAAGATGTTCATATCGATGCTTGGTTTAATGAAGAAATTTGGCCCTATGAAAGTAAGATGGAAGAGAATGATGTAAGAGTTGGGACTAAACTCGCAATTGCGGAAATGTTAAATAATGGTGTAACCGCATATGCCGATCATTACTTTAGTCCTCAATCAATTATCGACGCGGTAAATGAAACGCACATTAAAGCAGATATTGCGATTACCTTATTCAGTCAATTTCCAGGGTATGAGGAACAATTAAAACAAGCAGTTAATCTGATACAGAATAATAATCATGAGAAAATTCATTTAAGACTTGGTCCACATTCACCTTATACCTGTTCAATTGAATCATTGTATGAAATGAGTGAATGGGCAAAGAAATTGAATTGTGGGTTACATCTGCATGTATCTGAAACACAGAGACAAGTCGATGATAGTTTGAATCTTCATCAAAAAACACCACTACAAGTTGTTTATGAAACAGGTTGTTTAGAGGTTCCTTGTATTATTGGACATGGATTATACATACATCCTAATGAAAAGAAATACTTAAGTAAGGATACACTCATCGCATTGAGTCCTAAGACCTATCAGAAACTAGCGATGGGAACTGGATACTTATGGGATAACCTAGATGATATCCACTATGGAGTTGGGACAGATGGATCCGCATCCAGTAATACTTTATCTCCTATTGAACAAGCTCGTACATTAGCACTCTTGCATAAACATGAAAAAAATGATTCAACATTGTCAAATGTTAAATCTATCTGGAAGTTATTGATGAATGGACATAAAGCATTACCATTCAATAGTGGACAATTAAAAGTTGGATACAGTGCTGATTTAGTATTTTGGGATTTAAATCGAATTAATACCAGTCCTTTATACAATCCACTCGCTTCTATTATTTATAGTAGTGATGCGTCGAATATAAAGGCTGTCATGATTAACGGTGAATATGTAAAAGAAGATTATCATTTAAAATTAGATGAAGAAAGTTTATTAAACGAAGTACAGAAGTGTGTAAGCCAATTACTCGAAAGAGGAAAAGGCAAGGCTAAGATAGAATTCTAATTTCGCATAGTGTTGCGAGGAAGGAGAATTATGGGAAAAATAGTTATCGTTGGAAGTATTAATATGGATTACACAGCCTTATTAGAAGAATTACCTAATCCGGGTGAAACACTTATGGCAAAAGGATTTAAGATGTCAGGAGGAGGTAAAGGAGCGAATCAAGCGATGGCTGCCGCAATCTTCTCAAAGGATGTCTTAATGATTGGTTGTTTAGGGGATGATCCAGCAGGACATGCATTATATGAAAAGATGAAAGACAAAGGCATTGATATGTCATGTGTCGAATTTACACAAACTCCAACTGGAAATGCATTAATTTACGTTGCGGAACAAGGTAAGAACACCATCGTTGTTTATCCTGGTGCGAATCAAGATTGTACACCAACCTATGTGGAGAAATATCGTAAAGTCATTGAACAAGCAAGTTTAGTGATGATGCAACTTGAGATTCCAATGGAAACCGTTGAATATGTGGCAGATATTGCACATAGCGCCAATGTACCAATTCTACTCAATCCTGCACCTGCGAATACATTGAGTCCTGAACTCATCTCTAAGATTACGTATCTTACACCAAATGAAACAGAACTCTTACGCATTACCAATCAATATGATGCGAAAAAGGGTGGGATTGTCTTACAAGAAATGGGTGTTAAGAATATTATCGTTACTCTTGGATCAAATGGTTGTTTCATGAAGACAGAGAATGAAGAAGATCGTATCCCAACCTTCAAAGTGAATGCGATTGACACAACTGCGGCTGGAGATTCTTTCAGTGGTGCCTTAGCGGCCCATCTTGCGAAAGGATTGAATCTAAAAGAAGCACTCAAAATAGCGAATGCGACGGGTGCTCTTACAACCACAAAGATTGGTGCTCAAGAAGCGCTACCAACCGAAGATGAGGTATACAGCTTAATAAAAAATAATGCTTAAACCAAAAGACCTCAAGGAATGAGGTTCTTTTTAATTGTATATTCATTGTGAGGAGAATATTGACTATAATCATTTGAGTGTTAAAATAATAATGATTAATAGTATTAATCAAAATGAATAAACAGGATATATTAAGTAGATTAGATCTTTTAGATGAAGACACAAGTTATATATTTAGTGAAAATATTCGATTTAGAATGGTAATAGTGGGGGGAAGTGCATTACTTTTAAATGAGTTTATTGAACGTTCTACATATGATATTGATGTGTTGATTGTTTCATGTGAGTTAGTTCAGTTACTCAGTAAGTATGATATAGACAATCGTACTTCAATATATCTTTTTAACTTTCCTTATAATTTCGAAGATCGTTTAGTAAAACTTGATATAGGAGGTAGAAGAATAGACTTCTATACCGTATCTTTAGAAGATATTGTTATCTCTAAGTTATATTCATCGAGAGTTAAAGATAGTATTGATATAGAAAATGAATTAGTTCTAATTCATTTAGATTGGGAACTAATAGATAAAATAATCATGGATGAGAATGAAGTGAAAGCAAGTTCATTAAATGATCGAACATTTTCAGAATTATTTCACAGTTATGAAGAATTTAAGAGGAGGTTTAAGAAATGAGAACATTAACATTTAGAGGATTCTTAAAAGAATATATAAAAGAGTTATCTTTGTGCCGTTCCACCAATTTAACAAAAATAGTAAATGAATTACACAGGAATCCAAGATTACGTGAACCCGTGATTTTATATTCAATATTATTTGATAAACAATCAATATTGCTTGAGAAGATAAAAGACGATGACAAGATTATTGTTTTGATAAATAAGTATGATAAAGATAGTTTGTTAAATAATTTAAGTAATTATTCTGAAGATTTAGAAGTTGAATTTATAAAAGTATGGAAAAGTTATATATCAAAAAGAAATAAGCCACAGAATGTTAATCACACAAAAGAGTTAATTTTAAATAAGATCTACGAAAACAAGAAAATAAAGAATATATCAAATTATCGTATTTATAAAGATCTAAATTTAAATCATGGAAATATCAATTCATGGTTAAAAAATGGAGAATGTGACAAAGTAAGTCTAGAAACCGCAAGGAAAGTACTAAAATATACTGAAGAATTGAAAGTGTAGAATAAAAGAATCTACACTTTTTTATTAAATGTGTTGACATACTAACAACTGTTAGTATATACTACAATCGTACTAACAAGTGTTAGTTTGGAGGGTGTATGTTTAATATAAATCAAGTTATCTCTCTTCTTGTACCAATTGCGTCTATAACTTGGATTATTTTTGGAATAATCCAATATAAATCAAAACAAATTTCAAAAATACAACTAATCCTATTTTTTGTATCAGGACTCATTATTTGTATATTGGCAGCCTATCGTGACGGTTATGGATTTTCTGAAAACTCAGTTATACCGATGAATAGTATGATATCTATACTTTTAACTATTTTTGGTTTATTGATAAGTATGAGTTTGATTATTGGCTTAATAAGTCAAAATTCGCTTCGATATAAACTCTTTTTATTCATGAGTGTATTATTTATCATCAAACTTGGATTAGTTGAAATGATTGTTAGGGGGATTATTCTATGAAGATAACTATTATTCACGGTACAAATCGTAAAGGAAGTACGTATCATATAACACATCAAATCATCCAATCACTCGATAAGCGAATTCAACCGATTATTACTGAATTCTTTGTGCCACAAGCATTACCTCAACCCTGTGTAGGTTGTTTCAGATGTATTTTTGAATCAGAATCCAAATGTCCACATGCAAATTACACAGAAGTGATTAAGCAGTCCATGGTAGATGCGGATTTAATCATTCTTACATCTCCAGTTTATGTGTATAATGTGAGTGGTTCTATGAAATCGTTCTTAGATCACTTTGGCTATCAATGGATGTCTCATCGTCCTGAAAAGTCTATGTTTAATAAGCTAGGATTAAGTGTTGTGACTGCGGCAGGAGCTGGGTTAAATCCAACTCAAAAAACGTTGAAAACCAACTTTAATTTCTGGGGAATTAAACAAACGTTTGGATTTAAACATGCTGTTATGGCAAAATCCTATCAAGAAATTCCATCAAAGATTCAAAATCAAATTAATAAGAAATCAAAGAACTTAGCTCAATCGATCTCTAAGGCATACTTATATCCTAAGAAGAAACCTGAATTATTGACACGCCTAACCTTTATGATTATGCGACTAGGTAAAAAGGGTCATCCAGAATGGAATGAAGCTGATCATACATATTGGTTAAATCAAAATTATTTTGAACACAAACCTTGGGAAATCGACCAAACAATGATAGGATAAATGTATGAACACAAAAGAAAAGATTATCGAAGTTGCGTTAGAATTATTCTCCATTAATGGGTATGAATCTGTATCGGTCAGAGATATTTCAAAAGCGGTTGGGATAAAAGAGAGTTCTTTATATAATCACTTTAAGAATAAACAAGATATTTTTGATACCATCATTCTTTTGTGTACTGAAAAGGCAATGAACCAATATAAAGATCTGAAGATTGATCAAACACTTCAAGGAGACTTTACAATTTATAATCAAATTTCAGAAGATCTCCTAGTTCAAATAAGTCTAAATTTATTCAAATTCTATGTGACAGATAAAGATATGAGTCGATTTAGAAAGATTCTTATTATTGAACAATTTAAGAATAAACAAATACAAGATATTTTCTTCAAACATTTTATTGATGATGCGATACGTTTTCAAACTCAATTATTTCATTACTTAATGGAAGTTGGCGCAATTAAGAAATCAAATCCAGAGATGGTTGCGTATGAGTTCTACTCTCCCATATTCTTATTGATGTCACGATATGATCAATTGAATGATGATGTTAATAATCTCATCAAGAATCATATCAAGAACTTTAGTTTAAAGAATTCAACAAATTAAGCAGAAATTTCTGCTTTTTTAGTCGATTCTTATAAAAAATCACTCTATAGTATGTGTAGGAGCGTTATGAATCATAAAGAAGAATTTGAAACAATATACAATGCGACGTTTGAGACATTGAGTAAACATGTCTATTTTAAGGTTGCGAAACTGGAAGATGCGCAAGATATCGTACAAGAAATTTACATTGATTTTTATAAATATATTTCATCTAAGGGAAAGAAAGTAGACAATGCACAAGCCTACTTAATTCAAATTGCGAATAATAAACTTTCTCATTATTATAAAGATAAAACATTTGAGACAACTCTAATTAAAGATGAATATTTACTTGAATCGATAGAGGATGAAAATGACTTAGAATTTAATGTATTAGAAAGGTCTACTTTGGATGAAATATGGAATGAAGTAAAGACATTATCTGATTTAGATCAACACATTCTGATTGATTACTATCGATTTGGATTAAACTTTAGAGAAATATCTGAACGATATCAAATACCAGAAAGTACGATAAAAAGTCGTTGTCAGAATGCGATTAGACAACTAAGAGATAAATTTAAATGAATTTTCGTCTAATTATCCAATAAGTTACTCTATAGAAGTGAAAGGACTTGGTGAGTATGAACAAGCTAGAAAAAAGTATCCAAAAGAATGCGTTTAATCAAGATGATATGTTAACTCGTATACAAGCTGAATCATATGGCATGAAGTCCAAAACACTTTTTGGAGGAACACCGATGAAAAAAGTTATTGGGCTTTTAGCCTTAAGTTTTACCTTAATCTTTGCGGTATGGTTTGGATTAAACCAAAATGATATTGCGAGAGATGAAGAAGTTGTGATGTTAGTTGGAGTTGATATTAACCCTAGTTTTGAGTTATCTGTTAATCGTAATAATAATGTAGTTGAAATAGAAGCGTTAAATGATGATGCGAAGACAATTGATGTGTCAGACCTAATAGATGAACCTGTTGAAGATGTTGTAGAAGAAATTATACGCAGAGCAGCACAAGCAGGATTTATTGATGTGAATGATTTAGAAGAAGATTATGTCGTTGTATCAACTGTTTCACTTGAAGATGATGAAGATGAACAAGATGAACTTGAAGAAGAAATCGGTCAAAAGGTTCGTGATAGTGAATTCTTACAATCTCTCAATATCGTTCAAATTAAGGCAACACAACGTGAGAAATTTGAAGCAGAAGGTAAGAATATTCCTGTAGGACTCTATGTCATTAATGGTTATGTTTTACAAGAAGATGGTACATTCTTAAGTGCTAAAGAATTCTTTAGTGATCCTGAGAATAAGGATAAGATAAGCAATCGTTCAAATATTACACTTGAAAAACAAGAAAAACTAAAACTACGTCTTGAAGAAACATTAGCTAAATTAGAATTAGGTGGATTCGATGCGACACAATATCGCTTAAGACTTGAAGTCGCAACATTCGAACAAATGTTAGAAATACAAGCAGAATTAAAAGTTGAAACTAAGAATATGAACAAAGGTTCAAATGAACCAGATGATGATGAAGAAGAATCAGAAATAACTGAACCACGTGGGAACTCGAATGTATTGCCCAAAGAGAACCAAAACGCTGGTAAAGGGAATTAGAAAGAGATAATCTCTTTCTTTTTTTTAGGTTTGTTCGGTTATAATAAGGTTTGAAATTGAGGAGTACTATGAAGAAAATTTTATTATGTTTAATCGTTCTGATGCTTAGCGCATGTTCAAATAACTTACCAAAGATTGAATCAGGTAAAAATATTAGGATGGTTGTTGCGACGGATATACATTTACTATCTAAAGACTTGATGACAAATGAAGAATTAATGGATCAAGTATTCACGTATGGAGATGGTCGTTTTGTGCACTATTCCAATGAAATCATGAGTACATTAACAGATACTTTAAAGAGTAATCAAACAGATATACTTATTTTAAGTGGTGATTTAACGCATGATGGTGAGAAGGCGAGTCATATTGCGATGGCTGCTCAACTCAAAGAGATAGAAAAGAATGGAACACGTGTGTATGTTGTGCCTGGAAATCATGATTTAGAGAATCCATTCGCAAAGGATTATGCGGTTGGTGGGTGGAAAATAGCTGAAACAGTCACCAAAGATGAGTTTGAAGAAATCTATAAGAACTATGGTTTTAGTGAGGCAATCTCTCGTGATCCTAATGGTTTAAGTTATTTAGTTGCGCCATCTGAGGATGTTTATCTACTCATGTTAGATTCAAATAAGTATGGCATGTTAAATATGCCAACAGGTAGTGGAATCATCAAAAATGAAACACTTGAGTGGATAAAAGAGGCAACACAATTAGCTCGTGAGAATAATGCGCAGATAGTTACAGTTATGCATCATAATTTGATTAAACATAGTGAACGTTTATATCAAGGGTATGTGATTAATAATAGTGAAGAAGTTGTGCCTGTGTTCGATGAGTTGAATCTAAATATTGTCTTAAGTGGACATATGCATGCACAATCAATTAAATCGACTGAACAAAAGAATAATACAATCTATGATATTGTGACTTCTTCTATGAGTATATATCCAATGAATGTTGGAGTATTAGATTATTCAAAAAATACTGGATTTAGTTATCATCTAGAACAATTAGATGTACAAACTTGGGCAGAGTCAAATAGTACGGATACTAATTTATTAAACTTTAATGAGTACGCCAAAGAAATGAATTTTATCCAAAATTATAATCGTGCTGTTAGCTCACTGATTGAAGAAGAATATGATATTGATGAATCTCTAGTTTTAAGTGATGAAGTTATACAGCGTCTAAAAGATGCGAACTTTAATGGAGTTATTCGTCAAATTAAGAATGAACTTCTTGTATTAAACGGACTTAAATTAGAAACAGAAATTGAAGTTCCAAGTACAGAGACACGAATTACAAGTATTGAAATCAAGAATCAAAAATAGAAGGGCAATGCCCTTTTAAAATAATTGAAATATAAACCATAATCAAACTTTTAAGATAATGAATGTGATAAAATTAACTCACATGAATCAGAAATTTATCATACCCGCTCATTCAAGAGTTATTGACTTAGACCAAGTCCCCGATGAAATGTTTAAACAACGTTTAATGGGAGATGGTTTTGCGTTGGAACTCTTAGATGGGGAGATTGTTGCGCCAATGGATGGAGTTATAACAGCGCTATTTCCAACAGGGCATGCGATTGGAATGCTGCTCGAGGGGAATATAGAAATATTGGTTCATATTGGGATTGATACGATAAAGTTAAAGAATAAACCAATTGATATCTTTGTGAGTGTTAATGAAAAAGTTAAGCAAGGGCAGTTACTTGTTAGAGTTGATTTAGATAAGTTTAGAGAAGGGAATATTCCACCAATCGTGCCCATTATTTTCACACGAAATACATTGTTTAGTGTTAAAAAAGGTGTCGATGAAGTACAATGTGGTGAGGAAAATATTATTGAAACATATGATTAGTCATTTCCTTGGAAATAAGCATTAGACTTGAAAAGATTCTATGATTCTACTATTCTATGCGTATTGAGGTGAATGATGAAAAAGTTAGGGATAATTTTGATAGGAGTACTATTAATGAGTGCATGTACCAGTGAGAGTAGTTATCATAAAATTAGCGCACAAGAAGCGAAAGAAATAATGGAGTCCCAAGACGTTATTATTGTGGATGTCCGTACACAAGCAGAATATAATGAGGGTTATATCGAAAATGCGATCTTAATACCGAATGAAAGTATTAGTGAAGCACCACGTGAATTACCTGATAAAAATGCGATCATATTAGTGTATTGTCGTAGTGGTAATCGTAGTAAACAAGCGGCAGATAAACTTGTGGCTTTAGGATATACCAACATCTATGATTTTGGTGGTATTATCGATTGGCCATACGAGATTGTGGAATAATGCAGAAATGCATTTTTTTATCCATGGTACAGGGACAGAACTTGATATAATAGACCTATGGCAAGACAAGCAAGAAATACTTTACAATCCAATCTCGTGTTAGTTACACAAAACTGTAACGGTTTATTATATCGTGATGATTTAGATCGTCATTTTTTCTTGGATCTTCTTAAGAAAGTTCAAGCTAATTTTAATTGTCATATCTTAGCATTTTGTTGTAATGAAAATGATCGATTCCAAATTATTATCGATACACAAGGAGCGAATATATCCAAGATTGTTCAATCGCTTACGATAGCGTATTCGATGCATCGTAAGAGTGAAACTAAACTATTTACACAACGATTCAAGACTAAGGCAATCCTCTCAGAGGAACATCTTAAACACGTTATACAAGAGATTCAAAAGAATAAAGATGAATTTGCGGCGTGTTGTATGATGTCTGAAACTATGTCTCGTTATGATTGGATGAAACCGTATAACCCAATTATTTTTATTCAACCTGAAAAAATAAAAGAGAAGTTAAGTATTGAAGATGTAAGAAATCAATTGAATGATTTATTAATACGTAAACAATTAAATATTAATGAGTTTAAAAAGAATAAACCTTTACGAAATGAATGGATAAAGAACTTAAGACAAAAATATGACTGTAATCTAAAATGCCTAGCAGAAGTACTTGGTATTACAGAATCATCTGTTTCAAAGATTATAAATACAGTTGAGCAATAAACTTGAAATTCAAGTTGTGTCCCCTTATACTGTTCATGTAAGGAGATTGATATGTCATTTAACTTTAATATTTCTAGTATCAATAAACCAAAAATAGATTTCAATCAAACCTTTGATTTTGTGAGTATTGGTGGAGGTCCAGCGAGTTATAACGCAAGTCTATACGCTAAACGTAAAGGTTTAAATGTGTTAATCATTGCGAAGAAACCTGGTGGACAATTACTCAATACATCTTCTGTGGATAATTATTTAGGATTTAAAGAATTATCTGGTGAAGCACTCTATGAATCATTTCATGATCATGTGAAGACACTTGATATAAGTGAAATCAATGATCAGATTGTGACTCAGATTGAGAAAGTAAAAGAATTATTCTATTTAACACTCGAAGATGGAAGTGTAGTCAAGAGTAAGACAATACTTGTCGCAACTGGATCAAATCCTAGAAAACTGGGTGTTAAAGGTGAGGTTGAATTTGCCAATGCAGGGGTTGCCTATTGTGCAATCTGTGATGCGCCACTCTTTAAAGGTAAAGATGTGATTATTGCGGGTGGAGGTAACTCAGCTGTGGAAGCTGCGATTGATGTCGCAAAACTCGCAAGAAATGTCACTTTAGTTCATCGAAGTCAATTACGTGCAGATAAGATTTTAATTGATAAAATGAATGAACAAGCGAATATAAAAGTTTACTTGGAATCACAAATACTTGAAATAGAGGGCGATACTAAGATGCGTTCGATCAAAGTGTTAGATAAATCAAGTAATACTGAATTTAGATTAGAGGCAGATGGAATATTTATTGAGATAGGAAATATCCCGAATTCAGATTTAGTAAAAGATCTTGTGAAACTCAATGATCGAAATGAAATTATCGTCAATCGCAAACAAGAAACATCGCTAGAAGGATGTTACAGTGCGGGAGATGTGACAGATACACCGTATAAACAAATTATTATCGCAACGGCAGAAGGGGCAAAAGCTGCTCTAGCCGCAAACGAATATATCAATACCCATTAGGAGGAATAAACAATGGAAAAATTATTAAATGCAGATGTACAAAAACAATTAAAACAAGTCTTTGAAGAACTTAAAAATCCAGTTACGATGGTTTTATTCACAAGCCAAGATGACTGTGAAAGTTGTGAAACAACCGTTAGTCTTTTAACAGAAGTATCCGAACTAAGTGATAAACTCAATCTTAGAATCTATGGATTAGAGTCTGAAGAAGCGAAGAAATATGATATTACTTTAGCTCCAAGCTTCGTGTTATTGGATCACAATGATGAATATCATCGTGTTAAATTCAATGGTATACCAGCAGGACATGAAATCAATTCATTCATTTCAGCTCTTATTGAAATGTCAGGGGCAGAAAGTGAAGTACCTGCTGAACTCTTAGAACGTATTCAAAAGATTGATAAACCAGTCAATATCAAAGTATTCGTGACATTATCATGTCCACATTGCCCAGGTGCTGTTCAAAAAGCACATAAATTGGCTATGTTAAATAAGAATGTAACAGGCGAAATGGTAGAAGCTCAAACATTCTATGAATTATCTGAAAAATTCAATGTGACCGGAGTGCCAAAAATTATTATCAATGATTCATTAGAATTAGTGGGCAATCAACCGATTGAACGTTTCTTAGATCAAATTGAAAGCTTATAAGAATGAGGGAACTCATTCTTTTTATGTTAAGATTAAACTATGGAAAAACTACAACTCAATAATGAAGTTAGCTTATCACGTATTGTGCAGGGATTATGGCGATTAACCAGTTGGAAAATGAGTCCACAAGAAATAGTGGAGTTTGTTTACCAATGCATTGATCTTGGTGTGACGAGTTTCGATACTGCAGAGATTTACGGGAACTATGAAGCTGAGGCTAAATTTGGGGAGGCATTAAAACTCGATCCTAGCTTACGTTCTAAAATAGAAATTATTACTAAGACTGGCATTAATATGAAGAGTGTTAAACGTGATTATCGTATCGGTCATTATGATACATCCTACGATAAGATTATTACGTCATGTAAAAAGAGTATTGAACTCATGAATTGTGATTACTTAGATGTTTATCTCATCCATCGTGAAGATCCACTTATTAATCATCAAGAAGTAGCTCGAGCATTGAATGATTTAAAATCAATGGGATTAATCAAGTCTTATGGTGTTTCTAACTTTGATCCATTTAAATTCGAAGCTTTACAACACTTTACCCAGAATCAACTTGTAACCAATCAAATCGAAATATCACCTCTATGTTTTGAACACTATAATTCAGGGTTGATGGATGTTTTACAAAAACACCAAGTACATCCTATGATTTGGTCCCCATTAGCAGGTGGTTCTATCTTTACTTCAGATGATCCTAAGATAGTCAGAGTAAGAAACGTCATTGCGGATATCGCAAATCGTCACCATGAAGAAATGGATACAATCGTATATGCTTGGTTGCTTAAACATCCTACAAAAGGTCTACCAATTAGTGGAAGTGGGAAAATAGAGCGTTTAAAACATGCAGTACATGCACTTGATGTAGAATTAAGTTTAGAAGAGTGGTATGAAATTTATACTGCTTCACAAGAACAGGAGCTACGTTAATGGAGTTTTATTTCTATTCTTTAATTGGATTAGTTTATTATGTTATTGTGTATTTTTTATCCACAAAGTTTAAATTTAAAATGATTCACGGATTGTGGTTACCACTTTTGTTAAATGTGTTTGTGATTGGGATGTTAATTTATAGCTCAAATACCGATACAACAGGTTGGGCTTCCTTAGGGTATTTCATTTTGTTAATTCTTAGCTTAGGCATCTTACTCATTTATCTATTATCATGGGGTCTACATACCCTAATTCGTAAGAATCGGAAATAGTCTTATAACATCACTTGCATATTAAGTGATGTTTATTTATACTAGGGGTGCTTATGTAAAGGAGTACTTATGGGAGATATACTTGTCTTATCCATTATTATATTAATTGTTGGTGGAGCGTTTCGATATCTCTATATTCAGCAACAACTCGCCAAGAAATACTGCAAGGGTATTTCATGTTTGGGTTGTGCTAAACTCTTGGAGGGTTGTGGGGAACCACGAGATATTGTGTCTGAATTACGTAAAGAGTTACATAAATAAGAAGCTATCGCTTCTTTTTCTTTAGTATAATAAGGTTGAGGTTAAATTATGAACGCTAAAACAAAGGCATTAAAATTAATTTGGAATCAGATTGCGAAAGAAGATGAGAACTACTATCTTAGTGCACAAGAACCTAAAGGTTCAAAATTAAGTTTAGATCATTACTATCATGAAGATAAAGATCCAATGCATATGTGTGATATTGCACGACCAGAGAATAGTAAGGGAAAGTTACCCGTTATCTTACATATTCATGGAGGGGGCTGGGTTTATGGACATAAGGATAGTTACTATCGATACTATGCGATGGAACTTTCCAAGTACGGATATGCGGTTGTGACAATAAACTATCGACTAGCATTCGATCATCCATTTCCATCGATGATTGAAGATATCTTTTCTGCTTTACATTGGATTGAAGAGAATCAAGAAACTGAACAATTTGATATTAATCGAGTGTACTTAGTGGGTGATTCTGCTGGAGCTCATTTGTCTGCACTCACTTCAATTATTCATAAAAATGATGCATTATTAGATGCATATCATTTACATGCATCAAAATGTAAGATTGTCGCAAATGGATTAAGTTGTGGTGTGTATGATTTTAATCGATTACTATCAGATGAGAATAAAATGCCATTAAGAGATACATTGATTGAGACGATATTTAATCGTAAGGATTTTGAAAATCATCCATTGTACAATCTTTCTTCTGTTTCTAAACTATTGGATTCTAACTTTACTCCATCCTATATTCTAAGTTCTGAAGCAGATCCATTATGTTTAGAATCGAAGTTATTAATTGAGGATTGTAAGAAATATAATATTAATTTCAGATCCCGTATTTATCCTGAATCCCACCAATTACCTCATGTATTTAACTTAAAATCAATTTATCCTGAGTCAAAAGTTGTGATGGATGAAATGTTTGAATTCTTTAATCAGTTTTGATATTGAAATAAGGTGTGCCGCGTGATAAACTAAAAACGCACACTTTGGACGCTTAGCTCAGTTGGGAGAGCACCTGCTTGACGTGCAGGGGGTCAGGGGTTCGAGTCCCTTAGCGTCCACCATTATGTGCCCGTGGCGCAATTGGATAGCGCATTTGATTCCGATTCAAAAGGCTGCAGGTTCAAGTCCTGTCGGGCGCGCCATTGCGATTTTGATTAGGATACTCCAGATGGGGCTGTAGCTCAGCTGGAAGAGCACAACGCTGGCAGCGTTGGGGTCGAGGGTTCGAGTCCCTTCAGCTCCACCATAGAAGTAACGTTTAGTATTCGTAAAGAGTACTTTTTTATTTATAGTTTAAGCCTTATAATACGAATAATGGGAGTATTTCTATGAACAGAATTAATATCATATGTTTAGGTGTAAAGAATATGTCTCAATCCATCCATTTTTATCGTGATCAATTAGGATTTAAAACAGATGAGAAGAGGGATAATCCTCCTGTTATATTTTTTGATACACCAGGTACTAAATTTGAATTATTCCCAATAGATCAACTTGTATTGGACATATCACACGATAATCCACCACTCATAAAGTCAGGATTTAGTGGTATCACATTAGCGTATAATGTAGAGAATAAAGAAGATGTGAACAATGTAATCGAATGTGTAAGACAATCAGGTGGTACGATTGTGAAAGAACCACAAGATGTATTTTGGGGTGGCTATCATGCTTATTTTATGGATTTAGATGGTTATTATTGGGAAGTCGCATGGGGACCACAGTTTAAATACGATGAGAATGGGATGTTAATTTTTTAAATAAACCATCTAGATAAGATGGAAAGGATAGTGTCATGATAAAGTGGATTATTAAACAAAGAATAAAAGAAGATCTTAATTCTTCGAATGGTCGGGAACAATTAATTGGTTTATCGGGTGTATTAGGCATTTTATGTAATACACTGATTTTCACTTTTAAATTAGGACTAGGCTTATGGGTCAATAGTATTGCGATTGTTTCAGATGCGTTTAATAATCTATCGGATATTGGGTCATCATTAGTTTCAATTATTACGGCAAAATTATCGAATCTACCACCCGATGAGGAACATCCTCATGGACATGGTCGATATGAATATATTGGTTCATTAGTCGTCGCATTTATCATTGGGACAGTGGGGTTTGAACTCCTCAAACAATCATATAACAAGATTATGAACCCAACCCCTGTATTGTTTAGTTTATGGGTATTTGTCATATTAAGTGTCAATATTTTAATTAAGTTATGGATGTATAGTTATAATATGTATATCTATAAAACAATTAATTCGAATATTAATAAGGCTACCGCATTAGATAGTTTAAGTGATATTGTTGGGACAAGTATCATCATGGTCGCAATGGTTCTTGGTTTATATACTGACTTACCCATTGATGGATTTATGGGGATAATTATTGCGGGTTTGATTATGTTAACGGGATACAATATCGCTAAAGAAACGGTCAGTATGTTAATAGGATCTATTCCAGATTTAGATGTTCAACATCGAATTCAGACTATTGTGAATGAAGGAGATTATGTCATTGAGTCTCATGATTTGAAGATTCATGATTATGGACCAGGACGAGTCAATGCGTCAATACATGTGGAAGTTCCTGATTTTGTGAATATTGTGGATGCGCATACGTCGATTGATCAGTTAGAGAAAAAAATTAAAGATGAGACGAATGTGGATATTACCATTCATATCGATCCAATTTCTACGAATAAAGAGAAAACGGATAAAACACATGATCAAGTTTTAACAGTATTGAATGAAATTGATGATATGTACTATACACGGAATTTTAGATTAGCAGAAACACAATTTAAGTTAATTGTCATATTCGATTTGATTGTGCCAAGTACGATTAATCCACATGATTATAGCGTGATTAAACATCATGTCGAAGATAAACTCAGTGAGATTTATCCAGAATATGATGTAGTCATTGATGATGTCTTAGCAGAAGAGAGAAAATAATCTCTCTTTTTTCTTGACTTATATCGGTGAACGATATAATATAACGGTAGACGATATAACGGGAGACAATATATGAGTGATTTATCAAGTGGTGCTTTAACAGAAGCAGTTTACTATATCCTACTATCTCTGATTGAACCATGTCATGGATATGGGATTATGCAACATGTTGAAAAACTATCCAATGGAAGAGTCCGATTAGCGGCAGGTACACTTTATGGCGCAATCAATAGTTTGTTAGAAAAGAATTGGGTCAAGGCATTGGATAATCCATCGGATAGTCGTAAGAAGGATTATCAAATTACGGATTTAGGGTATCGAGCATTAAAGAATGAAAACAATCGATTAAAAGAACTCTACGATAATGGTTCATCAATCTTAAGGGAGAACTCGTATGAAAAAAACAATTTATAAACTCTACTTGGCTTGGCAATTCGATAAAGAAGAAAAATGGCTCAATGAATGTTCCGTAAAAGGATTACATCTATGTGATGTTGGCTTATGTCGATATACCTTTGAAGAAGGCACGCCTGGAGCTTATTCGCATAAATTAGAATTATTGGAGAATTGGCCATCACATCCTGAAAGTGTTGCGTATATTCGTTTTCTTGAAGATACAGGGGTTGAGATGGTAGGTAGTATCTTACGTTGGGTGTATTTTAGAAAGAAAACAGTAGATGGCCAGTTTGATCTATTTTCTGATTTGGATTCTAGAATTAAACATTTAAATCGTATTTTAATGTTATTTATACCATTAATGATAGTTGAGTTCATGATAGGTACAATCAATGTATTTTTCTCTAGAACTTTGAATCAATCGGTTGGGACATTAAACATATTTCTAGGTTTTGTGTTTGTATATGGAATCTATGTAATCAATAAGAAGAAACAGAAACTTAAAAAAGAACGAATGATTTACGAATAAGAGCAAGTCTCTTATTTGTTTATTATGGGAATATTTGATAGAATGCCAGTGAAAGTGATAGTGATAAGATGAAGACGATTTCTTGTTAAACAAATAAATAGAAGTGAAGAAGTCCTTTTCTTCATGTTTAATAGGAGAACATATGTCACGAATAACAATACATAATTTTACGTTTACTCACGAAATGGCGAGTGAGCCACTCTTTAATCATGTTAATTTTCAAATTGATAGTGAATGGAAACTAGGGTTCATTGGTCGTAATGGAAGAGGTAAAACCAGTTTTTTAGAATGCTTAATGCATAAACACGAATATTCAGGCTCAATAGCGCATACGATTGATTTTGAGTATTTTCCTTATGAAATTATCCATAAGGACCAAACAACACGAACTATTCTTAAAGAAAATCTAACTAAATGTGAGGATTGGTTGATTGAAAGAGAATTAAATCTATTGGATGTGAATGAATCTGTCTATGATCGACCATTTAATACCTTAAGTGAAGGAGAAAAGACTAAGATACTATTAGCGATTCTTTTCTTAAAAGAAAACAAGTTTCTTCTAATTGATGAACCAACCAATCACTTAGATCAGAATGCACGTAGAAGTATAATGAATTATCTTAAACAAAAGAAGGGATTCATACTTGTATCACATGATCGAGAGATTCTTAATGAATGCGTGGATCATATTCTAGTCATAAATAAAACGAATATTGAGGTTCAAAAAGGGAACTTTGATTCGTGGTGGCTTAATAAACAAAGGGAAGATCAGTTTGAGTTGAATAAGAATGAGAAGTTAAAGAAAGAGACTAAGCGATTAAAGGAAGCAGCTCTTCGTACCAGTCAATGGTCAGATGAAGTTGAGAAGTCTAAATTGTTGCGTAATAATCCGATATCATCTAAAGGTGGGATGATTGATCGTGGATACATTGGACATAAAGCTGCGAAAATGATGAAACGTTCTAAGTCGATTGAACAGAGACAACTTGAAGCGATTGAAGAGAAATCTAAGTTATTAAAAAACGTTGAAGAGAATGAACCTCTTAAGATTCATCCTTTGAATTATCGTCAAAATCAAATCTGTGTGATTGAACATGGAGTTATAAAGTATGATGAATTACTGGTGTGTGAAGAGGTTAATTTAACAGTAAATCGAAAAGATAGAGTTGCCTTAGTAGGAAAGAATGGTTCAGGCAAATCGAGTATCTTAAAAATTATTAAACAAGAGAAAGGATTATCCTCTGGTTTGTTTCTTATGAATAAAGATGTGATTATTTCAGTTATTGAACAAGATACTTCTTTCCTAAAGGGTTCATTGAATGACTTCATAAAAGATAATCAATGTGATGAATCACTCTTTAAAGCCATATTACGTAAGTTGGATTTTGAACGAGAACAGTTCTCTATTCTGTGTGAGAATTACAGTGAAGGTCAAAAGAAAAAAGTGCTTATTGCGAAATCTTTATCACAATCAGCACACTGTTATGTATGGGATGAACCTTTGAATTTTATTGACGTATTATCTCGTATACAGATTGAAAATCTCATTTTAGACTATGAACCAACTATGATATTTGTCGAACATGATTCATCTTTTGTGAATAAGATTGCGACTAAGATAATAAATTTAGATTCTTCCTTGAACCCTTAACCAATCAATGGTGTCTTTTAGACTTTCCCTAAGATTTCTTGGTTGATAATCTAAGTCTAAACTAGCTTTCGCATGACTAAAGTTAGAATTAGAATTGAGTGTATATATTGAATAGGGTGTAAAAAGAGGCGGTTTCTTCATTAGCTTATACGCATATTCCGCAAAGATTGATGTATATTTCATAAGATGGTAAGGAAGATAAATTCTTACCTTCTTTTTTTGGGTTAAATCATGTAAGGTATCAAGTATTGTCTTTACACTATAATACTCATTGGACAAGATATAACATTCACCAGGTTTACCTTTATCAACACAGGCAAGTATTCCATTTGAAACATCTCGTACATCTACGAAATCATAACCACCTTCAGTCCCAATCCGCAAATGATTATTCATATAATCAATAACTAAACTAGTTAAATTACCTCTACCAAAATCAAATGGGCCACATATTCCTGAAGGATGAATAATATTGGCATTTAATCCATGATGTATTGCATCAATCACATAAGCACTAGCCTCTGATTTTGTTTTCGCATAATATCCAACTACCGATTTTGGATCAAACTCATCAATTTCACACATACAATCCTTGTTTATCTTTTCTGGTAATGCATGGACAGAACTCACGTAAATTAACTTCTTGATCGAATATTCTTTACAACAATCCACGATATTTTTCGTTCCAATTACATTTACGTTATAAACCATTTGATTATATTTGGTTGTGATGGACACAATTCCTGCACAATGAATAACAACAATACTTGTATCATCATCTTTTTGAAAGAATGGAATCAAACTATCTTTATGTGTCACGTCACCATAAAAAACCTCAAGATGTCCTTGTGGAATATTTTTCTCAGTTGGTAAGACTAAGATACGTACTTTCTTATTTTGATTTAATAGATCCTGTACAATGGTACGGCCTAAATGCCCAGCTGCACCTGTAACGCAATAGACTTCTTGCATAGGGTGTCCTCATAAGTTCAGTATAACAGAAAGAGCAATATGTATTTACATTATTAGGTGATACGATTACACTAAAAATAAGATACGAGGATAAAATATGATAAAAATTGATCATTTAACAAAAAAATACTCAAGTGGTAAAGGTATTTTTGATGTATCGTTCGAAGTGCAAAAAGGAGAGGTTTTTGGTTTTCTTGGACCAAATGGGGCTGGTAAAACAACAACCATAAGACAATTATTGGGATTTACGAATGCGGATGATGGATATTGCACAATCAATGGCTTAGATAGTCGTTTAAACAGTAAAGAAATACATAAATCATTAGGATATTTACCAGGAGAAATATCATTTTTTGATGATATGACTGGGAATGAATTTATGAATTTTATGCAAAGTTTACATAATCATAATGATAAATCAATTAGAAATCATTTAATTGAACGATTTGAACTTGAGTCTGATCGTAAGATTAAAAAGATGTCTAAAGGGATGAAACAGAAAGTAGCGTTGATAACTGCTTTTATGCATAATCCAGATATACTTATTCTTGATGAGCCAACAAGTGGACTTGATCCATTGATGCAAAAAAGATTCATAGAGTTCATACTTGAACAAAAAGCATTAGGGAAAACAATACTAATGTCGAGCCATATGTTTGAAGAAGTAGAAAGAACATGTGAAAGAGTAGCGATTATAAAGGAAGGAAGGATAGTTGCGATTGAGAAAATTAGTGATTTAAGACAAAAGATTAGTAAGAAATATTTAGTTAGTCTTAAAGATATTGAATCAATGAATAAGGTTCTAAGTTCTTCATTGGATTCGAAGGCAATTAATTCACACCAAATAGAAATAACATTACATAATAATATAAATGAAATGTTAGAAATATTAAGTGAAGTCGATGTGGATAGTATTGATTCAGTTGATCAATCACTTGAACAAATTTTCATATCCTATTATGGAAAGGAGGATACAAAATGATTTGGCCACTTTTCAAATATAATGTTAAGAATAATTATGTTCTATGGTTTACCTTAGTCTTAGTTTTATCTTTGTACTACGTCATCATTATTTCTATGTATGATCCAGAGAATATTGAAGCATTGAATAATATGTTGGCATTATTTCCAGAAGAACTTATTCGAGCAATGGGCTTTAATAACTTAGGAACGACTCTATTAACTGTGATTTCTGGCTATATCTATGGTTTCTTAATCTTTCTATTTCCGATGATTATTACGGTTGTAGTGAATCATAAGTTAGTCTCATCCTTGGTTGATAAAGGGAGTATGGCTTATCTTTTGGCTAGTCCACATACTAGAACTGAAATTATATTGACTCAAGTATTTACGAGTATATTATCAATTGTGTTGTATTTTATTCTAACGACAACAATCTCAACTATCGCTTGCGAGCTTATGTTTCCTAATGAGTTAGAGATTGGGATGTACATTTATTTAAACTTCTATACCATTATTTTATATTTAGCGATTAGTTCAATTTCTTTCTTTGCGTCAACACTTTCGAATGATTCAAAATTGAGTTTAAGTATTGGCGTTGGAGTTCCTGTAACTTTTCTAGTTATGCAAATGTTATCTGGAGTTGGAGATAATTTTAAATGGCTTGAAAATTTCACTATGTATAGTTTATTTAATCCTGAATTATTAATTCAAAAGGATAATTTTGTGATTATAGGGATGCTTAGTTTAGTTGTAATATCACTGGTTTTATATGTATTAAGTATCTACGTTTTTAACAAAAAGAACCTATATATTTAGTTATGAAAATATTTCACATAAATTTCACGTTCTTTACATTGTATTTTCATAGAAACACTTTATACTAATCTCATAACAAGGGAAGCGATAAACAAAACTTCATTTCATTGTTCCCCCTAAAATATAAAAAAGAACCTTGTTTATT
>OGCL01000607.1_pt1 | contig 36819 bp, 34 predicted proteins | sample 1570041 | NCBI WGS metagenome assembly OGCL01 (sample SAMN06266162, study PRJEB24511) | hot springs metagenome | isolation source: Hot spring water | place: South Africa: Limpopo | collected 2015-06-22 | reverse complement strand
ATTGTGATGAGAGGTTATCCTGGTAGAGCTTATTTCTTTGGAAAAATCCCTTCGAAGGGGACGAAGAAATCTCCTTTGGCGCCTTCACTGGAAAAAACGGCCATTCCCTCTGCTGCCTTAATTTTAAATGGGAAATCACCAGTCGCAATTTTTGTAAACCATTCTTTTGTCAGAGGGTTCACCTCCAGACCCAATCTCACTAATGCTGGTCTGTTCGGAATCAACAATGCCCTCATCACGCCACCAGAATCAATAAATTCAACCACACGGTATTGGCTTACAGATTTAGGCGCAAAATTAATCTGATCATAAACTGTTGCCGTACTTATTGTCATAAATTCATTCTTGCCAGGCGCTTCAAAAAGTACGGCAAATTTTAAGTTTTCGAGTTTAATGGGGTAACTGCTTGGATTATCCACATTAAAAACAAATCCCAAAGCCATTAAAGTGGGAGCGGGAAGTTCTACCCAAGGAGCCATGCGCATCAGATCGACACGTTCCAACGTAATCTTAGGTTTCCCCGCATCCTCTATCGGGCGAAGGCCTGCGCAGCCCATGAGTCCAGATATTCCAAAAGCTATTAGCAACAGGATTAACAATACTCTTCGCATAATGAACCTCCTTTTCTTTAAATACAAATAACGTGACCGTGTCCGTTTTCCGTGTCCGTAAAACAATTGGAATACAATGAATTTACTTTTCTTACGGTCACGAGTCACGGGCACGTGACACGATGTTTAGGTAAGCCATCTTTTCCGCCGTTTATAATGCTTTACCTGTCTGAAGCTCTTCCTTTCACCGAGATCAGAAAGACCGAGGTAAAAGTCCCTGATGTCCGGATTCTCCTTTAATTTCTCCGAGGTGTCATGCATCACGAGCCTTCCGTTTTCGAGGACATAGGCATAGGGCGATACTGTTAATGCCAGCTTCACGTTCTGCTCAACCAAAAGAAGCGGTATCTTCTCTTCCTTATTCAACTTTGTGATAATCTCAAAGATTTCTTTGATCAAGAGAGGTGCCAGTCCCATCGAAGGTTCATCCAGAAGCATTAGTTTGGGTTGGGCCATCAGGGCTCTCCCGATGACGGTCATCTGTTGCTCTCCACCGCTGATAAAGCCCGCCATCACATTTCGTCGCTCCACCAGCCTCGGGAAGTAATGATAGACCATCTCGAGGCGCTCCTTGGTTGCAGAACCAGATCCTCTGAGGTGGGCGCCCACGCGTAGATTTTCCTCCACCGTAAGATGGCCAAAGACTCTTCTTCCCTCGATGATTTGGAAGATTCCACGTTTTGAAATCTCCTCAGCCGAGAGATGGTGGATCCTTTCTCCCATAAACTCAATGCTTCCGTCCGTCACCTCGCCGTCTTCGTGTTTGAGCAAGCCTGAGATGGATTTAAGGGTCGTTGATTTCCCAGCCCCGTTAGCCCCCAGGAGAGCAATAATTCCTCCATGGGGGACTTCGATGGAGACTCCCTTCAAAACGAGGATGACTTCGTGATACATGACCTCTATGTTGTTGAGTTTGAGGATGATGTCATTCGATTTTTGTTCCAAGATCTTGCCTCCTTAATATCCGAGCCACCCCGCCCATTTGTCAGGATGTTTTGCCCGCATGTCAACCGTTCCCACTGTTTGGGGTTTTCCTTTAACGATCCGTCCAATCGTGACAATGGAACTATAACGATGGTCGGTGGGGGTAAGGGTGACCAGTTGACCACCAAATTCCCTTAACCCTGGCCAATCTTTAAAGGTTTCAAAGGCCTCTTTAATTCCAGGGCCATTCAATTTCCCTGCCTTATCCGCCCGTTTCATCGCTTCAACAGCCATCCCTACCTTCAACCAACCCTGGACAGTTCGGATGAGCCGGTTCTCAAGAGGGATACCCGGATTCAATTTCCTGGCATACTCCACCACACGACTCTTTGCAGGGAAATCTTCAACAAAGAAAGAACAGGCAGCAAGACCGATTGCCCCTTCTGCTGCAGGTCCTGCCAGCTTGGGAAGGTTTTCATCAAATCCCCAGTTGTTGATGATGTGATCTGCCCCAAGACCCAGGGCCATTGCATCTTTCAGTGCGGTAGAAACGGACATGGTTGTATTCCCATGCCACACCAAGTTGGCACCAAATCCTTTAGCCGCAATCACCTGACTTTTCGCATCCAGGGCAAACAGAGAGACGTGTTGATCAGGGCCGACCTCAAAGCCGAGAATGGCTGCATGCTCTTTAACCGCTTTAATTGGTGCGGTTGCATAAGGTATGCCCGTATCAATGAAGCAGACAAATTTGGGCTTAACCCCTTTGTCTCTCAGTTCCTTCCATTTCGGATCTTTTTTCCATACTTCATCAAACCAGTACTGCATGGCCCCTCGAGCATTTGTTGAATAGTCAGTCCCATAGACGAAGTTGTAAGGGGTCTTCTTGGGATCGCAGAGATGGCCGGAAAAGGAACTCGAGAGATAAGGCATTTTGTCGGCGTTGATTGTCGGCGAGAGAGCCTCGGTATCTCCGGTTCCCCAGCCTAACACCATCACTACCTTATCAAAATCCCTGAAACGTTTATAAGTGGTGATTGCTTCCGGGATCCGATAGCCGTAATCATACTGGAATAACCGGATCCTTTTGCCATTAATGCCGCCGGTATCATTGAAGTACTGGGTAGCTTCACGAACGCCTAGAGCTTCGTCCTTGCCCACATCCGAAGTTGCGCCGGTCGTGTCCTGGAGCGCGCCCAGCCTGACTTCCTGGCCCAACGCCAAGGAAGAAAAGAGACACAGAATAAAAGATATTGCTATAATCATTTTAATTCTCATCGTTCACCTCCTGTTAGAGTAGAATAAAACAACAGAATGGTTCCTTCCCCAATCTTACTCCCACCATCCGATGACGAGCACCACCTCCTTTTTTAATTCGTGTTCGTGACTCGTGTCCGTGTCCGCGAATTTATTTTAACGGTCACGGAAACCGGACACGTTGACACGGCGTTAATATGAAAACGGCCAGAGATTAAAATAATTCTTAATTTGCCACCAGCGGTATGATAACCCATTGGGTTCGTAAATAAGAAAGAGAACGATCGCCAGACCAAAGGCGGCTTCTTTTACAAAGAGAAATTTTTCCAACAAAAGCGGTAAAAAGGGCATCATATTTACGAAGAACGGGTTCTGGGTGAGAACGAAAATAAGGAATTTAAGCCCCTCCGGGATGAGCGTCATAAAGAGTGAACCAAAAATCACTCCGTGAATGCTTCCCACCCCTCCAATCAGAATGACACCCACCAGCCAGAGGGACCAACCGAAATGAAAATGTTCCGGGCTTACCGCAGCGAGAGACGTTACCCAGAAGGCACCTGCAATTCCTCCCAAAAATCCCGCAACAAAAAAGGCCAATAGTTTATAATAAACAATATTAACCCCCATCGTCTCTGCGGCAATATCGTTGTCCCGAATAGCGATCCAGGCGCGGCCAATCTTGGATCGTATAAGGTTTGCCATAATAAAAACAAAGACCACTACCAGAATGGCCATAAGGTAATAGACATCTTTATCGGTCCGGATCAACCATGGACCAATTTTCACTGTCCCCGGGGGAATGGAAAAAGCGACCCCTCTACCTCCAATCTGGCTGACATACTGGGTAATAAAAAACTCGACGGTTAAAAATTGGGCGGCCATTGTGGTCATGATGAGATAGAATCCTTTTACTCGCGCGGAAGGTAATCCGAAGAGAACGGACCACAAACCTCCCACAATCCCTCCTATTACCATCGCGATCGGGTAGGGAATATGTGCTTGGAGCATCAAAAGTGTACAAGTATAAGCTCCCATTGCAAGAAAAGCCGCATGGCCCAGGGTGACCTGCCCGCAATAACCGATGAGCAACTGGACTCCCAGCGCCGATAGAATGGTATAACCGACCACGTTGGCGATCGAAATAAGGTAAAACCCGGCAAATTCCGGAATGATGAAGAAGATAAAGATTAGCAGAAAGATCATCTTTCCCCAGACAAACTTGGTCTGCCACCAAGCATGATCCTGTCGATAGTATTGATGATAGACACCACAAGGACGATAATTCATAAGAAACCTCCTCCCCCCACCCTCACCCTCCCCCTCAGAGGGGGAAGGGAAGGGGAGGGGGTGAATTGATTTTTAGACACGTTCGATTCGCACCCAGCCCCAGAGGCCGTAAGGCTTGAAGAGTAAGATGATGACCATCACAGCAAATGGAAAAACATCCTTTACACCCCCTGGGGTATATCGGCTGAGATATCCATCTGCGAGGTTCTGAATAATACCGATGATGAGTCCGCCGACAATGGCTCCAGGCACAGAGTTCAGACCACCCAGAACGACTGCCGGTAGCACCAGTAAGCCAAGATACCCTACGGAGATATTGAGGCCATTAATATTTCCCAAAAGTGTCCCTCCAACTCCTGCGGCCATAAAAGCGATGGCCCATGCAAGAGCATAAACCACCTTTGCATTGACCCCGAGAGAGAGGGCGGCCATTTCATCGTCAGCCGTGGCCTGCATGGAAAGCCCCCATTTGGTGTATTTAAAAAAGCTGACGAAAGCGATCAGGAGGATGATAGAGGCGACAAATGCCCAGATAAAGACCTCGCCGATGACGATTTTGCCGATTAAGACCGGCTCCGTAGGGAAAATCGCAGGGGAAAAGACACGGGTGTCGGTTCCCCATACGAGCATGACCAGTCCTTTGAAGAGGAATGCAAGGCCGACAGTGACCATGATGACGGCCAGCACAGGTTCACCGACCATCGGTCTCAAGAAAAGGACCTCGGTTAGAATCCCGAGAATAAATCCGATGATTAGGGTGATTAACAGGGCGGGGATAAATGGGATGCCCCAGTGATAGAGGGTCATGCAGACATAGGCTCCGATCAGGGTCAATTCGCCCATTGCCAGATTGAGGACTCCCGAACATTTGTAGATCAAAGTCCATCCGAGAGCCACCAGAGCATAGATGCTGCCGACCAGGATTCCTGTGATTAATAACTGTAAAAAGATCTCCATAAAGCCTCCTAATAAAGGGTTCAAGGATTCTCGGGTTCGAGGGTTCAAGGGTTTTGCATGTTTTACACTTGAACCCTTGATCACTTGGCCACTAGAACCCTGTTCTTACTGCGACACTTCCATGACTTTCATGTCAGTCTTGATATGAACCACCCTTCCATCCTCATAGGTGATGTTGGTGTCCATGTGGACATTCTTCGTATCGGAATAAAGGCCGTTCACGATGTCTTTATATCTTTCTTCCACAAAAGCCCTTCTCAATTTTCGAGTTCGGGTCAATTCGTCATCATCCGCATCAAATTCCTTATAGAGGTTGACAAACTTTTTAACTTTGGCGACGGGTGGGAGATCCTTATTCATTTTGATGATCTCTTTCTGAACCAGCTCGTAGACCTCAGGGATTTGGGAAAGCTCGGGGTAACTGGTATAGACAATATTTCGATCTTCTGCCCATTTCCCGACTACATTATAGTCAATACAGACCACGACGGTTACATAGGGACGCTTGTCTCCAATGGCCCACACATCCTTAATATAGGGGCTGAATTTAAGTCGGGTTTCGAGATATTGGGGAGCAAATTTTGTTCCATCACTTAGGATCATGACATCCTTCGTACGATCGAAGACGACCAGGTGACCATCGGTGTCAATAAAACCCGTATCACCGGAGTGGAGCCATCCGTTTCTCAGAGTCTTGGCTGTTTCTTCAGGCATCTTATAATACCCTATAAAAACCGATGGACTCTTGGAGATGATCTCTCCTTCGGGCGTAATCTTTACTTCGGTTTCTGGAATGGGTACACCGACCGTATCGAATTTAATGTGTCCATCACGATGGAGCACTGAAATACCGGCGATCTCTGTCTGACCGTAGATTTGCTTCAGATTCACACCAATGGCATGAAAGAATCGGAAATGGTCTGGTCCCATGGCGGCGCCACCCGTATAGGTGTCTCTTATTCTTGAGAGTCCCAGATGGTCTTTCAATTTTTTATGAACCCCTAAGTAAGCCAGATAGTTGAGGGCCTTCCAGTAGGCGGGCACGGGTTTTTTCATAAATTTCAATTCAGCGACATGATAGCCGATCTTCATTGCCAGTTCATAAGCCTTCCTTTTGGACCAGGAGGCATCCAAGTATTTGACCTGGACATTTCGGACCATCTGCTCATACACCCGGGGAGGAGCAAACATGACATGGGGGCCGATCTCCCGAATGTTTTCTTGGGCGGTTTCGGGCTCTTCCGGGAAGTTAAGGGTAAATCCCGCTTGAATCCCGCAGGAGATGGACATCATCTGTTCTCCGATCCAGGCAAAGGGGAGGTAGGAGACAAAATCATCAGTCTCGTAATAGGGGTCCACCCGCATCAGGTTCTGCCCCATGGTCAGCATATTGTAGTGGGTGAGTAGGGCACCTTTTGGAAGGGCGGTGGTTCCAGAAGTGTAGAAGAGGAGGCAGACGTCATCTGCCTTTCCCTTGGAGATCAGGTCCTCGAAGAGGTTGGGTTCTTTTTTATCAAGTTCTTCACCGATCTTCATCACCTGTTTGATACTGATCAGGGTGGGATCATCGTAATCTCTTAATCCTTTTGGATCGTCCCAGATCATCTTTTTAACCTTGGGACATTTATCTTTGACCATGAGGTACTTATCAACCTCTTCCTGTCCTTCCCCCACCATGAGCTTGGTATCCGAGTGGTCAATGATATACTGGACCTCATCAATCAGGGAGTCCTGGAAGAGCCATACCCCTACTCCCCCGACACACATGGCGGCCATCTCTGCCCAGAGGGCCTCTGGCCGGTTATCTCCGATCATGGCAACCTTATCCCCTCGTTCCAGTCCAAGGGAGACCATTCCAAGGGCAATATTTTTCACATTCTCATAATATGTTTTCCATGTGATGGGGACCCAGATGCCAAACTCTTTTTCCCTCATCGCTACCTTACCATCCCAATATTTCTTTGCCGCCTGCAACCAGAGTTTGGGAATGGTTGAATCTTTTGTAATTTCAATTTTTGGTTTACCGACGTGTGACATAGAGATCCTCCGCCTCACCTAAATAGGCCTTGATGACATGGGGATTTTTCTGAACCTCAGGTGGGGTTCCTTCTGCAATCTTTTCACCAAAATTTAGAGCCATGACTCGGTGGGAGATGTCCATCACGACTCCCATATCGTGTTCGACCAGGACGCAGGTGGTCTGCCACCGTTCTTCTTCATTGATGTCGAGGATGAATCTGGCCATATCTTCAACTTCTTCAAGGTTTAAACCGGCCAGGGGTTCATCGAGTAAGATAATCTTCGGATTCAGGGCAAGGGCCCTTGCCAGCTCCACCCGCTTTTGAAGCCCATAAGGAAGCATGCCGACAATCTTATGCCGGATGTGCTCGATTTCAAGAAGATCAATGATCTCTCTTTCTATAAAATCACGGTGTTTAATCTCTTCTTTAGCCGCTTTTCCAAAGTAGATTGAACTGCTGAACAGTCCTGAATGGATGTGGATGTGCCTTCCAAGCCGGATGTTATCGAGCACGGTCGTTCCTCTGAAGAGCTCCAGTTTCTGAAACGTCCGCGAGATCCCCCGTTTCGCTCTCTGGTAAGGTTTTAATTTGGAGATATCTTCGCCCTCGAAAGTGATTTTTCCTTTTTGGGGATGGTAAAGGCCGTTGATACAGTTCAAAAGGACTGTTTTCCCCGCACCATTGGGGCCAATGATGGAGAAGATTTCTCCTTTCTTCACCTCGAAATTAACATCGAGTAGGGCCTGAACGCCTCCAAAAGCCATATGGATGTTTTCGACTTTGAGTTGTACCTCATTGGTTACAGCCATCAAAAGCTCCTTTCTTAAGAGGGATAACCATAATTGATTTATTCATCAGAGACCATTGAGAAAATGGGGACGTTTGAATATCCAGGCGGTTGGAGGAAAAGGATAATCGTAATCTCCTGGGAGATTTGATCCGGCCTAAATGATTGATTAAGGTTATTCCCCTCATCAAAGATTGGCTTTGCCTTTTTCAAGAGAGACTGGCTTGAGTCTCTGTTAAAATGTATTTTTAAAAATGAGGAATGATAAACGGATTGATAAGGATAACCCCAAAACGCTTCACCTTATTACCAGAACAATATTTTTTTGTCAAGAAAAAAATTGCCAGTTTACGTAAAATGTGAAAAAATTAACTTAGAGTAGAAAAAGTTTTTTAAATTTGATAGATTAAACCGTAAGGAAAATTTAGTTGAAAGAGGTCTTTTAAGAATATAAATACCGACGGACAGATTTTATTCGTACTTCTGATCCGTGTCGCAGGAGGCCTTTTGTAAAGTTTGATTCAGTCTTGATATTGTATAGGAGAAAGAGAGAGGAATGATATGAAAGATAACAATCTATATCTTGAGGTTGCCATTTCAGCAGCCAAGGAGGCGGGTCGGATACAGATGATTCATTTGGGTCAGATTCACTCTGTCGAGTATAAGGGGGAGTTCAATCCAGTAACCGAGGTAGATAGACTCTGTGATGAGTTGATCCAACGGACCATTCTCAAGGCCTTTCCAGAACATGAAATCATGACAGAGGAAAGTTCTTTTAAGAAAAAAGGTTCTCCCTGGAGGTGGATTATTGATCCACTTGATGGAACAACCAACTACGCTCGCGGTTTTCCGTTCTTTTCAGTTTCTATTGGCTTGGAAATTGATGGAGAGTTAAATTTAGGAGTGGTCTATATCCCACCTTTTGATGAACTCTTTGTTGCTACCAAAGGAGAAGGAGCTTTCCTCAACGGAATCAAACTCTCAGTTTCACAGGTGGACCAACTGGAGAGAAGCTTTCTGGCTACAGGATTTCCATACGATGTTCAAGAGAACCCAGAGGTTTATCTCCCTTATTTTCACCAATTCATTAAACGGAGTCTTGCAATCCGACGACCGGGTTCGGCCGCCATTGACCTCTGCTATGTTGCTGCAGGACGATTTGATGGTTTCTGGGAATTGAATCTCCAACCCTGGGATATGGCTGCAGGGGTGCTTGTCATTCGAGAGGCAGGAGGAAAAGTGACCGATTTTGGAGGGCGCCCTATCAACATTTATGGGGGAGAGACCCTTGCCTCCAATGGATTTCTTCATGAACAGATGCTTCAAGTGATTCAGGGGGTGAGGAAGAGATAGGGAAATGGGGGGACTTCTTCCTTCAGATTACGTTAGAACATTTGATTGAATATGAAGAGACAGAAAGATCTCTTTGAGAAACAGACGGAGGAATCCTTCCGAAAGGAGTCTCCTCTTGCTGAGCGATTGAGGCCGAAGACAATTGAGGAGTTTGTGGGACAGGGCCACCTTCTCGGACCCGGCAAGGTGTTGCGCCAGGCCATTGAGTCGGATCATATCCCTTCTATGATTCTCTGGGGTCCTCCAGGCTCAGGAAAGACAACTTTAGCCATGCTCATTGCTTCGATCACTCAAGCTCAATTCATTGCCTTTAGCGCCGTTCTCTCGGGTGTCAAAGAGATCAAGATGGTGGTCTCTCAGGCCATTGAGATGTGGCAAAGCGAGAAGAGAAAGACCATCCTTTTTGTTGACGAGATCCATCGGTTTAACAAGGCCCAGCAGGATGCTTTTCTTCCCCATGTCGAGAAAGGGACGATCATCCTTGTTGGGGCCACCACAGAGAATCCATCTTTTGAGGTGATCTCTCCCCTGCTTTCAAGGGCAAAGGTTTTCACGCTTCGCGCTCTGACGGAAGAAGAGATCGAACTTATCTTACACAGGGCGTTGAACGAACCGGAGAGAGGATTAGGACAATATAAAACCGAGATAGAGGATGAAGTGCTCCAGAGAATTTCGCGGATGGTCAATGGCGATGCCCGTGTCGCTCTGAACACCCTCGAAATGATTGTGCTGACGACGTCACCCGGTCCAAACGGAATTCGTAAAATCACCACCGGAGGCCTTGAAGATGTTCTTCAGAGGAAATCCTTTCTCTACGATAAGTCAGGGGAGGAGCATTACAATCTGATCTCGGCTTTTCATAAGAGTTTAAGAGGAAGCGATCCGGATGCTGCCCTCTACTGGCTCGGAAGGATGATCGAGGCTGGAGAGGACCCTCTCTATATTGCGAGGCGTATGATCCGGTTTGCTTCGGAGGATGTGGGACAGGCAGATCCTCAAGCCCTGACCATCGCCGTTTCAGCCATGCAGGCGTTTCACTTTGTCGGTCTTCCCGAGGGAACCTTAGCGCTTGCCCAGGCCGCGGTCTACCTTGCCACCTCCCCCAAATCAAATGCTCTCTACCTGGCCATGCAAGGGGTGGAGAGGGATGTTCGGGAACTCGAAAATATGCCGGTGCCCCTTCATATACGGAATGCTCCTACCTCTTTAATGAAAGACCTGGGTTACGGAAAAGAGTATAAGTATCCCCATGATTATCCGGATCACTTTGTTGATGAAGAATACCTTCCTGAAAACCTCAGAGGAAAAACGTATTATCATCCTTCAGATCAAGGGTTTGAAAAGGAAGTGAAGAGAAGATTGGAATTTTGGAAGGGCAGAAAGAAAAAGAAACCTATCCCATAACCGGAGCAGGGGGAAGAATAAACGCTCATCTCTTTGTTCGTTTCCGCTTTGCTTCCTCCCAGAGGCGGTCCATCTCAATGAGGTTTGATTGGTGGAGGGTCTTTCCTCTCTTGATCAGGGACGTTTCGATGTAATGGAATCGTTTAATAAATTTTTCTATCGTTCTTTGCAAGGCATCTTCAGGATCGATTTTAAGAAATCGGGCAAGATTGGTCAGGACAAATAGAAGATCACCAATCTCCTCCTGGATTCTTCTCTTATGGTTAGAAGAGAGGGCCTGATGGAGCTCCTGCATCTCCTCCTCCATCTTTAAAAGAACGCCGTTTATATCTGGCCAGTCGAAACCGGCTTTTGACACTTTTTCTGTCATCCAGAAAGCACGGGAAAGCGCCGGAAGGTTCTTGGGTACTCCATCAAGGAGGAATCGGCTTTTTCGACGATCACAGGGGTGTCCGGGGATCATCCTTTTGGTCACCCTTTGACAAGATAGATTTTTTGTCATTTCAGGGATCTCCTCATTTCTTGCTTCATCCTTTTTTTTGTGTTAATTAAATATCCTTAAATAAAGGATTTTGCAAACATTTTTTAATTTTACACTGAAAGGAATTCAAATGGACTATCGCAACACGCTAAACCTTCCCAAGACCGATTTTCCTATGAGGGCCAATCTCGCCAAGAGAGAGCCTGAGTTTCTGAAGATGTGGGAGGCAAAGGAGATTTATAAAAAATTGAAGGAGCAGGCCCGAGGGAGAAAAAAATATATCCTCCACGATGGTCCACCCTATGCCAACGGAAGTATCCATATCGGGACGGCATTGAATAAGATCCTGAAGGATTTTATTGTGAAATCGAAGTTTATGGCCGGTTTTAACAGTCATTATGTCCCGGGTTGGGATTGCCATGGATTGCCTGTTGAACATGAGGTTGAAAAGAATCTCGGAAAGAAGAAGATGGAGCTTACCACAGCCGATATCCGGAGGCGGTGCAGGGATTATGCGACCAAGTTTGTTGGAATCCAGAGGGAGGAATTCAAGCGACTGGGTGTCTTTGGGGAGTGGGACGATCCCTATCTCACCATGAATTATAAATATCAGGCAACCATCGTCAGGGAATTTGGAAAGTTTCTACTGAATGGATCCGTCTATAAAGGGAAGAAACCTGTCCACTGGTGTCCCACCTGCAAGACCGCCCTTGCAGAGGCCGAGGTCAAATATCAAGATCATCGGTCTCCCTCGATCTATGTGAAATTTAAAATGATTACCCCTCCCTCCTTTCTTGAGATGCTTAATAAGGTTGGGGGCAAACCCATCTATGTCATCATTTGGACGACCACGCCTTGGACGATTCCTGCCAATCTGGCGATTGCCCTTCACCCTGACTTTACTTATGTGGCGGTTGATATTGGACAAGAGATATACATTCTGGCTGAAGATTTACTTCAGACGGTGATGAAGAAGTTCGGGATTGGGACTTATCAGGTATTGGAGAAGTTTCAAGGGAGAAAATTAGAGAGGCTTAGAACGAAGCATCCCCTTTATGAGAGGGAGTCCGTCATCATTCTTGCCCCTTACGTTACCCTCGATGTTGGAACAGGATGCGTTCACACTGCTCCCGGCCACGGGCAGGAGGATTATGAGAGCGGAGTCCAGTACGGCCTTGATATCTACAGCCCTGTGGATGACGATGGACGATTCACAAAAGAAGTTCCTTTCTTTGCGGGGCAGTTTGTTTTCGATGCCAACACGGCTGTGAATAAAAAGCTGGCAGAGGTGGGTGCGCTTCTAAAAGAAGAAGCGATGGTTCACTCCTATCCCCATTGCTGGCGCACCAACGATCCCATTATCTTTCGGGCAACCGAGCAGTGGTTCATCTCCATGGAGAAGAATAGATTGAGAGGGAACGCCCTTCGATCCATCAATGAGGTCACCTGGATTCCTCCCTGGGGCAGAGACCGGATCTACGGGATGATTGAGAATCGTCCGGACTGGTGTGTCTCCAGACAGAGGGCATGGGGAATCCCGATCACGGTTTTTAATTGTGTGTCCTGTAAGGAGAGGCTTGGGACCTCCGAGACGATCGAGCATATCGCCAAACTTTTTGAGGAGCAGGGTGCAGATATCTGGTTCGAAGAAAGACCCGAACGCCTTCTACCACCTGAGACCCGATGTCCCCGGTGTGGAGCAACGGAGTTCACAAAGGAGATGGATATTCTGGATGTCTGGTTCGATTCAGGCGTTTCTTATGCGGCTGTCTTGGAGAACCAGAGCGAGCTGGAGTTTCCAGCCAGCCTCTATCTGGAGGGGAGTGATCAACATCGAGGCTGGTTTCACAGTTCTCTGCTGACTTGTGTGGGGACAAGAGGCCATGCCCCCTATCGGTCCGTTCTGACCCACGGGTTTGTTGTGGATGGGGAAGGCAAGAAGATGTCCAAATCCGCGGGCAATGTGATTGCCCCGGGCGAGGTGATCAATAAGTTAGGGGCCGATGTTCTGAGGCTCTGGGTTTCAGCAGAAGATTATAAGGATGATATCAAGATTTCGGATGAGATTCTGAAACGATTGGCCGATGCTTATTTCCGAATCCGCAACACCTATCGGTTCCTGTTGGGGAATCTTTACGATTTTGATCCTGCAAAGGATCGGATTCCTTATCCCGATCTATTCGAAATTGACCGTTGGGCACTTCACCGGTTAACGAAATTGATCCACAGGGTTCGAGAAGCCTATGAACGGTTTGAATTTCACATTGTTTATCACAGCGTACAGAATTTCTGTGCGGTGGAGATGAGTTCAACTTATCTCGACATTCTAAAGGATCGCCTTTACACCTTTTCGAGCCATTCCCACGGGCGCCGGTCAGCCCAAACGGCGCTCTATGAGATTTTAAAGGCGCTGACCGGATTGATGGCTCCCATCCTTTCCTTTACAGCAGAGGAGGTGTGGCAGTGCCTTCCTTGGGGCGATGGAAAACCAGAGAGCGTCCATCTGACCGAGTTCCCAGAAGTCCAGCAGGAATACCTGGATGAAACCCTAAACGAACGCTGGGAAAAGATCTGGGACATTCGGGCTTTGGTGATGAAGGCATTGGAGCAGGCTCGAAAAGAGAAAAAAGTTGGCCTCTCGCTCGACGCCCAGGTTCACCTCCATCTCCCTCCGAAGGAGTATCAATTTCTCCAACCATACGAGAGGGACCTGAAGTCAATCTTCATCGTCTCGTCTGTCAGCCTTCATCAGGATGAGAAGGGAATTCGTGTGGACGTTCTTCGTGCGGATGGAGAGAAATGCGAACGGTGCTGGAACTATGATGTCAGCGTGGGCAAAAATCCCCAGTACCCGGCTGCCTGCGAAAGATGTGTGGAAGCGCTGAAGTAGTCGTATCGTCTTATAGTCCAATAGTCGTATAGTCGAAGAAAAAACAATAAGACAGATGATTAAACCAATGAAACGAAAATACTGGGTGCTGATGATCTGCCTTGTCATTATTCTGGGGCTGGATCAATACACCAAATATGAAGTTCAGCAAAGAATTCATCTGTATCAGACCATCAAAGTCATTGATGGTTTTTTCAATCTAACCCATGTGAGAAACACAGGGGGAGCCTTTGGCATCTTCGCGGGCAACAAGGGAGGGATTGGATCTTTTTTCTTCATTGCGATTCCATTGGTTGCCATTGGAGTCATTCTTTACCTGATTCGCCAGTTAAAGGAGCACGAGCGAATCTTTTCCCTGTCCCTTTCCCTCATTCTGAGCGGGGCCATCGGAAATCTTATTGATCGGGTAAGGTACCGGGAGGTTGTTGATTTCCTTGATTTTCACCTCTTCTCATACCATTGGCCTGCCTTTAATATTGCGGATTCTGCTATCACCATCGGTATCAGCCTGATGGTTTTCGAATTGCTGATTCATGATCGTAAACGAAGCACCAAACAACAAGCACCAAATCCCAAATAAATTCCAATACTCCAAATTCGAAACTGGAGAAATCGTTTCGACCGTTTGAAGTTAGCCCATTTAGAATTTATTTGGGATTTGAAATTTGACATTTGGGATTTGAAAAATGTATCCCATCCTTTTCCGTCTGGGTTCTCTCAACATTTATGCTTACGGGTTTTTTGTCGCCATTGGCTTCCTTCTGGGTTTTTTCATTGCCGTCAGAAGAGGCCGGGAAGAGGGGATTCCCTTCGAGAAAATGGTTGACCTCCTTTTCTGCATCGTATTGTCCGCCATCATCGGGTCGAGATTGCTCTTTGTCCTGACAGACTTGGATCACTTCAGGGAATATCCCTTACAAGTATTCAAGGTATGGGAAGGAGGATTGGTCTTTTACGGTGGGCTCATCTTGGCCATTGCCGTCTCTATCACCTATTTAAGATGGAACAGGCTTCCGGTGTGGAAGTTTGGAGATATCTCAGCGATTTCTATTGCCCTGGGACTCTTCTTCGGCAGAATAGGCTGTTTCTTTGCCGGTTGCTGTTACGGGAAGGAGACCTCATGGCCCTGGGGGATCACCTTTACTGATCCAAATTCATTAGCCCGTCTTAATTTCAGCCTCCATCCCACACAAATTTATGAAGCGCTCGGCAGTCTTGCCATCTTTTTATTTCTCGACTGGAAAAAGAGAAGAAAAGTCTTTGACGGTCAGATCTTCTGGCTATTTCTCCTTTTTTATGCAGTCATCCGCTTCATCATCGAATTTTTTAGAGATGACCCGAGAGGATTTCTCTTCGGAGAGGTCTTATCCACCTCTCAGGGGATAGGAATCTTTTTAGCCATTGCCTCCCTTTTTATGTTATTCTATTTAAAGAGAGAGCAAAGGAGGTCATAAACGTGGCTGTTCTGGAAATCTTCAAATACCCCCACCCCATTTTGAAGAAACGGTGTGAAGATGTGGGCCGGATTGACGGAGAGATAAAAAAATTGATCCGGGATATGACCGAAACGATGTATCAGGCCCATGGCATAGGATTAGCGGCCTGTCAAATCGGTGTGCCCAAAAGGATCATCGTGGTTGATGTGAGCCCTATTGATCCAGACCGGGAATGGATTGCCATCATCAATCCGGAAATCGTTTCAGAGGAAGGGGAGATCGAATATGAGGAGGGATGTCTGAGCCTTCCCGAATATTCGGAAAAGGTTAAGAGAAAAGAGAAGGTTCTGATCCGTGGGATTTCTCCAGAGGGAAAGCCACTGGAGATTGCCGGAGAAGGGATTTTGGCCATTGCACTTCAACATGAGATTGATCATATCAATGGGGTGCTCATTATTGATCGGATCAGCCGGTTAAAAAGGGAATTGTACCGAAACAGATTGAAAAAGGAGAAAAAGAAGGAAGAGAGAGAAGGATGACATCTCCTTGGCGCATCGTCTTTTTTGGAACACCATCTTTTGCCATCCCTTGTCTTGAAAACCTAATGGATGGCCCGGATCAAGTTGTGGCGGTGGTCACCCAGCCGGACCGAAAGAGAGGGAGGGGGCGAAAGAAAACCCCTTCTCCGGTTAAAGAGCTTTCCCTTCGATATGGGATCGACCTGTTCCAACCGGAGAGGGTTAAAGAAACCTCCTTTGTGCAGACGATGAAAGGTCTTACCCCTGACCTCTTCGTGGTGGTGGCCTTCGGTCAGATCCTCCCTCTGTCCCTGCTTGAAGTCCCAAGATTCGGAGCCATCAATGTTCACGGGTCACTTCTGCCGTCCTATCGAGGAGCTGCGCCAATTGCCTGGGCCATCCTGAGGGGAGAAGAGAAGACAGGAATCACGACCATGCTGATGGATGAGGGGATGGATACGGGCGATATCTTGATACAGGCCGAAATTCCCATTGACCGAGAGGATACTGGAGAAACCCTACAGAAAAAGTTATCCTTCCTGGGAGCCCAGTTACTGATGGAGACCGTTGAGCGGATGAAGTCGGGATCCCTTTCTCCCCGGCCACAGGATCATTCCAAAGCGACCTATGCCCCTCCGCTAAAAAAGGAAGACGGGAGGATTGATTGGAAGAAAAAAGGAGAGGAGATTAACCTCCAGATCCGGGCTTTAAATCCCTGGCCCGCAGCCTTTACGCATTGGGAGAGGGGATTGCTAAAGATTTACAGGGGTGAGGTTCGACCAGGAACCTCTCCACAAGCACCAGGTTCAATCCTCTGGGTCGGATCAGATTTTATTGAGGTCGCAACCGGTGACGGCTCCTTTCTAATAAAGGAGGTTCAACCCGAAGGGAAGCGGAAAATGAGTGCCCGGGATTTTCTCTCCGGACATCGGGTTTCTATCGGCACATTCTTTCGGTAATTGAGTTCGGAGCTATTAGTCACATAGTCACCTCGTCTAATGGTCAAATAGTTGAATAATAATGTTAAACCATACGACTATCCGACTATGAGATTGTCAGATTCATACCTCCGAACTGTTTCGGAGAAACGCTTTGGACCCAACACCTAAAAAAAGAATCTTCATCGGACTATTAGTCTTGACCTGTCTGCTCCTCTCTCTTTTCATCTTTCTCCTCTGGTATGTTCCTTTGGTTGGATTGAAGAATATCCATTCCTCTCTGCCGTTGGTCTATAGTGTTGTTCTGGCGATCATCGTTTTCTTTATGTTTTCCGGAGGCTTGCTTCTTGTCTTCACCATTCTTTGGGGAAAGGACATCCTCTTTTCCCAAAAACTGAGGGGCATTGTGGCCAAGGTTCTTTTTCCTTTCATGATCCTGATGGGACAGATGGTAGGAGTGTCAAAGGAGAAGGTCCAGCAATCCTTCATTGAACTCAATAACCATCTCATCCGGTCAAACCAGCACAGAACAAAACCCGGTAGGATATTGCTCCTACTTCCGCATTGCATCCAGGATTTCAACTGCCAGATCCGGATCACGGGAAACATCAAGAATTGTGAAGGCTGCGGGAAATGCGAGATCAAGGACCTGATCGAACTGGCGGACCAATACCAGGTGAAGATTGCCGTAGCCACAGGCGGGACACTCGCACGGAGAATCGTTGTGGAGAACCGCCCTGAAGCCATTGTGGCCGTGGCCTGCGAACTCGATTTGACCAGCGGAATTCAGGATGCCTATCCCATTCCTGTCATCGGTATTTTAAATGAACGTCCCTTTGGGCCCTGCATTAATACCAAGGCCGATATTCAAAAGGTGAAACAGGCCCTTCTTAGCTTCCTTGAATCTAAGACATTTCCCGGCCATTGCTTGGGATAGGGATGTCAGCCCTCCGCTTCCTAAGGGGTGGGGGGTCAGGTTTTTACCCCAGAGCCATTTGACAAAAAGTTTGTCGGTCATTATATTAAATACCATAAAGGAGGGTGATTCATAAAATGAACCATTTCAAGACGTTTCTTTTAATGCTGGTATTAACCGGGCTTTTCATTCTGGTGGGGACTGCTATTGGAGGGAAGACTGGGGCGGTCTATGCATTTATCTTCGCCGCCCTGATGAACTTTTTCGCCTACTGGTTCAGCGATAAGGTGGTGCTGAGGATGTATGGCGCCAGAAACGTTTCTCCTGAGGAGGCCCCAACCCTTTACGGGATTGTTTCAGAATTAACGAGCAAAGCCGGCATGCCCATGCCCAAAGTTTATGTTATGGAAAATGATACGCCCAACGCATTTGCGACGGGACGAAATCCAGAACATGCGGCGGTGGCCGTAACCACGGGTCTGATGAGGATTTTGACCAAGGATGAATTGACCGGGGTGATCGGCCATGAACTCTCTCACATTAAACATCGGGATATCCTCATCAGCACGATTGCAGCCACGATTGCAGGGGCCATTGGCATGCTTGCTTCAATGGCGCGGTGGGGAGCGATTTTTGGCGGTGGACGTTCGGATAATGAAGAAGGTGGCGGAGGAGGAGCCAATTTCCTTTTTGTTTTCCTTGCCACCATGGTGGCTTCGATTGCGGCTGTCCTGATCCAGATGGCCATCTCACGTTCGAGAGAGTATCTGGCAGACGAAGGAGGAGCGCATCTCAGCCATCCGCTCTCGCTTTCAAAGGCCCTTGGCAAATTAGACATGGCAGCCCACCGGATTCCGATGGAAGCCAATCCATCAACAGCCCATATGTTCATCGTCAATCCATTGAGAGGAGGAGGGGTTCTCTCCCTGTTCAGCACGCATCCTCCTATCGGAGAACGAATCGCCAGGCTTGAAGAGATGGCGAGAACAGGAAGGTTTTGAGAAAGAAAACTCCGAGGGCAATCTGCTATGATCTCTTGAACCGGATAGAAAAGAAAGACTACCATCCGGATCAACTCTTAAACGATTCTTTTAAACAATATCGGCACCTAACCCAACTCGATCGGGCTTTTCTCACCGAGTTAACCTATGGGATCCTTCGTTGGAGGGAGAAGCTCGATTGGTCCATTCGCCATTTCTCAGAAATACCCTTTGAGAAGATTGAGATTGAAACACTCAACCTTCTCCGTCTTGGACTCTACCAGATCGAGTTTCTGACACGGACGCCTGTTTCAGCTGCCGTAAATGAATCGGTCGAATTGGCTAAAAGATTCCGAGGCAGAGGAGGAGGCGGTTTTGTCAATGCCATCCTGCGATCCTTTCTCCGGAAGAAGAACGATATCTCCTATCCAAAGATCGAGGAGGATCCCGGTCTTTATCTCTCGGTTTTCTACTCCCACCCCCTGTGGTTGGTCCGGCGATGGATCGAAGAGATGGGGGTTGAAGAGACATTAAGGATCTGTGTTCTGAATAACCGGATTTCCCCTCTGACCTTAAGGGTGAATACATTGAAAATCAGCAGGGAAGACCTGATCAAACATCTGCACGCCAGGGGCATCTATGCCACTCCTACCCATATTTCGCCGGATGGACTTCTTCTGAACGACCCCCCTCCCATTTCTGAATTACCTCTACTCAAAGAGGGTTTTTTCATCATCCAGGACGAGGCTTCTCAATTGGTCACGATGGTCCTTAATCCCCAAGCAGGGGAAGTCATCTTGGATGCGTGCGCGGCTCCAGGTGGAAAAACAACTCATATCGCTCAAAGAATGGAGAATCGAGGGGTGGTGATTGCCCTGGACCTTACCCAGGATAAACTGTTGCTGATTGAAGAGATGTGCAGACGCCTGGACATCCGGATTGTGAAAAAGCTCAGAGCGGATGCCACCCAGCCATTGACTTCATTAGAGGGGATGGCGTTTGATCGTATCCTGGTGGATGTTCCCTGTTCCGGATTTGGGACCCTCCGGAGGAACCCTGATTTGAAGTGGAGAAGAGGAGAAGAGGATATTAAGCGGTTGAGTCTGGTGCAATCTGCAATTCTAAATAATCTTTCGAGGTATGTGAAAGGCGGAGGGGTTCTTGTCTACAGCACCTGCACGGTTTTTCTGGAGGAGAACGAAGGAGTGATTGAGCATTTTCTCCAACATCACCCAGAGTTTCGTGTCGATCCGGTCCATCAGATTATGCCAGAACCCTGTCGTCCTTTGATTCAGGGGGGATATATCAAAACCTTTCCTCCAAGGGATGAAATGGATGGTTTTTTTATTGCAAGGTTGGTCCGTTCTTCTGCTTGACCTATAACGAGAGTTTTTCTTATACTAACCACACATTGCCCCGCGGCAACCGATCTATGGAAACCGTTCCGTCAAAAGAGATTGAGCAGAGGATCAACCTGTTCCAAGGGCGTCTCGAGGAGATGGGCCTGGATGGTGCCTTCATCCTTCAGAACGTAGATCTCTTCTACTTTTCAGGGACCATTCAATCCTCTGTGCTCTTCATTCCCCGGCAGGGGGAATGCGTTCTCATGGTTCAGAAAGCCTTTGAGAGGGCGCGACAAGAATCCCCTCTGAAGAATGTCATCCCAACGGCAGGGAGAGATCAGATCAAAAAAGTTCTGCAGGAGCTGGGTTTCCTAAATCTTAAGAAGATTGGTCTGGAAATGGATGTCTTGCCCACCCAACTCTTTTTTCGTTATCAGCAGACCTTTCCGGGTTTTGAATGGTCGGATGTTTCCGAAACGATTCTAAGACTTCGGATGATCAAGACCCGTTATGAAGTTGAACAGATTCAGAAGGCAGCCGCCATCCTTCATCAGGGATACATGGAGATTAAACAGAAGATTCGAGAAGGCATGACCGAACTCGAAGTAGATGGCCTGCTGGCCTTCATCGCCCGGAGGGAAGGACACATGGGTGTTTTACGAATGCGTGGATGGAACCAGGAGATGACCCATGCCCACGTACTTTCCGGAGAAAGCGGTGCGATTCCATCTTTTCTCGACAGTCCCCATGGAGGAACGGGCAATACACCAGCCATGGCCCAGGGAGCAGGTTTTCGCAGGATCAAAAGAGATGAGGCCATCGGCATTGATTACGGTATCGGGATTAATGGTTATGTGGCTGATCAGTTTCGAACCCTGGTCATCGGGAGGCTTCCAGATGAGCTGATGCGAGCTCACGATTTTTCCTTAGAGATTCATTCCCTTTTCATCGAGAACGCCCAGCCAGAGATGCCTTGTTACAGTCTTTATCGCCTGGCGTTAGAAAAGGTCCAGAAAACTGGTTTGAAAGAGTTCTTCAATGGCTACAGGGAGGGTAAAGCGAGATTCATCGGTCATGGCTTAGGGCTTGAGATTGATGAGTATCCGATCCTCACCCCCCGGTTCAACCAGAGGCTTAAGCCGGGAATGGTGATTGCCTTGGAACCGATGTTTGTATTTCCGAACCGGGGAATTATTGGCCTGGAGGATGATTATCTCATTACTGAGACTGGGGTTGAGAGATTGACCCTGACCGAACAGGCTGTGTTAACGATTTAGAAGGAGGATGAGAGGATAATCGAAAATTTACTTCAAAAGTAGTCCAATTTCGATTACAATCTTTTCAATGGTCAGGGATTTATGTAAGGGGGAGGTTCCAATTGAAAAAGATAGCACCTTCGATTCTATCAGCTGATTTTAGTAGGCTTGATCAAGAGATACGGGCAGTTGAGAGGGCAGGGGCTGATCTGATCCATGTGGATGTGATGGATGGACATTTTGTTCCTAATATTACGATCGGGCCTCTGGTGGTGAACGGTTTAAGGAAACTCACTTCCCTCCCACTAGATGTTCACTTGATGATTGAAGAGCCTGAGCGATATATCGAAGTCTTTGCCGAGGCTGGATCGAGCTGGATCACGGTTCACGCCGAAGTCTGCCGCCAATTGAAAGATTTGGTCAGAAAGATCCGTCAGTTGAAGATTAGGCCAGGGGTGGTGCTTAATCCAGCGACCCCATTGAAGAGGCTCTCCTCTGTTCTCGACGAGATTGATCTCGTGCTTCTGATGTCTGTCAATCCCGGATTTGGAGGCCAGGCTTTTATGCCAGAGGTTCTGAGGAAGGTCGAAGGGTTGAGAAAAATGATTGATAGAAATGGGTATCCTATTGAAATTGAAGTGGATGGTGGCATCAATCTTGAAAATATCGGAGAGGTTTCCAGGGCAGGAGGCGACATCTTTGTCCTTGGAACTGGGATTTTCAAAACTTCAGACTACAAAGCGACCATCCAGAAGTTGAGAAAGGAGATACTGTGAACAAGTTCATTTCTGGAGCGATGTTTCTGATTTTTTTCTTCGTTTCGGGAGCAGGCTTTGCCCAAGAAGATAAAATTGTACGTGTTGCCATTGAAGCAGCAAGAACCCATATGCGTATACCAAGAGAGATGGAAGTCAGATTTATTGAAAAGAAGAAGAGCCCATTATCAGGATTTTACTCGGTAAAGATCCTGGTATTGACTCCGGATCGGGAGAAGCCGGTCATCATTTATGTAGATGAGGCAGGTGAGAAGGTTATCCTGGGAGCACTCATCATCAGGGGCGAAAATGTGGCAGCCAAAGAGGCGGGAGAAGCCAGGCCCCGTAAATTTGATATGCGGCAATTTGAGATTGAAAAGTCAGCCATTCGGGGAAACCGTGATGCAAAGGTGACGATTGTCGAATTTTCAAATTTTCGCTGTTCTTACTGCCAGCTCTCCTGGGCAAAGATGGAAAAGATATTGGAACATTACCCCCAGACAGTCCGATATATTTTTAAGCATTTTCCCCTTAGATCCCTGCAGGGATCTTTTGAGCTTTCGGAGATAGCCGCCTCGGCACAGATGGTGAGCGACGAAGCCTTCTGGACCATCCACGACTTTTTCTTCTCTCCAGAAGGGCAGGTGATCACACGAGAAGAGGTTCGGGTTGTTGTTCAGAAGGTGGAAGAGATACTGAGGCAAAAGGGGTGGGATTCGAAGATCTTTCGAGAAGCACTCGAAAGTGGCAGAGGACGAAAGAAGGTGATGGAAGACATTGCGGTTGGGGAGAAAGTTCCAATCATGGGGACCCCCTCCATTATTGTTAATGGCGATTTTATCAATGAACCTTTCAATGAAACCGTTTTGGAAAGATATCTGAGGAGATGATTTGAGTCTTGACATCCATAAATTCTAAATTATCACAGATCGTTCGTTGTGCCTAATTTTTAGGCAAAATGGAGAAATGGCACAACGGGCAAAGACAAGAGAACAGAGTTCAACAACCATTCCACAAGAATTGTGGATTTCATCGAAAATCCTTTAAGAAACAGATTCTTCGAGGCTGAACGGTCTGGTCTCATGGGCAGGGAGTTCCGAGTTTGTCAATCCACTTTCTTCTTAAGAAGATACAGGACAATCTTCAAGGAGGGGTGAAGATCAATGGGCGCCAAAAATATTTATGAACGGTTCATCTGGTTTGACAATCAGGTTCGAGCAAGAAAATACCCGAACACCACCGTCCTTGCAGAACAATTCGAGATCTCCACAAAAACCGCCCAGCGAGATATTGCTTTTATGAGAGATCGTCTGAGTTGTCCCCTCCGATATGACCCTCTTGCCAAAGGATATTATTATGAAGAGGAGACGTTCTCCCTTCCAATGGTTTACCTCTCTCCAAAGGAGTTATCCGCACTTCTGATTGCGCGAAAGACCCTTCAAGATATCAGCGGCGGAATGTTAGGAAAGGAGATTTCATCCTTACTCAGTAAGATTACCAATATCCTGACCAGGCATAATATTCAAGAAGATATGATTGATAATACTTTCTCATTTCAGATGGTGGAATATTCTCCTACAGCAGAGAATGTTTTTCAAACCATCCTGGAAAGTTGTCTCAGAAAGAGGCGTGTCAGATTTAACTATTTTTCTCCTGCAAAAGAAGAGATGAGAGAGAGGACGGTTGATCCCTATCATCTCTTTAATTATATGGGGACCTGGCATCTTCTGGGGAGATGCCATTTGAGAGATGAGGTAAGGGATTTCGCTCTCAATAGAATCTCCGAGCCTAAAATAATAGACGAGAATTATGAGTTACTGACTAACTTCGATTTCAAAAAGTATTTTCTTTCCACTTTTGGAATTTATAAAGGAAAGTCCGTCAAAGAAGTCGTCCTACGGTTTTCATCCCTGAAAGCCAAATGGGTAAAAGACCAGATTTGGCATAAGGATCAGAAGGTTAAGCCCCTTGAGGATGGTTCGCTTCAATTAAGTTTCCCAGTTTCAGATTTCTCTGAGGTCAAAATGGAGATATTGAAACATGGGAATGAAGTGACCGTGATCAGGCCTAAAGCTCTACGAGAGCTGATCAAGTCAGAGGCCGAAAAAATCGTTAAAATTTATTAAACGTTCCTATTTGATCCAGCCTTCCAATTCATCCAACCAACGAATTTTCTAAATATTTTTCAGCCTCATTTAATTTGTTTTAGAAGAAACCGGTCGTGAAAGACCCATTTTGAGGTTGTTCCAAATTTTTGTCAACATTGAGATTTTAAGACATTTTGTCAAATAGTGATTTATTATTTATATCAATAAGTTATGAAAATGTAATCCAGCAACAGAACAAATTTGGCAATTTATACTCCTGAAGTTTAAATTTTTTCCGTATTGTTTTTATAAAAACATAATAAGTTTCAACAGGTTAAATGAAAATAGAATTATAAATTATTTGGTATGATATTTGCTTAAAAAAGTTCAAAACCTGTTGGGGGGATCAAGATGAATTCGATGGTTTTTGAACTTGCATCAGTAAATTTTATTACCATTTGTTTGATTGTTATCGGGGCATTTGGGCTTTTGCGGATGGCCAAGACCTACATTGAAAGCTAATGGAAATGAGGTGATCTGATGAATGCGAATCACATAACAGGCGTCTATCGGGTTGAGGAAGAAGTTAGAAAGATTGAGATCAATCCCAAAAGAGTGGCTGAATGGGTATTGATCTTTACCAACGCTTTCTTCATCGCATATTTTATTGGACGTTTGTTTAGATTCTTTTGAATCAACCTTCTATTTTGGATTAAACGACTTCAATCCCCAGCCTCCTTTAACCTCTAACCTGAAGGGCGATCGACTTCAAGGAGAAGATGATCGCCCTTCTCTTTTAGGAAATTGGGGACGGGTTCACATTTTGGCCTTCTCCCTGCCTTTTTAATCTCAAATTTCTGGTCTAAATCACGTTCCATTCTCTTACGAAATTCTTCAGTTCCATAAGGCCAATTTCTATGGATGGCCTCCCGAATCGTATTCAATTCATCCGCCGAAATGCTCTCGAGAAACCATTTTTGGTATTTTTTCTGTCTTTCACTCTCTGTTCCTCCTAAACTCAGATAAATAGGATCGTAGTCTAAAACATCAAACTTCTTCAATCCTATCTTGGAGTTATAACTACTAAAATCATATTGATCGGGCAATGTTACAATCCCTGCCCGAACAGCATTCATTTCAATATATCGACTGCAAAGCAATAAATAATGATCTGAAGAAATTGGACTGCTTTTAAACCGGCCCTCCCACAATGTCCCTGTTCTTTGATGAGTTTTATTGACATATTGAGCATACCTTTGGGTGACATGTTTCATAAACTTAGAAAGGTTTTGGTCGTCGTGAACAGGTTCGAGGAGGAGATGAATATGATTGGTCATCAATATGAAACTATATATCTTACAGGGATATTTCTCTTTAGCTGATTGAAGGAAACGAATAAAGGATTGGTAATCATTCTGGGAGAAGAAAATAGTTTGATGGTTATTTCCCCGACAGACGATATGATAAGGAATGTTTGCGATGGCTTGCCTTGCCCGTCTTGCCATGTTAAATCTCTATCAGATATGAATTCGGAATTCAAGAAAAATGTGAACCCGTCCCCAATTTCTGGATGCTTTGCGGCCTGGTGGAGGCTTTCGAGGGTGCCTTTTCTCTCGGTAGGGATACTTCCTCTCATTTTAGGATTTATCCTTGCCTGGAGATGGGGTTATCAGGGACCTTTGGGTCTCTACCTTCTTAGCTTTGTGACGGTCATTCTCATCATGTGGATGACCTACTACCTGGGTGAGTGGAATGATCTGGAGGGAGATCGGCTTAACCGAGCGTTTAACAGGTTTTCTGGAGGATCGAGGGTTCTGGTTGAAGAAATTTTTCCTGCCCGAATTTCATTCCTTCTCGGATATGGATGCCTTGCAGGAGGGATCCTTACTGGTCTTTATATTTATCTTTGCTATCAAACCGGTCCATGGACCCTCCTTCTCGGAGGAGTGGGCATCTTCTCAGGTTTTTTCTATTCGAATCGGCCCTTCCGCTGGGCTTACAGGGGAATCGGAGAAATCCTGATTGGATTCTGTTATGGTTGGCTTCCGATTGCAACAGGATTTTACCTATTCACCGGCTTCTTCAGTCATCAGATATTTTTACTTTCCATTCCAGTGGGATTGTCAATTTTCAATGTCATTCTGATCAATGAGTTCCCTGATGAAGAGGCGGACCGTGCCATCGGCAAGAGGAATCTTGTTGTCCGATTTGGAAAAGAGAGGATGGCTGATCTCTATATGGGACTGTCTATTATAACCGGCCTCTTTTTCATTAAAATTCTGATGATGTTTGGAAGTAACTTCTGGCTATTTGTGATTTCAGCAATTCCTATTCTTATCATCCTCTGGAATCTTTTGATGGCCTGGCAAGGGGAGTATCGTGAGCCAAAGCGGCTTGAACTTCTTTGCAGGAATACGCTTTTCGTCAATCTCTCCATCACCATCATTTTTACGATTCAGCAGAGCATTGTATGATTCACCATCAGGAGGTCGCTTTGGAAGAGATCCAGTCTATCATTGAGAAAGTTAGATTTGATATTCAAGAAGGAAGGACAGAAAAGGAGATCCTCCAATCGCTTGTCCCAATAATAGAAAAAGAGCCTGAAACGGCAGGCCGAATCATTGAGGCGCTCTCGAACTTTCCTTCCCTTCAGATGGCACGTTTGCTCCAATCCATGCTTGAGAACCCATGTGATAAGAAAGTTCGGAAAGTGATTAAGAGATCCCTCTACCGAATAAAAAGCAGAGGAATTACGATCGAAGAAATCTCACGGGACAGGGAAAGGGCGATCTTTCGGCCTTTGCAGGTAGAACCAGCCCAAGGATACAGCGGACCCTATGATTTTTTGGGAGAGAGATTTCTGATGCTCCTCCTCCCCCATGTTGGACGGGGATTCACCGTGATGCAGGGAATTGTCAGTGATACGAAGGGGCTGGTTGATTTTTCTGAATGGGAGATGTCCCGGAAAAGATTTAAGCCCTTTTTTGATCAGATTCAAAAGAACAGCCCGTTTCCTCTGGTAGCCATGGAGCCTTCTTACATTGGGTTCCTCTTTGTTCAGGCCAGCCAGTTGGCCCTCGCCCATGGAAAGACCCCGTTACAGGCATATCTTCAAGCCAAAAAGGTCGTCGAGAGCATTAAGAGAGATTATGAAGTACCACTGGTATACACTTCTATGTCAACAGAGGAGATTGAAGGGAATGACCGGTTATTGAGAAGAGGATGGGATCTCTTAAAGATGGACTTATTTGGTGACTGGAATATCGAAGAAAGAGAGATCCGGCCTTATGCTGACCAGGTCTGGGAGGCGGAAGAATCTAAGCTGATTCTGAACCAAGCCCAGAAGGAATCCCGATTTCAGGAAATCTTTCAAAAGGCACTCTCTGATCTTTTCCCTTTAGAGAGAAGAGCCCTTTACCAGAGAAGAATGGAGGAAATGGCCTACTATCTTTTCAAATCAGGCAGAGAGGAAGAGGCAAAGATCTCCCTGGCGGTCGCGATGGATCTTAAAGGGTCCCCAAATCTGATTCAGCCCAATCCTTTCCTCTTTCGACTGGTAGTTAAATCCATCTTCGCTCTTCTGTCAGAAGCGTATGAGAAGAAGAAAGAGGAGTTCTCTTTGATCAGGAGGCCGTAGTTTCATTAGAGATTACGGAGTGGGAATTCATAAGTCCGAAATAGTCACTCATGTTCCAAGGGGGCCCAGGAATGATGAAAACGACGAATTTCACGGATATTGACGAATGGCCTTAGATTCGTGTTATTCGGTTAATTCATAGCTATGAAGAAGTGGTTCGTCACCACAGGTATTGTTATTCTCATCTTTGTGGGAGGCTATCTTGCCTTCTCCTTCTATGCTGTAAAATTTATTGAGGCCCGGGTTCACAAGATGATCGGACCTGGGGTCACTATGGCTCAGATCCGGGTCAAGATAACCCATCTCTCTCTCCAAGGTATCCGATTTGAAGATCCCCGGACAAAACAGGAATTCCTCAAGATTGAGGAGATGAGGGTTTATCCTGATGTCCTGGCTTTCTTAAAGAGAAGGTTCCACATCCGGGAATGGGTCCTTTTAAGGCCTTATTTCTTTTTCTGTCGAACCCAGGAAGGGGTCTTGATCGGTCCGTGGATATCCACCCCAACAAACGAAAAGAGAAAGGAGGTCTCTGGAAGAGAAGAGAGGAAGGAAAGGGAGGCCTTTTTAATCAGGGTTGATTGTATCAAGATGGAGAAGGGGTCCATTGATTTCGACGATATGAAAATAGGCCAGCCCCCAGGGCAGATCCAATTGAGAGATCTCGTCATGAAGATGAAGAATATCGAATATCCTCTCGTCTCTTTTCAGTCTCCCATTGAATTGGAAGGAAAGATTAAAGGGGATCAGAGGACAGGAGAGATTGCATTGAAGGGTTGGTTTGATCTGATGAGTGCGGATACGGAGGCCTCTTTAAAGATTCGGGAGGTTGAATTGAAGACCTTTGAGCCTTACTACCGACAGAAGGTTTCAGCGGAGATCGAGTCTGGATATGTAAATCTGGATGCCCAAATTACGATCAAGGGAAAAGGGATCGATACCCCGGTCAAACTGGAGGTGTCAGATTTTCGTATTAAAGAAGAGGGGACCGTCTTCTATATACCAGCCAAGACACTTCGCTGTCGATTGAAGGAAAAAGGGAACCGTCTAAAGGTTCAATTCCATGTGAAGGGAAGACTGGATGATCCTCGGTTTAACCTGCCGGAAGCCTTCTTGATTCGAGCTGGAATCGGGCTGGGTGAGGCCATTGGGCTTCCAATCAAAGCTGTGGGAACGAGAGACTTAGATGAAGGGGTGGGATTGGTTGAAGGATTGTTTAAGAAAAAAGAGAAGCAATGAGTATGGAAAGTTTGACCAGACACAGTTCCCTTCTCATGTGTAGAACCTTGAAAACAGTAAATCATTCAATTTTCTCCTTGAAGAGATGAAAGCCTGATCACCGTTCTTCAACTTCGATCAAGATTAAATCCCCACTCCCTCGTAGCGAGCTCCCATTTAACTCGCTCGACTTTTACTTACGATCCACCAGAGCCGTTCGTTTAGTGTCCCCTTCGGGGATGGTGGAAACCCCTCGCCTTGAGGCGAAGCGAAGTTTTGCGAAATGGTCGGCTGATGTTTAATGACATATTCTCATTGGGATTTGAATGAAGCCGAACATGAGCATTTGGACAAAATCACCCCGAAATGGTCATTCCGGTGAAGACCGGAATCGAGAAAAACTGGATGAAATCACTGGATTCCTGCTTGCGCAGGAATGACGCCTATAAAATAGGAATGTTTAAAGTCGACTTAAAGTCGACAGTTTGTTAGTTCATTGGGTGAAATACAATGAAATTCAATGATTAAGCCTCACCCCATATATGACTGTTGGTCTGATCTCTACCTTATTTTCGCCTTGACAAAAGAAGAACAAAAGATAAAAATAACAAAAAATTCTAAGAGGGAGAGCATTTTGGGAAATCATAAGAGACGGGTGGTCGTCACTGGATTAGGACCTGTTACACCGGTTGGGATCGGGAAGGAAGCCTTCTGGCAAAGCCTGATTTTAGGAAAATCCTCTTTTAAAAGGCTTGAATTCCCAAACCGGGACATGAATCAATACCGGTGCCGGATCGGAGCGCCTATTGAAGGATTTGACCTCAGTCATTATGTGGAACGATCAAAGCATTCAAAATATTTCGGAAAGACCTCGCAGTTTGCCATTGCAGCTACAAAACTTGCTCTTGAGGATGCGGGAATATGGGTTGAAAAGAGTGAATCCGGAGCAGAGCATTCCCACGAACAGAAAAACGAATATCAACTTAAAGGAATTGATCCGTTTCGTCTGGGCGTGATCCTTGGGGTGAGCGTGGAGTCCATGGAGATATTGGAGCATTATCACGAGCGTTTTTTATCGAGGGGGACCAGAGGGATATCTCCCTTTGCTCTGCCCAATATCTATCTGAGCGCCATTACTTCACATGTTGCGCAATATTTTTCGATTCGGGGAACCTCCTTTGCTCTTTCCACAGCCTGTGCGTCTGCGACCCATGCCATGAGCAACAGTTTTCTTCAGATTCAAGGAGGGATGGAGGATGTGGTGGTGACCGGTGGGGCCGATGCCTGCCTTACTCCCTATGTTTTTGGTGGATTCGATGTCCTGAGGGCGATGTCCACCCGGAACGACGAACCCCAACGCGCGTGCCGGCCCTTTGACAGAGAGAGGGATGGTTTTGTTATGGCCGAAGGAGCAGGGGTGCTTGTCTTCGAAGAAATGGAGCATGCGCAGAGAAGAGGAGCCCATATCTATGGAGAGGTTGTAGGATTTGGGATGACGGCGGATGCCTTTCATCTGACTGAGCCTGACCCGGATGCCCAGGCCCTGGGCAAGGCTGTTCGCGATAGTCTTTTCATGGCAGGAATTTCTCCTGAAGAAGTGGATTACATCAATCCCCACGGAACCTCCACTCCGCTCAATGACAAAGTTGAGACGAGAATGATCAAGGAGGTCTTCGGAAAGAAGGCGTACGAGATTCCCATCAGCGCCACCAAGTCCATCACCGGCCATCTGATGGGAGCTGCAGGAGGAGTGGAAGCGATTGCCACGCTTTTAACCATCGAAATGGGAATCATCCATCCTACCCTAAACTACGAATGCCCAGACCCAGAATGTGATCTGGACTATGTTCCAAACAAAGCCCGCAAGAAGGCGGTGCGGATAGGACTTTCCATCTCCGCCGGCTTCGGAGGGGTCAACAGCACCCTCCTTTTCAAAAAGTTCGAGGAGTGATATTTGGGATACTCCTTCGATGTTTCTCGATAGATGGTGAAAGATTGGTCCGTTCAGGGCCATCCGTGAGACCTCGACAGAAGCCTGATTGATTGGACGGATTGACACCCCTAAAAGAAGGGATATAATTGTTCGTATTAAGATTCGAATCAGGACACTGGAGGTTCGGACGTCATGTTCCGGGCTTTGACTTTGAACAAAAGTTGGTCACCCTGAATCAGCATCGCCAACTACATGACCATTGGACGGACAATGCTTCCCTATCCGATTGACCAAGAGTTAACCGAATCCATCGTACATCAATTAAAGGAGAAGGGGTGCACCCTTTCTCCTGATCAGGTCAACCTGATCATGGAACTGTTCAAAGAGAAGGCGGTCTTTCATTATATTGATCAGGTGATTCATCAGGTCGATGCGATTCTCGACATCAACCCTTCCCTCACGGAAAAGGAGATCCTCGAGTCCCTGGCCAAGAATGTCGTAGAGTTTCTGCGGGCAGAAGCTGCGAGCATCCGAATCTACAATCCGCAAAAAGAGGAGATGGTTTCTTTTGGATCCTATCCCAAGGAGGCTGAAAACCGTGAAGAAAGCATTCCTTTCGAAGATACGATTGCCGGCGATGTGGTCAAAAATCGGAGGAGTTATTTTATTCCGAGCATCTTAAGAGAGGAGAGGTATAAGAACAAGGAGAAGGTCAGACAATATAACATTTATTCGATGCTGGCTCTTCCAATTTTGATTCCACGCTTCTCACTGAAGGATGTAGACACAGAAGGTTGCCTCCAGATCTACTTTCAAGAGGATGAAAAGGTCTTTACTCCTCTGGAAGTCAGAATTGCCGAGATGTTAGCCCGACGGGTCAGTTACGTCATTGCTCGCAAGAGAATCATGGAACTCCAGAAATTGAGCACCACCAAAGATAAGATTGTAGAGCAGATCTTCCTGAAGCTTGGGAAGCGGGGAGGGGTGAAGATGAAGGAGGTCTTCAATCTGGTTATCCCCGAACTAGCCAATATCATGCGAATCCAGAGGTGTTCTCTCTTTTCTGTCATGGAAGATCGGAAGCATGTTGTCCTCGAAGCTGGATTTCCAGAGATCCAGCATGGCATTGGAAAGGTTTTTGAGGTGGCTGAATCACCCTATATTCACACCATCGTGGATCAGACAGGTCCATTTGGTGATTTTGAAAATGAGAAGATCCACCCGACGTATGTCCATATCCTCAATCCACAGAGGAGTCGTCTTCTTCCCCCAGACCTCAAGCGGTTTCTTGAGAGCCAGCAGATCCACTCCGTGCTTTATATTCCACTGATGGTGAATGGGAAGGTGCAATATTTTCTAACGTTCGATGCCCAGGCTCAGCATCCAGGATTTACCGTTGAGGAGATTGAACTTTTTGCCCTTTTCGGCAAAGAGCTGATGAAGGGGTTAAAACTGGAGAAGATGGATGATATTCTTCATGATTTTAAAAACCCAGCCATTGCAATTGCCGGCTTTGCCAAACGGGTTCAAAAGATACTGGCCGATGGAGAGTATCCTGCTAAGAAGGCGAAGGTGGATCAGGCCCTCGAGATCCTTCTGAAAGAAACCTCCCGTATTCAAGAGCTGGCCCTCACTCTCCATGGGGAAGGCAGAGAGGAAGTGGTTGATCTTTCTGAAAGGTTGAGGAAGAGAGCCTTGATCAATGAGGAGACCCTGGCCGAGTTGAGGCGGGAAAATATCCGGCTATTTGAAGGAGAGATGGAATCCCCCTTATGGATTCGTTGTTATCCCCTTCATATCGAGAGGGTTATCGACAACCTGCTGAATAATGCGTCCAATGCTATTCCTGAGGAAGGAGGGCACCTTTCCATCCGTTGTTATCGGGAAGGTGACTGGGGGGTAGCCGAGATTTCGAACACGGGTCAGATTTCCGAAGAAGATAAAGAACGATATCTCCATGGCGAGGGAGAGGGCAGAGGACTCCATATCACCACCCGCCTGGTCAAGCGAATGGGAGGAAAGATGATGGTGGAATCCGGAGAGGGGCAGACGACCTTTCGGGTTAAATTTCCTCTAATTGAAGGGTAATCCTCCGGATCCTTACACGCCACCCTCCAGAGTTTCTAATAAAAGATCCTCAATCGAGTTGAATCTTCCATGAACCGATGACTGAAACATTTATCTGTTCAGAATGTTTACGTTCCTATCCCATCCAACCCAACCGGTGGCGATGCGACTGTGGTTTTCCCCTCGATCTTCAATTTACGCCAGAGTTTCCCATCAGAAAGATTATCCGAAGAGGTCGGAGCTTATGGCGTTACCGAGAAGCCCTACCTGTAACTGAAACGAGTTCCATTCTTACGATGGGAGAAGGGTTTACTCCACTCGAAGAGATGAAGTTGGGTGATTACCCGATCTTAGTTAAGGTGGACTACCTTTTTCCAACGGGGTCTTTCAAAGATCGAGGGGCAACGGTTCTGGTGAGCAAAATAAAGGAACTCGGGGTCCAGAAGGTGGTTGAAGATTCTTCAGGCAATGCAGGGTCGGCGATTGCAGCTTATTGTGCTAAGGGAGGGATCGGATGTGAGATCTTTGTTCCTCAGACGACATCATCGGCGAAGTTGGTCCAGATTGTAAGCTATGGCGCAACGTTGAGAAAGGTCAAAGGTTCGAGGGAGAGGACTGCCCAGGTGACCAGGGAAGCAGCGAAAAGAAGCTACTACGCCAGTCACTGTTGGAATCCCTTCTTTCTACACGGAACGAAGACGTTTGCCTTCGAGATATGGGAGCAATTGGGCTGGAATACTCCTGATACCCTCATCCTTCCCGTTGGGCATGGTTCCCTTCTATTAGGTGCGTATCTCGGGTTTAAGGAGCTCAAAGATAGAAGAAAGATATATCGGATTCCCAAGCTCATAGGAGTCCAATCCGCTGCCTGCGCCCCGCTTTATCAGGCCTTTCGAATGGGCTCGAATTTTCCCCGGGTCATCGACAAAAGGGAGACTCTGGCCGAAGGGATTGCCATTGCTGAGCCTGTCCGGGGAAGGCAGATTCTAAGGGCGATTCGGGAGACTGGAGGAGAGATGCTCACCGTCACAGAAAAGGAGATTCAGATAGCCCTGAGAGAGATCAGCCAAAAGGGTCATTTTATTGAACCCACCTCAGCCGCTACCATTGCAGGGGTGAAGAAATACTTAAGAGATATCAAGAAGAGAGAGTTGATTGTTTCCACCTTGACAGGAACCGGTCTGAAAGCCATTGAAAAGATAAGCCACTTGACAGACCTTTAATTGATGGTTAAATTATTCCAGCGAAATTTCTTATTGATAGAACCTAAAGGAACAGATGGAGGAGGTAGGGATATGGGTCGGATGAAAATGAGACAGGGTACCTTTTTCCTAATTGTCGTCATCGGTGTTGCTTTTCTTCTGCCTTTGACCGTTTTTTCATCAGAGGAAAAGGAGAAAAAAGACACAAGACCAGAGCGGGGGATTGCCGTCTATCCTGAATTTTCTTCAGTATCCGTGGCCAAGGGGGAGACCGTCCGGATGGATCTGACTCTGGAGAATAAGGGGCGGACTGACGAGACCATTGACGTAAAGATTTCGACAGTTCCTAAAGGATGGAAGGCTACGATGAAAGGGGGCAGTTTTCTCGTGGCTGGGATGTATGTGGCCAACGGCAAATCGAGAAATCTTTCTCTCAACTTGGAACCAGATAAAACGGTCGGGCCCGGAACCTATACTTTCCAGTTCGATGGCCAGACAGCCGATGGTAAATTCACTTCAACTCATAAATTGACAGTTACTGTTCAAGAGAGGGTACCCGGAGCGGATGACATCCAGATTACTACCTCCTATCCTGTCTTGCGGGGACAGACCGATGCCCGATTCGAATTTTCTCTTGAGGTTTTAAATAAGAGTGATACCGATCGAACCTTTAACCTTGCCGCCATAGGACCGGAGAAGTGGGAGATCAACTTCAAGCCTGCTTATGAAGCCAAACAGATATCGAGCCTCCGAATGAAGGGCGGCCAGAGCCAAACCGTTGCAGTGGAGGTTTCTCCTCCCCGAGAAGCGAAATCCGGAGAATATCCTGTCCTTGTCCGTATTAGTTCTGGAGAGCAAAAAGCCGAAGCCAAGTTGATGGTGGTGCTTACTGGTATTTACAAGCTGGATGCAGGAACTCCAACTGGCATCCTCTCTCTGGAAACGATGGTGGGGAAACCAGCGATCGTCTCTCTTTTCGTCAAAAACACTGGTTCTGCGGTAAATCGTAATGTCAGTTTCTCCTCTTTTAAACCAGAGAATTGGGAGGTAAAGTTCAATCCCGAAAAGCTTGAGGCCTTGGAGCCAGGGTCATTGAAACAGGTGGAAGTCACTATTACTCCGGCCAAGGAAGCACTGGTAGGCGATTACTCTGTTGGGTTGATGGTGGATGGCGAAAAAGGAAGCAGCAAGACGGTTGAGCTGAGGACCACGGTAAGGGCATCAACGGCCTGGGGATGGATTGGAATCGGTGTTATCATCTTTGTTATTCTTGGCCTCAGCGCCTTGTTTATCTGGTTAGGGAGACGTTAAACGTGGAAGATAAGACGATCATCCATGCCGATGGATTGACTAAAAAGTACGGATCCCAAATTGCTGTCAATAACCTTCAACTTCAAATTCAAGAAGGCGAGGTGTTTGGGTTTTTGGGTCCGAATGGGGCTGGTAAGACGACCACCCTCCTTATGTTTTTAGGGCTTACCGAACCTACTTCCGGCAAGGTGAGTGTGATGGGGTTCGATCCTGTTCGTGAACCTTTCAAAGTAAAAGAGAAGGTGGGCTACCTTCCTGAGAATGTCGGTTTTTATGACGATATGGATGCAAGGCAGAATCTCCGTTATATCGCCCGACTAAACCGTATTGCCGATGAGGTCGCTGAGAAAAGGATTGATTACTGGCTGGACATGGTGGGCCTTTCCGGGGAAGCCTCAAAGAAGGTGGGCACATTTTCAAAAGGGATGCGGCAGCGGCTTGGCATCGCTGAGGTTTTAATCAAGGAGCCGAAACTTATTTTTCTCGATGAGCCGACGATCGGTCTTGATCCTGATGGAACGAACCGGATGCTTGATCTCATCCATTCCCTGAGTCGGGAAAAGAACATGACACTCTTTCTCTCTTCCCATCTGCTGGATCAGGTTCAGAGAATCTGCGACCGGGTGGGAATTATGATTGGCGGGTATCTGGTGGCGATGGGCCCGATTGAAGAGCTCGCAAAGAAAAAGCTGGGGGTGAATCAGCAGGATTATACCCTCGAAGAGATCTACATGAAGTACTTTAAGGAGGCCTAAGTTGCACGGGATGCTGACGATATTCAGAAAGGAGTTGGGGGATCATTTCAATAGTATACGGTTTCTTCTCATCTCAGCCTTGATCGTCATGGTAGGGGTGATCATCACCTCGATGGTGGGCATGGCGATCCAGGAAGAATTGAAAGGAATGGCCAAACCCACACTCATTTTCTTGCTCCTCTTTACCTCTACGGGCAAATTGTTCTCATTCGTTCAATTCATCGGTTTTTTCGGGCCTCTTCTGGGCATTTTTTTAGGTTTTGATTCGATCAACCGGGAACGTGTTTCAAGGACCCTCTCCAAACTGGTCTCGCAACCGATTTTTCGCGATTCGATCATCAATGCCAAATTTCTGTCTGGCGTGACCATCATTGCCATTGTTTTGGTGGCCACCGTGCTTCTTATCTCGGGTCTAGGCATCCGGTTGGTTGGCGTGGTGCCAGGGGTGGAAGAGGTTTGGCGTCTGGTCATTTATATCATCATCAGCCTTCTCTACAT
>OGCL01000606.1_pt1 | contig 37022 bp, 29 predicted proteins | sample 1570041 | NCBI WGS metagenome assembly OGCL01 (sample SAMN06266162, study PRJEB24511) | hot springs metagenome | isolation source: Hot spring water | place: South Africa: Limpopo | collected 2015-06-22 | reverse complement strand
GGGGAGGGTTTGGGAGGGCTACGCCCTCCCAAGAATAATTATTTTCATTCCGGCGTTGTGCGGCGCAGCCGCATGGACGACTGGTATGGTAATGAGAAGGAGCAATCCTATGGCCGTAACTATAACCATCCCCACCGCGCTGCGCGAGTACGCTGGCGGCAACGCCCAGGTGCACCTGGAAGCCGACACGGTCGGCGCGCTGCTGCGCGGTCTGGTCGAACTCTACCCCGCCCTTGGCCGGCACCTCTTTGCCGAGGATGGCCGGTTGCGCAGCTTCGTGAATCTCTATGTCGGCGATGAGGACATTCGCTTCTTGCAGGGTGAAGACACCCCCCTCAGCGCCGGTGATACCGTGTCGATTATTCCTGCCATCGCCGGAGGGCGCCGATGAGCAAAGTGTCACTTTCAAATGAAGAGATCGCCCGTTACAGCCGTCACCTGATTATGCCCGAGGTGGGTATGGAAGGCCAGCGGCGCCTGAAGCAGGGCAGTGTGCTGCTGATCGGCAGCGGTGGTCTGGGTTCGCCGCTGGCCCTCTACCTCGCCGCCGCGGGTGTGGGCCACATTGGCCTGGTTGACTTCGACGTGGTCGATGCCAGCAACCTGCAGCGGCAGATTGTCCACGGCACCAGCACGGTGGGCATGCCCAAGACCGAGTCGGCCCGCCGACGCCTGCGCGATCTCAATCCCCATATCGAGATTACCGTCTATGAGACGCAGATCACCTCGGCGAACGCCTTTGAGTTGATGCGTGGCTACGATGTGATCGTGGATGGCACCGATAACTTCCCCACCCGCTACCTGACCAACGATGCCTCGGTGCTGCTGGGGAAGCCCAACGTCTACGGCAGCATTTTCCGCTTCGAGGGCCAGGCGACGGTGTTCGCGCCGCAACAGGGTGGGCCGTGCTATCGCTGCCTCTATCCCGAGCCGCCGCCTCCAGGCCTGGTGCCCTCGTGCGCCGAGGGTGGCGTGCTGGGGGTGTTACCGGGAGTGATCGGCACTATTCAGGCCACCGAAACGATCAAGTTGCTCACCGGCATCGGCGAGCCGCTGATTGGCCGGCTGATGCTCTACGATGCTCTGGGCATGCGCTTCCGCGAGCTGAAGCTGCGTCGCAACCCCAACTGCCCGGTCTGTGGCGAGAATCCGTCGGTCACCACCCTGATTGACTATGAGCAGTTCTGCGGCATCGCTCCCGAAGCCCCTGCCATAGGCGGCCAGTATGTGATTACGCCGCTTGAGCTGGCCGACTGGCTCCAGCGCGACGATCGGCCCTTCCTCCTCGATGTGCGCAATCCCTACGAGGTGGCCATCGCCAGCATCCCCGGCACCGACAAGCTCATTCCTATTGACCAGTTGCCCGAGCGCATCCACGAACTCGACAGCGCCCGCGAGATGGTGGTCTACTGCCGGAGTGGCGTGCGGAGCGGGCGGGCCGTCGAATTGCTCAAGCAGGCCGGATTCCGCAAGGTCAAGAATCTGGAGGGCGGCGTGCTCCGCTGGAGCGATGATGTTGATCCCACGGTAGCGAAGTATTAGGCGCGCAGCTTCGCCGCACACTGCCGGGATAAACAAGGGGTTCGTTGGGGGGGCCTCCTCCCTGGCCTTCTCCTGGTGGGGTTTAAGGGCGGGGGAGATGGGGCGGTGGCGAGGGCCTCCGGGGCGTCCCTACGCCCTGGAGGCCCTCATCCCCGACCTCTGGTTATCAACGCAGCCAGATCACCAGCGCCTGGGCCAGAATGATCTTGGCGATGGTCGCCAGCGGATAGACAGTCGCGTAGCCGATATTGGGCATATCGTTGCGGGTCTGTTCGGCGGCAAAGGCCAGCACCGCCGGTTGGGTCTGCATCCCGGCCAGCAAACCAATGCACAGACCCATCGGAATCTTCAGCAGCCGGTGGCCCACAACGAGCAGTGCCAGGGCGGCTGCGGCGGTGACGAGGGCGCCGGCAACGAAGATGGCCAGCCCTCCGCCTTCGACCAGGGTGCGCACGAAGCTGTAGCCCGAGCGTAGCCCCACCCCCGCCAGGAAGAGTGTCAACCCGACCTGCCGCAGGGTCAGGTTGGCGCTGTAGGGCAGGCTCCAGACGATCGACCCGCTGCGCTCCAGCCAGCCGAGGATCAACGCGACGATCAGCGGCCCGCCGGCAAAGCCCAGGGTGAACGTGCCGCCGCCGGGCAGCGGAAAGGGGATCATCCCCACCAGCAGGCCCATCGTCATCCCCAGACCCAGCGAGACCACGTCGATCTCGGAAAGGCGGCGGTATGAGTCGCCGAAGTACTTGCTTATATTGTCCAGGTTTTCGCGTCGCGTTACCACGCGCACCCGGTCGCCGAGTTCGAGCATCGTGTCGCCGTGGGGCAAAATATCCACATCACCCCGTCGCACCCGGGTGATAATTGCCCCCTGCGTATGTGGCAGGTCGAGATCGCGCAACCGCTTCCCGACCACCTCGGGGTTTGATACGAAGACGCGCCGAAAGTCGAGCGTATGGCGGTCCAGTTCCAGCGGCTCGGGGGCCGGTTCGCCCAGGCTCGCCACCACCCGCTCGACCTCCTCGGGCGCGCCAATAACGTTCACCAGATCGTTGAGCCGGAGATAGGCGTCGCTGATCGCGATAGTGACATGCCCCTCGTGCTGCAAACGGCTGAAGACCACATCCCAGCGATTGGTCCGCATCAGCTCACCCAGGTTGCGTCCATCCATTTCTGGCCGGGTGACACGCACCGTGCGACTGACCAGGTTCTCAACCCCCAGGCTCAGCTCGGGCGAGGAGCGCGCCTCGGCGGCGTAATCAACCCGCCAGAGACGCTGGAGCAGATAGATCGCCAGGATCATACCCAGCACGCCCATAGGGTAAGTGACCGAGTACCCGACTACCGGCTCGGCGAGGAGCGCGTCGCTCGGCCCATCGCCGGCGCTGCGCTTGAGTTGCTCGATAATGCTCGCCAGGGCCGGCGTGTTGGTCAGACTGCCGGCAAACATCCCGGCGGTGATCGGCGCGCTCGCACCGATCGCCGCATGCGCCGCGACGGTTAGCGCCGTGGCGAAGAGCAATACTCCCAGCACGAGCAGGTTGTCGCGCAGCCCCTTGCGCTGCAGCGAGGCAAAAAAGCCCGGACCACTGCTCAGCCCGATGGTGTAGACAAACAGCACCAGGCCGAGCAGGTAAACAATGTCGGGGAGCTTCAGGTTCGGGTCGAGGGCGCCGAAGGCCAGGCCCACAAAGAGTACCGCGGCAACGCCGAGGCTTACGCCCCCGATCTGCACACGCCCCAGCAGATAGCCGATGGCTGCTACCAGGAAGAGCAGCAGGAGCGGATTGTTGATCAGCAAACTTATCATGGTTCAATTCGAGGAATGAAAATACGTGTTCTTGGGAGGGCGTAGCCCTCCCAAACCCTCCCCTCAGAGAGGGGGTTGGGAGCGGCTGGCACCCCCACAGGCAGGGGTGCGGTTCGACAGGCTCACCGCAGATGGGGGAACCCGGTTTCCCCGTATTTTCACCTCAGCTATGGTATCATACTAACGTGTGCGGATTGCGCGATGCGATACACTGTAACCCGACTGCGCGGAACCGGTCAGATCCCCCATGCGGCTGCGCCGCGCAATGCCAGGATGAACACGATGGTCACTGAAGAGATGGTGCGAGCTGCACTCAAAAACGTCGTCGATCCCGAGATCGGGCTGGATATCGTCAACCTGGGGCTGGTGTACCGTATTGACGTGCTGGAAGAGGGGCGCGTGGTTGATATTGACATGACCCTGACCACACCGGCCTGTCCGGCCGGGCCGCAGATCCTCGACCAGGCCCGGCGCGAGGTTCTGGCGCTCCAGGAGGTTTTCAAGAATCTCGAGGACGTGCGGATCAACCTGGTGTGGACGCCCTTCTGGAACCCCAGCCTGATGAGCGAGGAGGCTCGCGAGGAGTTGGGCTTTTTCTAGCGCAGTTCCAGGCAGCCTGACGGTGTATTAGCGTGACCTCGATTCGGGTGCAGGTACGCTGCGCCCGATGTTCGCCCGGTGGCGTTCGGTGAGGAACTCGCCGCACCCCTCCCTGAGGTGAACATACGGGGAACCCGGGTTTCCCCGTCCCCCTACCTGTGGGGCGCCAGCCGCTCCCAACAGCGGTTGGGACATGGGGAACCCGGGTTTCCCCAACCCCCTGCCTGTGGGGGTGCCAGCCGCTCCCAACAGCGGCTGGGAAATGGAGAAACCAGGTTTCCCCAACCCCCTCCCTGAGGGGAGGGTTTGGGAGGGCGCAGCCCTCCCAGGAAGCAACCCGCTGGCGGGGAGGGTTCAGGTGTAGAGGTGCGGCGGCGCCGCGCCTCTACGTGTTTCACCCCGGTATCATACCCCATCCCGATCCAGGGCGATCTTCCAGAGCGCCAACCCGATCAGGGTGGGGTCATGACGAATGGTATCCTGCTTGTTCCAGAGCGTGCGCTTCCCCTCACTGGTCTCGGCCAGATTACGCACCAGCGGGCGCACACCGAGCTTCGCGATCTGTGCCAGCTCGTTCTCGTTGGGTTCGAGCACGTGCAACCCTTCGGCGGCATACTCAGCGATGACACGCGCGTCGATCTGGTCGCTCCGGTTGAGCAAAGCGATATCGAGCACACCCGGTCCGAGAAGGTTGACCAGGTGACGCACGTGGTCAGCTACGGTAAACCCATCGGTCTGGCCGGGTTGAGTAGTCGTATTGCAGATGAAGACCACCGTAGCGCGCGTCTCACGCAGGGCCTCGCTGACGTGATCGAAGAGCAGGGTCGCCAGCACTGAGGTGAAGAAGCTGCCGGGGCCAATCGTCACCACGTCAGCCTGGAGGATAGCCTGGATGACGGCAGGATTGGCAGGGGCACGGGGCGTACTGAGGTAGATCCGGCTGATGGGCGCCTTGTTGAGGGCCCGCACGGCCAGTTCGTTCTCAGCCGTACTGCCATCTTCGAGCTCGGCGCAGAGGTGGGTATTGACGGTGGAGATTGGTAGGATCCGGGCAGTGCAATCCAGCATCAGACTGGCCGCCTCGACCGCCTCGGCGAAGTCTCCGGTCATCTGAGTGAGGGCGGCAATCAGCAGGTTGCCGAAGGCCATCCCATCGAGTACGGGCACCGCGGGTGAGCGCAGGCGGTGTTGCATCAGGCGGGCGAGCAGCGAGTCGGGATCGCGCGCAAGGGCCGCAAGGGTGTTACGGACATCGCCGGGAGCAGGCATGTCGGCAATTGCGCGGGCGGTACCGGTGCTGCGCCCGGTATCGGTCACGGCGATTGCCGCCGTAAGGGCGCCGAAGTAGGGCCGCGCCCCCAGGAGTACCTGGCTGACGCCTCCCCCACCACCAATGGCGACGAGTCTGAGCGTGGAAGCGGGTGAGTCGCTAAGGTTCATAGTCCCCCCATAGGAGCGACATAATCGGAGCAATGCAGGCAAGTTCTCCGGTATGGTAGCGATGGTGCTGCCTGGTGTCAATCCGCCCCTGATTTGAACACCGGGGAAAACGGGTTTCCCCATCCCCCTACCTGTGGGGGCGGCAAGCCCTCCCCACCGGGAGGGCTTGGGAGGGCGAAGCCCTCCCAAAGATAAACCTATTTTCGTCTTGTTCTTGTGCGGCGCAAGCGCATGGGCTTCTGACGTAAACGTAGCCCGCGCAGGCCGGTCTGGGCATAGAGGCGAGGTGCCGCTACATTTTTGCGTTGTAGGGCGTAGCCGCACGGGCATCTATTGTTCAATTGCCTGGCCCCTCGATGCGCTTCTGGCGTGGGTGGCGCGTGCTGCCAGCAGCTCCTGGTACAACGCGAGCGTCTGACGGGCAACCACCGGCCAGGCAAAGGTCGAGCGAACAATGCGCGCGCCCTCCTCACCCCATGCGGGCCAGTGCGCGCGCGCGTGGAGGGCCAGACGCAACTTCGCCGCCAGATCCTCCACATCGCCGGGGCGCACCAGGTAGCCATTGCGCCCATCGAACACCTTGTCGGGAATGCCGCCGCTGGCCGAGGCTACCAGCGGCTTGCGGTGGATCATCGCCTCCAACGTTACCAGGCTTGAACCCTCGTACAGTGTTGGGTGAATGACCAGATCCACCTCTTCGTAGAGACTGTGCAACTCGGTATCGTCGAGGCGTCCAACAAAGACGATATGCCCGGCGATCCCGGCCTGCCGCGCCTGGCTCTCCAGCGCTGCGCGCTCCTTCCCGTCGCCGACCAGCAACCAGCGCCAGCGCGGCGGCAGTTCGGCCCGCAGGCGGCCAAGCGCCGCGATCAGCACGTGAAATCCTTTGTTCTGCTCCAGGCGCCCCACGCTGAGCAGGATCACATCCGCAGCATCGAGATTCAAACGCTCGCGCAGGCGCGCCCGCACATCCGCATTGACATACCCCAGACACTCATCCACATCAATCGCCGAGGGAATCACCGCGACGCGGCCCGGATCGACGCCCAGGTAGCGCGGCAGATCGTCGCGGGTACAGGCATCGGTGGCGATGGCCCGGTCGGCCTGGCGATGACCGTAGGCGTAGAGGGCGCGGAAGGGCGCGTAGGCGAGCCATTTGCGCCGGTCAGGCGTGCGAAACTCCTCCATGCCATGAGGGTTGGCGACGAAAGGCAGGGCGCGCAGCAGCGGGTCCCGCGCGCGGATAAAGCCGTAGCCGGTCGCGCACAGTCCCTGGCTGTGAACCACATCGTAGGCCCCGCTGCGGGCAGCGCGGGCGGCGACGCACCCCAGTTGCCAGGAATACCAGGGGTAGTTGAGCTGGCGCCCGGCAACGCCATTGGGCGCCAACCACGGTGAGGTGTAGTCGTAGCGTATCTGGATCAGGCCGTGCAACCCATGCATCACCGCGCGCGTGGCCTCGTCGTCAGCAGTCTGCCGGCGCGGGTCAGCCGGCTGCACATACAACGTTACCACGGCGCCGAGGCGTGTCAGGTGGGTCACCAGGTGAAAGACGTGGCGCTCGATCCCGCCGTAGCCGTGCAGTGGAAAGACCACGCGGGCAAGCATTGCGACGCGGATCGGTCGAGCTTGCAACGAGGACGCGATGTTCATAGTGTGTATGATAGCACAGGTGCAGCGGACATAGGAGCAACCAGCCTGTTCCGGGGAAGCTCTGGAAAGGCGCAGCGCTCGCTGGAGAATCTCTTTTCATTCCTGCGATGTGCGGCGCATCCGCATGAAGACCTGACACGCCTGCGTTGCATTAGCCCCGGGCGTTTCCCCGTGTCTCCCTTCGAGGGCAGGGAGAGGATTGCTGGTGCGCTCCCTTCCCCTGGCCACAGCGGCCAACAGGCATTGCAGCGTGCGTCATGGCCCTGCAGTGCGCCGCAGTAGATGTGTTATAATCAGCGGCATCTGGCGTAGCAGGAAAGGAGTGGTACCTATGAGCAACACCGGCGTTTCGAGCCCGGGCACCCTCGCGCAGCGACTGGTGCCCGCCCGGGGTGCGCTGCAACGGCCCTTCGTTCGCGATGGCCTGCTGGTCCTGGCGGGTTCCCTGCTCATGGCGCTAACAGCGCAGATCAGCATCCCCCTCCCGTTCACCCCGGTACCGATTACCGGGCAGACCTTCGGCGTGTTGCTGATCGGGGCGTTGCTGGGCCCGCGCCTCGGCGCGCTGACCATGCTGCTCTATCTGGCCCAGGGCCTGATGGGATTGCCGGTTTTTGCTGGAGGGCGCAGCGCCTGGACGCCAAGCAGTATTCCTGGTATTCCGGTTATCATTGGCCCGACGGCGGGCTATCTGTTCTCCTTCCCGATCGCCGCGGCAGTGGTGGGCGCCCTGGCCCATCGCGGCTGGGATCGCCGGGTACGCACGGCGCTTCCGGCGATGATCCTGGGGAATATTATCATCCTCGCCCTCGGCTTTCTCTGGCTGGCCGGCGCCACCGCGCTGTTCCGGGGGAGTGTTGACGTTCTGGCGCTCTTGAACATGGCGGTGCTGCCGTTCCTCCCGGGCGACGCCATCAAGATCCTGCTGGCGGCGCTGGCGCTGCCGGGGGGGTGGCAGTTGCTGGGCATGCTCGATCAGCGTTAGTTGGGAGCGGGCATCGTCGGGACAGGCGCGGCTGTTGTGTAAACAGCCGCGCCTTTTTATCTGTTAGGCATGCTTTCACGAGGGCTATGCTGTACGGTGCCGTCTCGTGCCGACTGAGAGGAGGCGGGGAGGGGGGCGGAACACTGTGAACGGTGAATCTCCTACGGACCTTGCCTTAACTCTACCATGAGGAACCCGGGTTTCCCATGCCCCTGCCCGCCGGGGTGGTATGCCCTCCGCATCGGGGTGGTTTGGGTGCAGAGACACGGCGTCGCCGCGCCGCTGCGTGGTTCATCTTGACGTTCTGCGGCGCAGCCGCATAGAATCCTTCTGGACACTGCGAAGGCAAAGATAATCCGAATTTCCTCGCACCCGCAATGTGAAAAAATAACAAACGCAGCATTCATCTGTTAGAGGCAGGTTTCGTTGCGCTGTCGGATGCGAACCCTTTCGACGCAGGCGTGGAGGCGACGCATCTGCCCGGTTCGTCAAGGGGAGAGCCAGGGATGGTTGTGACATCCCTGAGACATCTTATCTACTCGCATAACGATAAGGAAGGCTTCCAGATAAGACAATAAGTGATCCCTGTGAGGAATTTACCCTTTCTATACTTGACAATTCTTGTGAAAGAAGCTACCATGTCGAGGTAACATCAAGCCTGCATAATATCTCCGCGATGCATAATCGGGGAAGCCTCCTCTGCACAGCCGCTTCTGATGCATCGTAGTGTTGCTGTGCCACACCCGGGCGGGAGATGTTTCGATGGTCGCAAACTCTCGAAACCTCCGCCGGGACGAAGTCTCATTGGAGTACTAAGGACCATTACGGCGACCGCTTCAGATAGCAGGGATGCGCGAAAGTCAATTTCGGGGTTCCCTGCTTTTTTGTCTGCTCTTCGAGTTGACCAGCGGGAAGGTGGGGTGCCTTCTATTCAATTCCGGGGTGATGTGTCGAGCGCCCTGGGCCTCGGGATGAGAGGGTATGAGAGACCAGCACCCTTAATAACTAGATTCGCTGTCGAACACGGCGCACTGCCGGCTTCGGCGTGCAGCCTGCCTGTCCCTCGGATCACGACTAACGAACAGGTATTTTTCATACCTGGTGCAACACTGCAAAGTCGAAGCCTGTTGCAGATCTCATACTCTCCACCTCTTGCGCCTGACCAGGCACAAACTCCGTGTCAGGCGCCCACGCGGCTTCGATACACAACGACGCGATGCACTGAGGTTGTGAGGGAAGGCACAGCCCTCTCTCGCCCTGCCTGTCGGGGTGGGCGCAGAGAAACCCGGACTCCCCTGTGCTCACAGCAGATTGCCCGGTGCGTGGTCCTCCAATGCACGTAATCTGCGTCGGGCGCTGGGTGTTCTGTCAAGTTCAGGTCGGTATTCGACGTCCATGCGTGTGGATACGGAGATTGCTGAAAGGTTGCAGAACGAACCGAATTACTACAGCACGTAGCGATACGACTCTACTGTGTTGTTTGCCCGTACTGCTGTTGCGGGGGTATGGAGGGGCATGGCCCCTCCCAGACTTCCTTTTCGTGTACGCTATGGCAAAGGCAGCCCGCACGGGAAGGCGGATCTGCGGGGGTGGTGTTGCCCCACTCGCCAGCATCAACTGACAAACCAGGGGTAGTCAAATGGCAGGGGGGGCCATGCACATTCTGATTGCCAGTAATGATATCCTGTACTCGCGCATGACCCGGTTTTTGCTCGAGGACGTGGGATATACTGTCCAGCACGAGGTCAACGATCATAGTGTACGCCAGGCATTGAGGGGGAAGCAAGTTGACCTCTTGCTTTTAGATGAGCAGTGCCCGGAGTCTGGCGGGTACGCTCTGTGCGGTGAGGTGCGCTCACACTACCATACGCCGATCGTATTCCTGTCTGAGGAACACTCCGTTGTCCAGAGGGTCCAGGCGCTGAAGCTGGGCGCTGATGACGTGCTGCAGAAACCCTTTAATCCGACGGAGTTGCTGGCGCGCATCGAGGCGATTATGCGCCGCTATGGCGATGATGATCTGCGTGTTCACGTAGCCTATCATCCTATTACAGTTGGCCCGCTGAACCTCGATCCGATCCGTCGGCGGGTAGTGATCAATGGCCGCAACGAGCAAACCCTGACCGAGCGTGAATTCCAGTTGCTCTACTACCTGGTGCAAAACGCCAGTTGCGTGCTTAGCACCCGGCAGTTGTTGCAGAAGGTCTGGGGACTGGAAGATACGACCGATAGTAATCTGGTGCCGGTCTATATCGGGCGGCTGCGCCGCAAAATCGAAGCGGATCCGCTCAAACCTGCCCATATCGTGCGCGTCCGCGATCTGGGCTACACTTTCCGACCGTAAGGGGCGTCGGCCCTGCCAGGCTGCAACTCGTCCATCTGGCAGGCTCTTAAACACAAAGGTTCCGAGAGGGCGAAGCCCTCTCGGAACCTTTGTGTTTGTGTCGTTTCCAACCCTCGCACTCAGGCGGCAGCCCCGATCGACAGTTCAATGAGGTTAGTTTCATTCTGGGAAACGAGACCGGATCGGACGATCTCGTGCGCCATAGCCAGCGCCGCGATACCGTCCTCGCCACTGACGACGGGCGGACGGCCGTGACGTACCGCTTCGCTAAAGGCGCGCAGCTCTTCGAAGAGCGGTTCACGCCGCTGCACCTTCTGGCGGATCATGCGGCCTTCACTTACCCCCATCGTTGCCAGCGCTGGCCAGTGCTTGCCTACACATTCGTCGTTCTCGTAGAAGGTCAGATCCTGGGTAAGATAGTTGGCGACGAACATGCCGCGCTCGCCGATGATGCTGAGTTCGCGGATCTTCGTCGGCGTGAGCCAGTTGATGTCGAGGATGCCAACAACGCCATTTTCGAAGCGCAGCACGGCCGATAACAGGTCTTCGTGTGAGCGATGCAGGTGGCGGTGCAATTCGACGTGCATACGGCTGATCTTCGACCCGAGGAGGTAGTTGAGAATGTCCATCTCATGCGTGGCCAGGTCGATGGCAACACCGACATCCATAATCCGCGCCGGGAAGGGACCAACCCGCCGCGCAGAAATCTGAAAGATCTGGCCGAGTTCATGGTTGTCCAGTTGCTGCTTGAGTGCAATGATTGCCGGGTTAAAGCGCTCGATGTGCCCGACTGTGAGCAACACGCCCTTGCGCCGGGCCGCTTCCACCAGCGCTTGTCCGTCCATCACCGTCGCAGCGATTGGTTTTTCGATCAGTAGGGATACACCGTGATCGATGACTTCTCGCGCAACCTCAAAGTGGTGTTTGGTCGGTACAACGATTGAGACCAGATCGAGGTGCTCCTCCTCCAGCATTTCCCGATAGTTCGTGTAGGCCCGGCAGCGGTACATGGCACCCACATGCGTTGCGGTGGTCGGATCGGTATCGCTGACAGCAGCGAGTTCGACCCCTTCCATGCTGGCATAGACGCGGGCGTGGTTACGTCCCATGCTGCCAACCCCGATAACGCCGGCACGAAGTGGCGCGTGCATAACAACCTCCAGACACAAGATGATGGGTTCACAAACCGTCAACGTGGACGTTGTGCAAACCCTGCGGTTTCAGTACGCTCCGTGACCCGATATGACCACGGCAATGGTGCGATAGATAATGTAGAGATCGAGCCAGATGGAGTAGTTGCGAATGTAGTGCATATCCAGGCGCACCCGCTCTTCGTAGCCGAGGTTGCTACGCCCGCTGATCTGCCATAACCCGGTCAGACCAGGTCGCACGGTTACCAGATTGTGGCGCCAGCGTCCGAAGTGCCGCAGCTCGTCAGTGGTGATCATCCGTGGGCCGACCAGGCTCATCTGGCCGAGCAGCACATTGACCAGTTGGGGCAGCTCGTCGATGCTCGTGCGCCGCAGGAAGCGTCCGATACGGGTAATCCGAGGATCATGTTGCAGCTTGCCGGTCTCGCTCAGTTCCTTCCGCTGTTCGGGTGTCAGTAACTTGTCGCCGTCTACTTGCATCGTGCGGAACTTAAAGGCGTCGAAGGTCTTGTTGCCCACGCCCACGACCCGACGGCGGTAGATGATCGGCCCCGGGCTGTCGAGGCGCACGAGCAGGGCGACGAGCGCCAGCAGGGGGCTAAGGAGTATCAGGGCCGCCAGGGCGCCCCCCCGATCGATAATTGCCTTCCCAATGGCGTGTAGACCAGTAATACGCGTCTTGTTGAGCCCGAGCAGGGGCACTGAACCCCGCTCTCGCACCTGCACTCCGACAGTGAGCAGCTCGAAGATCCCCGGCGCAAGCGATACATCGAGGCGGCGCAAGGTCTCCATCGCGCCGTACACGGCGGGCAACCGCTCCCGTACCATCTCGGTGTCGGCAATGATCGCGCTATCTACATCCGTGTGCGTAACGATAGCCTCAAAAGCCGTGACTGGCCCCAGTACTGGCACACCTGGCAAGACCTCCGTGCCCGGCGCCAGGTGATCATCAACGAAGCCGATCACGTGCACGCCGGCTCTGATTGAGGTGTTGAGTTGCTCGGCAACGGCGCGCCCTTCAGCGTTGGCCCCCAGAACCACCGAACGCTGGATCAGGTAGCCGCGTTCGCGCAGTGAGTAAACCAGGCGCCGGGCAACGAAGCGCCAGCCGATCGCCAGCGCCGAGACGGATGCCCAGGCGAGCAGCAGCCAGCCCCGTGCAATCACGAAATCCGGCTGGAGGAAGGTGAGTACAATAATCACCAGCAGGCCAACAGTGCAGGCGTTGAAAATGCGCGCGTATTCGGACGTGCCGCCAAAGATGATTTGAGGATTGTACAGACCGTAGAGGACGAAGAGCGCAATCCACGACGGCACGAGCAAGGCGATCAGTGTCGCGTAGAAATCGGTACGTGCATCCCCGGAGTAGAAGATTCCCCAATCGGTAAAGAAGCGAAGCACGTAGGCCAGGACGAACCCCCCGGCTACACACAGGGCGTCACCCAGCCCGACTCCCAGGAGCAACCATCGCCATTCGTTGCGCCGAGCTTCTCTGGCTGGGAAGAGCTGTCCGGTTAAAATGTCAAGCAACTGGTTGTTCATAGCCGTCCCCACCATACACTAACTGTCTCAGGCGCCGACAAGGGTAGGCGAGGCAGGTGTCGTGCGCCCGGCGATGTCGGCGATCACCTCGCCTGCGGTCCGGCGGGCAAATGCGCACACTGACTCGCCATTCGTTAACTGTGGGTAGATCTGGCTGGTGTTGGCCAGGTACAGCCCACTCACCTCGCTGCGCAGCGGCGGGATGAGGTCGGTCATCCCGACGGGATGTAACGGTTCGACATACCGCTCACGGCCGATGCGCACCGCCGCGATCTCCTCATCGCGCAGGTCGGGAAACATCTGGCGCAGGTAGCCCAGGAAGGTGGCGCGGAGCTCGTCATCGGCCATTGTGGCAAAGCGGCTGCCCGGCGCCACATACTTGGGAAGGTAGACCAGGTGATACCCGCCCACGCAGGCCGGATCGATCAGATTTGTCGTTTCAATCACTCCGGTAAAGGGGATCCGCTCGTCAGTAATGTTCAGGGTGTAGTACGGCGTCAGGCTCCGACGCAGCACGAGCAGCACGCAGACAATGCCCAGGAAGCCTTCCAGGCGGCTCCAGCGTTCACTAACGGCCGCAGCTTCGGGCGGGAGCAGCCGGCGGGCGATGGGCGTCTGGGCAGTAATGATCACGTTGTCGGTGCTTTGCTCGGCGCCATTGATACTCAGCCCCACAACCCGCTCATTAGCCACCTGTACCTGGTCAACGGCAGTGCCAGTGGTAATCGTCCCCCCTCGGGCGCGCACCGCTGCCGCCAGTGCATCGATCAGTTCCTGGTAGCCGTTGGGCAGATAGCACATCAATTCCTGGCTTCCACCTCTGGTGCGCGTATCGGTGGTGCGTACCAGCCGTGACCAGATGTAGGTGGCGGGCACCTGGGAGAAGTCCCCATCGAACTTGGCCCGTAACAGCGGCTCCCAAATGTGGCGGGTCGTTTTCTCACCACTCAGTCCCCGCAGCCACTCGGCTACTGGTATCTGCTCCAGGGCGCGCCAGTCTTTGATCTGGCGGCATGCCAGGATGGTGTACGCCAGCCGCATCCGGTCGATCATGTTGAGCGGCGGAAAGCGCAGAAACTCCAGAGGCGTGGTCATGGGATAGCAGCGCCCATCATGGTAGAAGCCCATTCTGGTTGAAACCATGCGTAGTCGGTTTCGCAGGCCCAGCTCGTTCATCAGGCTCATCAGGGTCTGATCGCTGCTCAGAATAGCGTGGTAGTAGCGATCGCAACTCATACCACCCAGTTCGTCAAAGGTGGTGCGCCCCATCAGGCCACCCAGGGTAGAGGCCCGTTCCCAGACCCTGACAGACTTGCCCCATTTCAACAATTCATGGGCCAGAGTGAGCCCCAGAATGCCACCGCCAATGATGTCAATCATTCTTTCCTGCCTTTAGTTCTCAATCGTTGCCCATACAGCTTCGCCGCACAGCACCGGTATCAGCGAGTGTTGTCCTGGGAGGGCGTAGCCCTCCCAAACTCTCCATTCATTCAAAGGCGCGCGGGGACCGGGTTGCCCCTGGTTCACCCTGAGCTACTCAGCACCTCAGTGGTTTCAAGTGACAGCGCATTGAGCGCACCGCTGATGCAGGCCAGATCCTCGTCAGTCAGGCCCGGATGGACCGGCAGCGATAGCACCTGGCCACTCAGCCGTTCGGCAACCGGCAGCGACTGGTTGTAGCCCAGCGCGCGATACATGGGCTGGTGCGGGATGGGCAGGGGGTAGAACACCGCCGTGTCCACACCCGCGGCGCGTAGCTGGCGCATCGCTTCGTCACGATCGCCCAGGATGCGCACAGTGTACTGGTGGTAGACGTGGCGCACACCGGGGCGCGCGAGCGGCTTGAGCACCTGGGGATGCGCGATCGTCCGGTCGAAGTAGGCGGCATTGGCAATCCGGCGCTCGGTGAAGCGCTCGAGCTTGGCGAGTTGGGCGTTGCCGATTGCTGCCTGGAGATCGGTCATCCGAAAGTTATAACCCAGGAAATCGTGGTAGTACCGCACCCGACTGCCGTGGCTCCGCAAGAGCCGGAGCCGGTCGGCGATCTGCGGATCGTTGGTGGTGATCATGCCACCTTCGCCCGACATAATGTTCTTGGTGGCGTAGAGTGAGAAACAGCCGGTACCGAAGCTACCCACCGGGCGCCCCTGGTCGTGCGCCCCGATGGCCTGTGCGGCATCCTCGATGATCACCAGCCCGTGGCGCTCGGCAATTGCGCAGAGCGCGTCCATTGCAGCCGGTTGGCCATAAAGATGGACGGGCATAATCGCCCGCGTCGCGGGGGTGATGGCCGCCTCGACCTGATCCGGATCGAGATTGAACGTTTGTTCATCAATATCTACAAATACCGGACGGGCGCCGGCCATCAGGATACTGTTGCCGGTGGCGATGAAGCTGAACGGCGTGGTGATCACCTCGTCCCCGGGTCCAATGTCGTGGGCGCGCAGCGCTAGAAAGAGCGCCGCTGTGCCGTTGCTCACGGCGACGGCATGGGTCGCACCGCACACCGCAGCGAAGGCTGCTTCGAGCCGCGCTACTTCGGGGCCCTGGGCCAGCATGCCCGAACGCAGCACGGCGAGCACGGCCTCCTCTTCCTCGGGGCCGATCTGGGGGCGAGCGACGGAGATCATAGCCGGCCTCCTCCCGGGGTGCGTGCAACCAGGGCGTAGTGCGGTTCAGGCTTTACCTCGTTCACCTCCAGGAGGCTCTCCTCGATACGCAGGCCCATCGTCACCGCCAGTGAGTGGCAGATGGCGCTGTGCACATCTTCCACCGCTGGCATGTGATAGGTCGCGCTGTGCAGGCTGATCCGGGCGAGCCGTGCCAACTTGCCGCCGTCGAAGCCGGTCAGTCCGACCGTGATCGCCCCCTGGGCATTGGCCCAACTGACCGCCTCCAGCACGTTCGGCGAGTTGCCGCTTCCCGAGATTGCGAACAACAGATCGCCGGGCCGGTAGTGGGTCATCAACTGCTCGACGAAGATGTCGGCATAGCCCTGATCGTTGGAAAAGGCGGTCATCATCGGGACGTTGTCGGTCAGGGCCAGCGCTCGCACGCGTCGCGCGCCGGGCTTGATCGTCCATTTGGCCAGATCACAGGCGAAGTGAGAGGCTGTTGCGGCGCTGCCACCGTTGCCGCAGACAATAATCGTGCCATCGCGTTCGTAGGTGTGCCAGAGTGCATCGGCAATTGCCTCCAGCGGTTCGTGCGGCAGTTGTTGCAGGCTCTGCGACACCAGGTCGAGATAACGACTGAGTGGAGTAATCATAGGTGTAAGGACTCTCTACCAGGGGCCAGGCCGCATGGCCTTAGCTCCAGGGCGACGCGGCTGATCGTAGATTGGCAACACATCAGGGCCGAAGAATATGTTCGCGTGCAACAGGCCTTCGACGCGAGACTGCTACGATCTGGCCACCAGGATCATGCCGATGCAGATAACGGCGACCCCGGCCGCTCGCAGGGGATTGACACTCTCACGCAGAATGAGCCAGCCGATCAAGAAGAGGAGCACGTGGTTCAAACTCACGAATGGATAGGCAACGCTCAGATCGATCCGTGAAAGCGTCACCAACCAGAAGAACGTGCCAAACCCGTAGATGAGCAAGCCGCCAATGACGTATGGTGAGCGCACGATCTGCCAGATGATCCCCGGTACCGTTTCCGCGCTCAGGCCCAGCGGACCCATCTGGTTCATCCCGTGTTTCAACATCGTCTGGCCGACAATTCCCATAACGGTCGCGATCAGGATCAGCATCCAGGTGCTCATTAACAGCTCTCTGATTCGTCGTGGCGTTGCCTTGCCTGAGGCTGAGACGCGCACGGGGGCGGTTACTTCATCGATATGCTGCATTTCCTGGCTCTCCTGCAGGCCTCTGACGGGCGGTTATTCACTGGGGGCGCGGCGAATGCTCTGCGCCGTGTTCCAACTGTGTTGACTGGCAGGGCGTCGCCCGATCAGGCCGGCCATGTAGCGCAGGTGGGTGCGGGTAATCCGCAGCACTTTCGCCTTGGATTGCCCATAGCGGCGCACGCGCAGGGTGGTTGGGTACTCTGCGATGCGGTAACCGGCCAGCCGGGCTTCGACCAGCAGTTCGGTGACCATCAGGAAACCATCGGCGTGGGTGACGATCCGTTCAATCACCTCGCGGCGGCAGGCTCGGAAAAGCGCGGTGTAGGTGTGGATGTTCCAGTCAATCAGGAGACGGTAACAGAGCGATGCGCTCTTGCTGATGACGACCCGATACGCCGGCACGTTCTCGATCCCGCCGGCGGGATGGTATGGTGAGGCAGTGACAATGTCTACATCAGGCGTGAGCCGGTCGAGCAGCGCCGGGATCTCGCCGAAGGGGTATGTCCCATCACTATCACAGGTGACAATGACGGCGCCCCGACTGTGCGCGAAGCCGGTGCGCAGGGCGGCCCCGAGGCCACGGTTGCGCTCGTGGCTGACAATCCGCGCCTCGGGCACGTCACGAAAGGCGTCGGCAAGCAGTTCGCCGGTGTTGTCGCGGCTGCCATCATCAACCAGAATGAGTTCAACGCTCCCGCGCTGGCGCAATACGGGGAGCACTTGCCCGATCCGATCGCGCATCGCGGGAATGCCTTCTGCCTCGTTGTAGCAGGGAATGACAATGGATAGGTCAAATGTCTGCATTGGTTGGTTTCTCCTGGCTTGACCCTGGTATCCGCCGACGCCTCTCCAACGCGCGAGGGTGGTTCCGCCCGTTACGGCTCTTAGTATGCCGGAAGCTTCTAACGATTAACTAAATCCCTCCAATCCAGCGTCTGACACTTCGTTTAGAATCAGGGCCTGGCTCGAGGGGGGAACGCGGGGCCACCAGGTTTCCCTGGTATCAGCGGCTGTGTCGCACAATCACGAGAGGAAAATAGATTTTTCCTGGGGTAGCGCAGCCCTCCCAAACCCTTACAGGGAGGGGAAAGGGGAAACCCGGTTTCCCCTTTTCCCAACCGCTATTGGGATCGGCTGCCGCCCCCACAGGCAGGGGGATGGGGAAACCCGCTTTCCCCATCCCCCAACCGCTATTGGGAGCGGCTGGCACCCCCACAGGCAGGGGGATGGGGAAACCCGGTTTCCCCGTATTTTCACCTCAGGAATTGCCTTTCCCGAGCGACGGAAGGGTGGTTTGCAGTGCGGCGTGGTAAGCCAGTTCCAGGGTTGCAGCGCTGGCGTGCCAGGTGTGGTGGCGCTCAATGTAGGCGCGCCCGGTCTGGCCCAGCCGCGTGCGCATGGTCGCATCCTTGAGCAGCGTAACAATCGCGTCAGCGAAAGCGGTGACACTTTCCACAGCCAGCAGTTCAACCCCCACCCGCGCCTGGAGCGCAACTGTGGCCTGACGCGCGGCGACCACGGGGGTGGCGCATGCCAGGGCTTCCAGCACCTTGTTCTGAATGCCGACGCCGTAGGTGAGCGGCGCGACGGCAAGAGTGGCGCGTTGCAGATAGGCGCGTAACTCTGGCACGTAGCCGGTTATCTCGATGCGCCGATCACGCTCCAGAGCGCGCAGACGTGGCCCGGGGTTCGCGCCGGCGATGACCACCCGCGCGTCAGGGCGCTGCTGCCAGACCAGGGGCATGATCTCGCGTACCAGGTGGAGCGCAGCAGCCTCGTTGGCGTGGTAGCTCATTTTGCCGCTGAAGAGGATGGTGGCCGGCTCGCGCTCTGTCTGTGGTGGCTGGAAGTACTCGCAATCAACCCCGTTTGGCACAACCCGAATCGGCACGCCGGAGGGCTGATTGAACTGCCTGCGTAGCGTTTCGAGCGCCCAGCGGTCTTCTGGTGAGGTAATTACCACCTGGGCAAAGGCTTGCCCGTAGTTCGCCTCGTAGCGCCGTGTGCGGGCCAGGTCGAGCAGCGCCATGGCACGTGTGCCCGGAGCGGGGTTGTGCCGCAGCGTCCGCTCAAAAAGCAGGCTGATGCTGTCTACCGCATCCAGTACCAGGGGCGGAGCGTTGGCGAGCCCTGCCGCAGCGACCCGCGCTACCTCGGCGCCGCGCAGATGTTCGATGTGTACCACGTCAAATCCGCCACTGGCCATTGCCTTTCGTACCGCCTGAACCAGCGCCGGGCTCAGGCAGTGGGCCGCTTGGAGCGGTAGTGGGCCGGGAACGGCGCGCAGATACGCCTCCAGAATGGCCCGGCGCCCGTGCGGTATCGCCACGGTCGGGCAGAGACTGTGGAGGGTCTCGAGCGCCCGGCGGTCGTCGGGGCCGCTGATGGGGCAAACCAGCGTAACCGCGTGACCACGCGCTACAAGCTGGCGCAAGAATTGGAACGGTCGCACGCGGATCGGCGAGGGCGCATAGGGCGCGACGAAGAGAATCCGCAACCGTCGCGCATCCACTCCGTCGCTACTCACCCGATCAGGTGGGGCGGATAACAGGCTCATAGGTTCACCGGGGATGCCGCAGGGCCGCGCGCCTCTGCGCGGGCCAGAGCCGCGGCGTAAGCCTCTTCCACGCGCGGGTTGACCACGCGCCAGTCATAGCGCTCCTCGGCTACCCGGCGCCCGGCAGCCGCCAGACGCTGCCCCAGGCTCGGGTCGCGCAGAATGCGCACCAGGGCCGCAGCGAAGTCGTTGGGAGTGTCGCCCACCAGCAGGTGTTCGCCCGGCGTAAGGTCAATCCCCTCGTAGCCGATGGTGGTTGAGACAATCGGGAGACCGCGGGCCAGGGCTTCGAGGATCTTGACCCGCATGCCGCCCCCGGCCCGTACCGGCACGATCAGGGCAGCGGTCTGCTCCAGGTATGGTCGTGGATCCTCGACGTAGCCAGTCACGGCGATGCTCGGGTCGTCCTCGCTTAGCCGGCGCACCGCTGCCGGCGGTCGCGCCCCGACTACGGCGAAGTTTACGTCCGGCACATCCCGTTTGACCAGCGGATACACTTCGTGGGCGAACCACAGCACGCCGTCAACGTTTGGCGGCCAGAACATGGTGGCCATACTGAGAATGGTCCGCGGCGCCGCGATCCGCTGTACCGGCGCTTCGCCACGCGCATCCACGGCGATGGGAACCACCGCCGTCGGCGGCAAACTGGTTCCGGCCTCGGCAGCGGCCAGTTTGAGGAAACGCAGATCCGGTTCGCTGACAGCCAGCAGCGCGTCGAAACGGGCGCAGATAGATGCCTCGTAGCGGCGTAGCCGCCGCGCCTCAAGTTCGAGAAAGAGCCGCTTCGGCAACGGCCCGCCGTGACGGGCCATGCGGGCGACAATCGTCCAGACCGCGTTGTGCTCGTCCAGCACCCGCGCTCCCGGCAGATTGACCGCAAAGCGGGCCATGTTCAGTTGATCGGCGTGAATGATGTCGAAGGTCTCCCGGCGCACCAGGTCGCGCAGCAGGGCCTCCAGTTCGGGCGAGGCGTCACGACGCATAATGAACGACTCACCCGTGACCGCGCTCCTCAAAAGGTGCTGTACATCGCGCAGGCGCGAGCGCTGGAAAGGTACCGTGTAGACGGCCTTGCACAGACCGCGCAGGCTCTCGGCATGGGCCCGTTCCTGCTCAGAACGTACCAGCGAAACGAGCGTAACCTCGTGGTGCCGTCCGAGGTACTGGAGCAGGTTGTAGGTCTTCACCTTGGGGCCACTGTCGGGCGGGTATGGCGCTACCAGGGTTAGCACAAGAATGCGCATAGCGGTCTCACGTTTATAGCGTCGGTTTCGTCGTGGCAGCCGGTCATGCGGCTGCGCCCCACAACACCAGAATGAAACGTGTAACCTGGAGAGACGCAGCGCCGCTGTGTCTCTACACCCAAACCCTCGCGTCAGGGCGGGGTGTGGGGAAACCAGGTTTCCCCATTTTTACATCAGGCCCCATGCGCGGGGCGCACAACGCCGCGATGAAAATAACTATATCTTGGGAGGGCGCAGCCCTCCCAAACCCTCCCACCAGGGAGGGGTGTGGGGAAACCCGGTTTCCCCATTCCCAACCGCTGGTGGGAGCGGCTGGTGCCCCACAGGCAGGGGTATGGGGAAACCCGGTTTCCCCGTATTTTCACCTCAGGGCCAGCTCGATTCGAAACGCCGCATCCAGATCTGGTTCATTCCTCGTTTTGCAGGGCGGCCCTGACGCCGACCGTTGCCGCAGGCTGCGATTGATGGTTTCTCGGTGGGATCACTATCAGAGCTGCCAGTACGAGGGCTGTCAGCAGCAGCGGGGCCAGGCTCAGCGGTCCGGCAAGCCCGAGGGCCATCCCTAGATTGCGGGCAATGTCCCCCGTGGCCCAGGCCGGCAGCACGTACCCGGTCCAGGTGTTACGAATGGCGTCGCTGGGAAAGAGTTGTCCCGCGACGCTTTCGATCCAGACCAGAGCAACCGAGGCGATAACCAGCGTAACCACTGCTGCGCGACCCTCCGGTCGCGTCCAGAGTCGGGCGGCAAGCCAGGTAGCGCTCAGGGCCAGGAAGGGGATAATCGGCACGATGTAGCGCGGGCCGGCAGCAAAGCCGCCCCACCACATCACCGATGAGCCGTAGAACAGGATCAGGGCGAGGGGCGCCAGAAGCAGGAGCCACCACTCGGCGCGGCGCGTGCCTCCACGCCACCAGACGATCGCTGCCGGCAGCGCAAGCAGTAGCCACGGTGCGCGAACGAAGAGCCCGCGGAAGACGCCAAAGGTCAGGCCCCAGAGGGCCTCGGCCCGGGGGGTGGTGATGCTCATAAAACCGGTATGGTGCTGCTCCTGCCAGAGGGCCGAGTGGGCGTAGCCGATTGGCAGTGGCGTGCCAAAGGCCACCAGGTCATAGGTGATTAGAAGCGCCACTGGTATGACGCCCCCAATCGCCAGTGGGCCAACCCAGCGCCAGCCGCGCCGCGCCAGGGCGTAGAGGCCGATCAACGCGGCAGGCAGCGCAACCGGATACTCGCTGATAACGGCCCAGCCCAGCAGCAGCCCGCAGAGCAAGCCGCGAACATAGGCGGGCCGGCCCTCCTCATCGTTGCGGGGCCAGGCTACGAAGAAAGCTCCAAACAGGAGCGCGGCGGCTACCTGGTGGCTGTAGAAGTTGCCTGCGTAAGGCGCGGCGCTGGTACCCAGGCCGTAGGCCAGGGCGCCCAGAGCTGCCAGAGATGGAGCTATGCCCAGGCGCACCAGGGCCAGGTAGAATACCACCCCCAGGGCCGCCGCGGTGGTGGCGACGACCACCAGGGTCAACGCATACTGAACCAGGGCGAAGCGAACTTTGTCGGCCTGCAGGCCGCTACCATCCTCGCGCAGAGTGGACTGAAAGGCTGCCCCGCTGCCGATCGCTTCCAGACGCTCGCGTACCGGCGGGATACTCAACGCGGGGCTGAGGGCCATATACACAGGAAGCGCCAGGAACGAAAGCCCCGGTGGTTTGTCGGTGTAGGCGCGCCCCTGGTAGATGGCGTAATCGCCGGTATTGGCAACATAGCGGTCGATGCTCACCGTGCCGTCGTCAACCAGAGCCAGCACCAGGTTCAGCCGCGAGTTCTGGTTCCAATCCGACCAGCGAGGCAGCACGTAGGCGTAACAGGTGAAGAGCAGGATGAAGATGAGAAGTGAGCGCCGCATTGCTCCTGCCTCCATTTTACGGCGCGCTGCGTTGCAGCAGCGTGTAAGGCTCGGCAGTGTAGAGGACCTGGTAGTCTCGCGCCAGTACGTCGGGCGGGTAGATCCTGGTGTAACCGCTGAACGGGCCGAGCAGCACATAGGGCGGACGGGCTTCCAGCCCGTCGTACTCTACCGGCGCGCCGCCAAGCCATACGTGGCGCACAGCCGGATCGAGCAGTTCTGTCGGCACGTAGTGATAGTTATGGTCGGTGAGCACACCCATCTCCGGCTCCCAGGTCTCGATGATCGCGCTGGTGGGTACGTTGCGGTCGAGATACGCTGCCATCTCGTGGGCGGCGTAGCGTGGGCTGAGTACGACCCGGGCCGTCAGCGCGAGCGGCGCCAGAACGACCAGCGCCAGATAGGCTGCGCCGAGCCATACCAGGACCGCGCGCCGACGGTTCCGCAGGGCCTGGAAGAGATCGTGGGCCAGCAGGGCTGCCGGTAGGGCCCCGAGGACAACGGCGGGGAAGGCGTAGCGCGGCCAGCCCAGCGAGATTAGAAACCAGGCGAGCCAGAGCACGGCCATCAGAGTCGGCGCCAGGTGCGCCAGCGCCCACGGGCTGCGCGTGCGAGCGCGCCACAGGCCGTAGACCAGACCGGGGATCAGCAAGCCGCCATAGACCTGGATCAGGTAACGCGCGGCGCGTAGACTCGCCTGCGGGTCAAATACAAAGATCGCGCCGCCCGCGGCCTGGCGCGTCTTCGCCAGGTTCGCCGCAAAACCGTCGGGACCAAAAAAGGTGAGCATGACCACGGTCCAGATCCCGAAGCACGTCACGGCGATAGCCGGCGGGGCCAGGCGTACCCACCAGGTACTTGCCCGGTAGTAAACCAGGTCGAGCAGGGCCAGCAGCGCCAGCGAGGGCACGACGATCAGCACAAACTGGTTCTTGGTAACCAGAGCCAGCCCGAAGGCCAGCCCGGCGAGCAGGCTGAAGCCTCGCGCCCTCGCCGGCACAAGGATGGCGGCGCTGTACGCGAGCAGACCAAGCAGAAGGAAACCTATGCCCGGCACCTCGCCCAGGACCTGACGGCCGTACTCCACCAGCCCGTCGAAGCGCAGGGTGCGTGAGGCCAGTGCCAGGAGCAAAGCCAGCGCGGCCACTGGCCAACCGTAGAGTCGGCGCGCCAGGATGTACAGGGCAACGAGGGCGAGGGCCATATAGGCCACAATCACCAGGCGCGCCTGGGTCAGGCCAACCCCGCCGAGCTTGAATGCAGCGGCCACGGGCAGCATCACCGTCGGCCCGACGCCGATCGTCGGCCCGAAGTAGCGAAAGCCCTCACTGCTAATGTCGGCGTACACCCCGTAGCGCACCAGCGTCTCGGGCACGTGCAGGTGCGAACCTTCGTCGAACCAGGTAGGCGGCGCGTAGGGCAGGTTGAGTAGCCCGAGGAGGGCAGCCAGGAGAGCGAGGGCCAGAGCGATGGTCCGTTCCCAGCTTCGCCGCGCGGCGGCTGATTGATGTGCAAGAGGCCCGTGCCCGACCGAGAGTTGTTCTGACATCGCCAGGTGCCCCCGGTCGAACGTGAGGGGAGGCCGGCACCTCCCCTCGCGTTCGACGACGTATAGGAGAAGGACGGCCCTCAGTCACCCGAACCGGCCAGGCGCTGCATTCCCTTGCCCTGCAGGCTGCCGCCCATCCACTTGAGATGGTTGACGCCGATGGTCCAGAGCTGGCCGAGCGTGTCGGGATTGGTCGCGCCCTTGAGGAAGGTCTTGATCGGCCCGGGCCGCAGCGACCACTCACGGGCGGCGCGCTTGGCCCAGTACTCCAGGTCTTTCGAGGAGAGGTGCGGATAGTTCAGCACCGTGTGGGAGTACATATCGTAATCCTCCCACTGGTTCATCTGGATCCAGCCGTTCTCAACCGCCTCGTAGTAGAAGGGCGTGCCCGGATAGGGTGTAGCGATGTGGAACAGCGCGATGTCCACCGGGATGCGCTTGGAGAGCGCGATGGTCTGCTGGATGGTCTCGACCGTCTCACCAGGCAGACCGATGATGAAGTAGCCCCAGTTCATGATCCCGGCGCGGTGGCTGGCGGCAATCGTCTCCTCGATCCGCTTGACGGTGGTGCCCTTGCGCGCGCGCTTGAGCACCGTCTCGCTGCCACTCTCCAGGCCCCAGGCGATCATGAAGCAGCCTGCCTTGCGCATCAGCTGCAGCTCGGCCTCGTCAACGAAGTCGACCCGGCTGTTGCAGCTCCAGCGCAGCTGGATGCCGTCTTTGATGATCGTATTGCACAGGTCGTAGACAAACTCCTTCTTGACCGTGAACAGGTCGGCCTCGAAGTGGATATGATGCATGCCCATCTCCTTGAGCATGATCATCTCCTGGAGCACGTGGTCGGGGCTGCGGTGGCGCACACTCGATTGGTAGGTGACGTGCTTGATGCAGTAGCGGCAACCGGCCGGGCAGCCGCGGCTGGTGAGCACGAAGGTGTAGGGGCCGCCGACGATCGGCACCTTGTACTTGCGCCAGGGCAGTTGATCGTGCAGGGGGATGGGCAGGCTGTCGAGGTTCTCGATGAAGGGCCGGTCAGGGTTGATGCGAACCTCGCCGTGCTCGTCGCGGTAGGCGATGCCGAGGGTCTCGCGCAGGGCGCGGGCAATGACCTGTGGGTAGACGCCGAGGAAGCGCCCTCGCGTGGTCAGGTACGAAGCGTCAGGGAAAGGCAGTTTGCGCCAGGGGGCCGTCAGGTCGGGATTGCCGACCGGGACGGTTTCGGTTGCCTTCTCCAGTTCCACCTGCCGATCGATAGTCTTGATCACGTCAACGATGGTCAATTCAGGCTCGCCACGCACGACAATATCGAGCGTCGGGTAGGCCTCCAGCGTCTCACGGCTCATCGGCGTGACATGGGTGCCGATCGCCATAGTGACGGTGCCGACAGCCTTGCCGATGAAAGTGGTGCGCATATCGTTCGTCAGCGTGGGCGCCGTGGCGTGGATAATCATGTAGCGCGGCTTTTTCTCCCACATGTACTTCTCGAACGACTTCCAGTCCATCATCAGGCCGATGGCGTCAACCACCTCGACAGTGTAGCCGGCCTCTTTAACCACGGCGCCGATCTGGGCCAGGGCCGTCTGGGGCCAGATGATCCCGTCGCGGGTGCGCCGCCCGACGCGGGCGATGTCGCGCAGGAACAGGTCACCGTCGGGCGAGGGTGGGTTCAGCACCAGCACATCAAGGCGCTTCTGGCGCTCGCGCGGCATCTCCACAAAGCGGATCTCGCCGGCCCGCTCGTCGGCTCGGGCCGGGGCGACCAGTTTGATGCCGCTGGTCTTGTCGCCCGGGGCCAGGCGCTTCTCGGTGCCGTTGTCGCCAGGCGTGGCAGTAGTGTCGTGCACGTGCTCGCTCATCTGCAAGTTCTCCTTGTTGCGCGCGTCGGGCGCGATAGTTGTCTGGTGTATCCTGCAAACCTCAAGTCTGAATTGGTCTGTGGGTTATGCTATCACGCTTCCTGGCGCGTCGCGCGGCCAGGGAGAGCCTGATTGACTGGGCCAGCATCCCCAGGAAGCTGAGTTGCAAGATGGTTACGGCTGCTGGCCCGACCAGAATGTGCAATGGTCGGTTCAAATGGGCGATCTCTAACCCGAAGAGAAAGTCTATTGCTGCGTGCAGCTCGACCGCGATGTGTTTGGCGTACTCGTAGAGCAGACCGAGCAGCAAAGTGGTTAGCAACCAGCTCACGTTCAGGCGGCTCGGTTGTACGTAGGCCCGGTATCCGAACCAGACGCTGAGCGTCACTGCGAGCAGAATTGGCCAGTTGTGACTGACCAGAACAATACTGTACCCGAGAACGTAGTGCCACTGTCCGAAGTTGACATAGCTCCATTGCTCAAACGACCGGAGCAGACCACGCAGCAGGTCCATCAGAGGGCCGCCTCGCTTCGCAACGCTGGCGCAGGGGTATAGCTCCAGTTCAGGTCGGCCTCGGCTTCCACCTCGCGGCGGCTCAGTTCGGCCAGTACGCGCGCCAGACTCCAGGCGCTCACCAGTTGCACACCGGTAAGCACCAGCAGCGCACTGACCACGGGCGCGAACCAGGAGGCCGCCAGGGCCGGGTTGGTCAGGTCAAACAGGACGGCGGCGATGTAGGTGATAAAGCCGCCTGCAATCGCCAGGAGCCCCAGCCACCAGTAGTGCTTCTCGATGCGGCGGCCATTACCCCGGCGCCCGAAGAGCCCCTGGCGGATGGGCCGGCGGTGGAAGAGGGCCACCACATAGCTGAACGTTGTGCCCGTAGTGTAGAGTGTTACTCCGGCTACCGCCAGCACCAGGGCGCCAAAGAGCATCGGAAAGGACCAGCCAGCCTGACCGGTGGCTATGTGCACCGCGACCTGGCCGCCGACGATCAGCAGGGCCATCAGGAGCAGTGCTAGCCCCATGCCGCCGAAGATCCGCACCGGGTTGTAGGTCAGCGCGGTCCAGACGATTGATTTGGTAAAGCGCAGCCCGTCACGCACCACGCTGAGCTTACTGCGGCCAGAGCGTTCTTTGTAGGGGATGGGCATTTCGACGATCTTCACCCCCTCGTGCAGCGCCCGCGTGCTCATCGCCGGGGTGAAGTCGAGCGTATTGGGCAACGGATAGATCATCGGCAACACCGAGCGGCGCAGCACGCGCTGGCCACTCGCGCTGTCGCTGATGCGCACGCCTGAGACCAGCGAGAGCATGGTGGCGAAGATCGTGTTACCGATGCGGCGCACCAGGGGCATCTCACTGTGCTCGCCCGCCATGCGGCTGCCGATAACGATCTCGGCGCCGTCGAGGGCCAGACGACACATGTCCGGGAAGCGCTCGGGCGGGTAGGTACTGTCGGCATCGAGGAACCCGATCAGTTCGCCGCGGGCCACGCTGAAGCCGGTTTTCAGGGCGCCACCGTAGCCGCGATTCTGCTGCCGGATCAGGCGCACCTGGTCGCCATACCCCTGCACGATGGCCGCGGTGCGGTCGGTCGAGCCGTCGTCAACCACAATGCACTCCAGATCGTCGACGCCGACTGCCGCCAGGTGGGGCCGGATCGCCAGAACGCGCTCAACAATCGCTGCAATGCCGTCTTCTTCGTTATAGGCAGGTATCACTACGGAGAGCGTGGGCATATGAGCCGCTCCTCTGTATGCCCGGCCTGCACGGCCGGGAAACGGTTAATAAACGACAAGCTCGGGCTGCGACGCGGGTAGTGGATCTCGACGCAGATCGCGCACCACCCGGGCAGGGTTCCCCACCGCGACGCAGTAGTCAGGGACGTCTCTGGTTACGACGGCGCCCGCCCCGATCACGGCATTGCGACCGATCTTTACTCCATCGAGGACAATCGCCCCACTGCCGATCCACGCGCCGTCGGCGATGCTGATGCCCTGAGCGGTGATCCCCTGGTGGCTGATGGGCCGGCTGGGGTCGTTGAACACATGATTGACGGCCAGAAGTTGTACCAGTGTGCCCAGATAGACGTCATCGCCGATCGTGATTCCGCCCTGACCCCGCAGGATGCAGCTCTCTCCAATGAGCGAGCGCGCGCCGATGGTGATGTGGCTGTGGGGCAGATTGCGAAAGTTGTAGACGTGCAGAATGGCGTTCTTCATCACCAGGCTCTCAGCGCCGATGCTGATCCCGCCAGGGCAGGCGTGTAGATACACCCCGTGATCCAGGTAGGCCCCCCGGCCCAGCCGCACGTTGTCGGCGTAGCGGATGCGTACGCCATCCTCGATTGCGGCGACGCCGTCCATCTGAAGCATCGTCCGGTAGACCATAGCCCGCAGGCCGATGCCAGGCAATCCGGGTACCCAGGCCAGCGTCGCCTGCATCAGTTGCTCGAGCACGTAGCGCGGGAGCGAGGTGGCCTGCCGTGAGAGGTAGAGATTGAGCTGACTGCGCATCGGTAACGAACTCCCGGGCCGTTGTCAAGACCGCTGCCATGTTCGATTGTGAATGGTGGCTGGTGCGCGCGCGGCAAGTGTATCGGCAATCGTCGAAGCGCTTGCGCTGGTGGCACCTTCACAACCGGCAGGTGGCTCTGGTTGTCCTGTACGGATAATTACGATACAGAAGGGTTCTAACGATTAGCTAAATCCAACGCGCGCGGAGGCTGACAGTTCTGTTACACGCCGCCGGTCCGGTTTGGGCCACCCACGAGGTCGGCGATGGCGTCCACGGCCCGTTCCGCGGCCCCGGCGCGTACGGGAGCAGGCGTCTCGCGCAGGCGCGCAAGGGCCTGCGGAGCGAGCCAGGATCGGGCGCCGGTTGTGATGGCTTCGAAGGTGTTCCCGATCAGCACGGCTACTCCGGCATCTACCAGATAGCGCCACTCGGTTTCATTGCGTACAATCAGCAACGGAGTGCCCAGTACCGCCGCTTCTTCTTGCAGCCCACCCGAATCGGTCAGCAAGGCCCGGGCAGCACCGACAAGCCGCAGGGTGTCAAGGTAGCCCAGGGGCCGGCAGATGCGAACCCGCGGCGAGAGGGTCAGCCCCTGGTGATCCAGGGCCACCCGGGTGCGGGGATGCACCGGGAAGACGATGACATGCTCTTCAGCCAGCGCGTTGATGGCGCGCACGATCCCGGGCAGGACGTCGGGGGTGGTGTTCTCGGCCCGGTGGATGGTCAGCGCCAGATAGGTTTGAGGTTGTAGTTCGAGCTGTTCGAGGATCGGCGCCTGCTCGGCGCGTACCTGGTGGCGCTGGGCGGCGTCAATCGCTGTCGAGCCGATGATCCTGATCCGCTCCTCCGGCAATCCCTCACGGCGCAGGTTGTCGGCGGCGATCTCATCGGCGGCCAGGAGCAGGTCGGCGATGTGGTCAACGATGATCCGATTCTGCTCCTCCGGCATAGCCCGGTTGAACGAACGCCCGCCTGCCTCTAGATGGACGACCGGAATACCTAGCTTGGACGCACAAAGCGCCCCTGCCATCGTCGTGTTGGTGTCACCCTGCACCAGTACCACATCGGGGCGCCGCTCGAGCAGAATCGGCTCCAGCCGCGCCAGAATGCGCGCGGTCTGTTCCCCGTGGCTTGCCGAACCAACCCCCAGCGTGTGCTGCGGCGCTGGCAGTCCCAGCTCCTCGAAGAAGATGGCGTCTACCTCGTATGAATAGTGCTGGCCCGAATGTACCAGCACGTGATCAAAACGCTGCTCCAACAGCGGAATCACCGGCGAGAGCTTGATAATCTCCGGACGTGTGCCCAGGACGGTCAGGACGGTAGGCATACAATCAATACCTTTCTTCATACTCAAGTTGAATACCGTAATAGCGTTTGAGAAACAACATGAGTTCGATGTAGATGCGATCGCGTCCTGCGATCATACGCTTGCGCTCCAGATCCAGCCACAGGCTCGGCGCTGGCGGGCGCCAGTCGGAGCGATTGACCAGCCAGATGGTTCGCTCGCCGGGGGCGTCCGGAGCCGGTAGTGGCCCGTGGGCCGGAGCTATGGCGATCCGGTAGGCCTGCCGGCGATAGGTAAAGCGGAGCGTGTTCCGCTCCTCCCGCGTGGCCAGTCCCATACCGTCGTTGAGGATCAGATCGCTGAAGTGGCGCAGCATCTGCCCTATGGCCGCATCGCGTTGGCGCGGGTTCAGCGTACGACGCATACGCTCCATCGGGCTAATAACCCGGGCAGGGTTGCCGTCGGCGACGCTGCCGGGGGGGAGCGCGCCGCTCACAACTGCGCGCGAGTTGACAAAACTGTTGTCGCCCACCTCAGCGCCGGGTTGGAAAAAGACCCCGGCCGCACACCAGACGTAGTCACCCACGGTTACCCTTCCGAAGCGCACCCAGTAACCCTCGGTGTAGGGCAGAAACGAGCCGTGCGTGTAGACCATGCAGCGGGCGCCCAGCGCACTCCAATTGCCGATGTGGACCTCCTCTTCGGTGTTGATCAGGCACTGGGGGCCCACGTAGCTATGGGCGCCCAGACGCAGGCCCCTGGCCCCGTAGACCAGCGTGAAGCTGCTGACAAGAGCGTAGGGGCCGATGATCACGTCGCCGTCGCAGCGAATGAGGGTCAGCGCCCGGATCGCGCAGTGATCACCCAGGCTGATGTGGCGGCCCATCACGCTGGCGAACCAGCCGATCTGCACGTGGCGCCCGATGCGGGCGCCGCAGCACACCCGCAGCACCCAAGGCTTCAGCGCCGGCGGGAGGACGAAGAGCAGGGCAAAGACCAGGGTACGAACACTCATACCATTTCAGCTTGCAGATTTCGGATTGCCGATTGCTGTGACGGTGTTCCGGCACCTGCTGGCTATGGCGCTCCACGGATCGTTCAGCGCCGGCTGGCAGCATAGGGAACCGCGCTCCTCGCTCCAGCAGGGGGAGGCTGGAAGGGGTGCGGAACGCCCCAACTCCTCCCGTCGGGCAGGAACGCGGGGAAACCCGGTTTCGCCTACGTTCGCCTCGGTGTTGATGACCAACCTTCTGGCGCCACTGTGCCAGGCATCACCGGTATGGCGAACGGTTCAAGCCCGATGCTGGCCCGCTCGAGCGCAGCCTGGCGATCTGCCCAGTGGGTCGCGATCGCGCCAGGTGTGGCAAACCAGACATCGCCACGGGCGAAGAGTTGCTCCCACACGTCCCGATACGCTGCCGCCCAGCCGGGGAACAGCGCGTCATCATAGACATAATCGTGTATATCCACCAGTAACAGACCACCCTGGCGAGCGGTGGTCTCGACGAGGTTCTGGAGCAGGACGCGGCGATCGCCGGGATTATCGGCGCGCTGACCGAACAGATGGTCGTCCATCCAGGCCGTGGGGAGTTGCAGAGTGCCCAGGGGCCGGCGCTGCCCCTGATGCCAGGGGTAGAACGGCCAGCTTGAGCCGCGCCGCCAGCCCAGGTAGCGGTTATGCGTCAACGAGGCGTCGTAGGCAAAGCCAACCTGCTCGTGGAGCAGCAGCGTATCTTCCGGGTTCTGCAGGTCGAGGCGCCAGTAGTGATGACGGTTGCCCTGGATCGGCTGGCCGCTCACCTCGGCGAGCAGTGCGCGCTCGGCGGCAAACTTTTCGGCGCTGGTGTGGGCCAGGTAACTGGCTTGCAGCCCGATTTCCCAGCCCTCGGCAGCCAGCTCGCGGAACAGAGCGCGAAAGCGCGGCGCCCGAATATCGTAGAAGCTGTCGGGCAGACCGGTGGCGTACTCGAGCAGCGAACCCTTGCGTGCGACGAAGTAGAAGGCCGAGCGCGCGCCGAAACGGCTTTCGAGGTCCATCCAGGAGCGAAAGTGCCAGTGGCTGTGCTTGCCCAGCGCCACCGCGGCGGCAGTGCGCAGGCCCCCTGACCCCTGGCGCGCCAGAATGCGCAGTGGCTCAATCCAGCGAAGGATCTCGGGGTAATCCACATCATGGCCGCAAGCAGCCGCCAGGCGTGCGCTGTGGGGCCAGCGCGGCATGCCTGGCCCGTGGCCCAGCTCGACGAGCTGCGCTTCAAGACGCTGCCCGATGGCCGAAGCCAGGGCCTGCCGCAGGACACCGAACTCCAGCGTTGCCGTGCCGCTAAGGTCGAGATAGCCGTGCCGGCTCCGCGGGCGCTGGTACTCCTCCTGCCCGCTCAGCAGCCAGAAGACGTCGAAGACCACGTCACGCTCGATGATCACCTGTCCGCGTTGTACGGTGATCAGCGGGCCATGTTCGCTCAAGCCGGCGAAGCGTGGTCGCGTCCATCCCGAGCTAACTTCTACACCGTCGAGAACCTCTCTCACAGGACATGCCCAGCGTTCAGGCTCTGCGCGTATGAGCAGGCGGGCTGGCGGGGCCAGAGCCGGGTCTGTCGTGTACGCTATGTCCACAGGGGCGCTGTTCCACGGCTCCTCGATCCAGGCGTATCCCATACCAACAAGCAAGGTACGCCAGGTGTAGGTTATTTCTGGCCGAAACCGCTCGAGAATCGGGTCCAGCGCAATAAAAAAAGTAGGTGGCATAGTGTACCTGATTTCCAGTTTGAATGCTGCTGACAATCCTGACAAGGATGCTTCGAGGCGCTTCCGACAAATGCTTCAACGGAAAGTACTGGAAGGGCAACGACATCCTGAAAACCCTTGTTCCCGAACAAAGCATATCAGGCAGGGTTCGTAGGCGAGTTACCGTTCACAACCCTCCGCTCCCCTCCCACCCTCCTTGCAGGTTGAAAGGGGGATCAGAGGCGTTTTCTGGTGTTGTGATGGCGCTAGCACCTGCGTCAGTAATTTGCCGCATCATCACGCGCTATACCGCTCCTGTTCCTCCCTCTCAACCTCCCCCAGCGGGGTGAGGAACCCGGTTCTCCCTGGCAGGGCGCGGGGAGACGTGGCCCTGCCCGTCCCTCTAACGGTCAGACTGTCGGGCACGTGACGAGTGGAAGGTAGATCCTGAACCTCGCGTTTGCCATTTCCCCGCCCTGATTGGAAGCTTCCGGCATTGGAGTAACCAGAGAACCGCCACTGCCCTCCGCTGAGACGTTCACTCGACCATTCACGCAACCAGCGGGTGGGGCAGGTGATGGCGACGGCGCCGGTGACGGCGACGGCGAAGGTGACGGCGACGGCGGTGGCGAAGGATCTGGACCAGGGCTCGGACTCGGTCCCGGCAGTGGCGAACCGGTAAAGGGTGTATCGGTGGACCAGTGCTGGGCAGGGCCGCCGGGACGTGGGTTCAGGGTGCCGGGGCTGGGGCCGCCCGGTGCGCCCGAACTGTCGCCAATGCTTGTGCCGGCGCCCTCATCGAAGCGGTAGAGCGCCACGGTGCTGGCATCAGCCGGATGCGGCGCGTTCGGGCGCGTGAACGAAGCATTGTAGCGCACACTGTTCGAGATGCGCACATCGTCGAGCAGACCAGTGTAATAGCGGCTGCCCTCGAAGTCGTGCTTCTCGGCGGCAAACACCAGGTACGGGTCGCTGTTGGGCCAGTCTGTCGCGCGGTTGAGCCTGTAGTCAATCCGCCCCGCCGGGCCGGTTCGACTCGCGTCGAGGGCGCCATCAACAAAGATGCGCATCTGGCCGTCATTCGAACGTGTCACGGCGATATGGCGCCAGGTGTTGGTCGTGACGATCGTAGTGCCGACGAGCAGCCGGTCATCGTTCCCGACGCTCACGCCGAAAACGATGCGCTGGTTGCAGATGGCAATTCCGTAGTCGCCATAGTCACCGTTGCCAAAAACGTCACGGTCAATGATGATGTTGCCATAGTACCAGCCGCTGGCCGCGCAGTCGGGGGCGGTATTGTCGGCAGCAGCCGCGCGCATCCAGAACTCGATCGTAACATCACCGCCAACGTTCACGGGGCGCGAAGCGGTAATTTGCCCATTGCTGATCGGCCCCAGGGGAATCTTTACCCGGTCGAGATCGCTTGAACCGGCGCCGAAGAAGCGCAGGGAGCTGCCCTGCGATGCCGGGGCCGTCTCAGGCTCTACGGCGTGCCAGGCGAGCAGTGCAAGGAGGGCTATGATCGTGAGTGCGGTACGTTGAACCGATTGCAGTTGAGGCATAGGCTTTCTCATACCACTTTGGATTGTAGATTCTGGATTGATTTGAACATCGGGGAAACGGGGTTTCCCCATACCCCCGCCCACGGGGTGGCAAAGCCTCCCTACCGGGAGGGGCGTGGGAAGACCCGGTTTCCCCATATGTTCACCTCAGTCATCCATGCGGCTGCGCCGCACAACGCCCGAATGAAAATAATTATTCTTGGGAGGGCGAAGCCCTCCCAAACCCTCCCCGCTGGCGGGTTGTTTGCTGGGAGGGCTTCGCCCTCCCAAACCCTCCCGCGGGGGGCTATGTTCACGTTAGTCATCCATGCGGCTGCGCCGCACAACGCCCGAATGAAAATAATTATTCTTGGGAGGGCTTCGCCCTCCCAAACCCTCCCGCGGGGGGCTATTTTCACGTTAGGGAAACCCGGGCTTCCCATATCCCTACCGTCTGATGCGCCACGCAGGCTTACAGGCGCCGCGCGCGCTGGCGCAGTCGCACAGCGATTGCAAGGCCGATGATAACCGCTGCAGATATCCACGCGAGCACCAGAATGGTGATGCCGCTGGCCGGAGGTGGCGCCTCGGTCATGGTTCTGCCGCGGGCATCAGCCGCTGCAGAAGCCGGTGGCGCGACAGTTGCCACTGGCGCCGGCCGTTCTGTTGGCGTAGCCGACACCGTAGGATTCGGATCCTCTGTAGGAGGCATTGGCGCAGATTGAAGCGGTACGACTGTAACGATCGGTGGCGCGGGCGTAGCCTCGATAGGTGCGGCAGTCTCCACCGGCGCGCCGCTCTCCGCAGACGCCGTCGCGACCGCGCCGGTTGCAGTGGGTGTCGCTGTCGTAGGGGTGAAGGGCGTGTCGGTTGACCATACCGGTCCGGCCGGGTTGCCGGCGACGATAAGCATGCCGTGCGATGGCCCCCCCGGAGCGCCTGAACTGTCACCGACGAAGGTGCCAGCACCTTCATCGAACCGATACAGCGCAACGGTCTGGGCATCGACTGGATGCGGGCCCGCGGGGCGACTGAAGGTGTCACTGTAGCGCGCCACGTTGGAGATGCGCAGATCATCAAGGAGGCCGCTGTAGTGGTACGAGCCGGGGTAACCGTGTTTCTCGGCTCCCAGCACCAGGTAAGGGTCGCTGTTGGGTTGGGCGGTCTCACGGTTAGCTCGATAATCAACCGGCCCTGCTGGTCCATCGGTGCTGCCGGTGAGCGCACCGTCAACGAAAAGCGCGATCCGCCCGCCGTCGCTGCGGGTCAGGGCAATGTGATGCCACTGACCATCGGTCACTACCACGCTGCTCAGCAGTTGCCGGTCATCCTCGCCCACGCTCACACCAGCGGCAAGCCGTCCGTCGCAGAGCGCAATGCCATAGTCGCCGTAATCACCCGGGCCGTCTACGTCGCGGTCAATGATGATGTGGCCGTAGTACCAGCCATTCGGACATGCTGGCGCCGGGTTGTCAGCAGCGGTAGCTTTCATCCAGAACTCGATTGTGAAGTCGCCAGATACGTTCACCGGCGCCGAGGTGCTGATGCGTCCGTCGGTGAGTGGCCCCAGCGGTATGCGTACCCGACCGGGTTCTTCGGCGTCGGCGCCGAAGAACTGGAGCGACGTTTGTCCCACCGCGCGGGCGGGGGTGCTACCGTCTACACCGGAGACAAGCCAGAGCAGCAGTCCTGCTAGCGTAAGCAACCAGACCCGAGATCTCCTGGATGAGTGTTGTGCTGTGAGCGAAATACATCGTGTTGTCACTGCAGGCACCCATGCGGCTTCGCCGCGCACTACCGGCGTAGAAATTTTTGAGAGGGCACAGCCCTCCCAAACCCTCCTCTCGGGCAAAGACCAGGGAACCCCGGCTTCTCTATGCCCCGTCACCGGGTTGAGGTGGTTCCCTGGTGTCGGGCCGGGGCGCCTGACCCTCCAGGGTCGGGCGCCCCGGGCTATATCTGGCCCTGGCGGGTCTGGTCAGTTTATTGGCGCCGTTGAGGCGGCCCAGGCGGGGTCAGCGGCGTCGGGAGCAGAGGCGGTGCCAAGGGTCAGCCCGTAGCCATTGCCGGACCGGTCGGCCGTGGTCTGGCCGCTGCCTTCATCCAGGCTGAAGATAGCAATGGTATTCGCATCGGCGACGAAGGCAGCCGTGGGCGGGGTGAAGTTGGCGGTGTAGCGCACGCTGTTGGAGAGCCGCACCTCATCGAGCTGGCCGTTGAAGAAGGGATAGCCGCTCAGGCCGCCCAGGCTGAAGGTCGTGCCCGTGGTCATCGCGCCCACTGTGCCGGCCGTGCCGGCCACGCCGTTGACGAAGATCCGCCCCGTGCCGGTGGCCGCGTTATAGGTGACGGCAACGTGGTACCAGGTATTGGCGGCCAGGGTGGTAGGGTGGGTGACCACCCGCCACTGGCCGTTGGCGAAGACCCACCAGACGACCCGGCCATTCTCCAGTTCGATAGACCAGCCATTATCGCCATTACTGGTGCCAGCGACGATACTGGTCTGGTTAGCGGTGGCGGGGCGCACCCACAGTTCAGCGGTGTGGGTGCCGCCCAGGCCAGGGATGGGACCGCGCTGGGCCTGGTCGTTATCCCCAGCGAAGGCCAGGGCGAAGTTGGTCCCCGCTGCCGGTGAGGCGGTTGGGGTGTTCGTTGGTGTGCTGGTGGGTACCGCTGTGCTGGTGCTCACCGGAGTGCTGGTCGGTGTGCCCTCAGGCGCCGGGGTGCTGGTCGGCACCGCCGTGCTGGTCGGGGTGGAGGTGGCGCCTGGCGTCGGCAGGGACGTGTTAGTGGGCGTTGGTGTACTCGTGGGCACAGGCGCGCCTCCCCCGCTGGTCGGCGCCGTTGAGGCGACCCAGGCGGGGTCAGCGGCGTCGGGAGCAGAGGCGGTGCCAAGGGTCAGCCCGTAGCCATTGCCGGACCGGTCGGCC
>OGCL01000605.1_pt1 | contig 37026 bp, 33 predicted proteins | sample 1570041 | NCBI WGS metagenome assembly OGCL01 (sample SAMN06266162, study PRJEB24511) | hot springs metagenome | isolation source: Hot spring water | place: South Africa: Limpopo | collected 2015-06-22 | reverse complement strand
GTAATGGTCAGGAACGTCGGCAACGCTCCAGAGTGATCATACAGGCAGTGCAACTTGATGGCTCCTTTAGTTGTCCTGAACTTTGCCCAGGGAAAAACCGCCAAACACAGATCTATAGTCGAGGCATCGATTGTATACAGAGGATTTTTGAATCGGAACCTGTGCTTAGGTGTCAGATTCTTACAACGTGACAAAGGGTTTTGTCGCTTCTATTTCCAACAAGTATAAAGAACAGACCTCGTTTCTATAAATTTTTACCGGACACTACCGATCATCTATATTAAAAAATCATTTCAACTCAGAGCCGCAAGCTCTGAACTCCACAAAGTGGCCAGTGGCCGAACTGTTAATCATCGCAATATTCACAATCGTTGCCGCATGGAAGGGAAGCTCAGGAATAAGCGATAAAGAAAAGCGAAAAATCATAGAACTGATTAAGCAGCCAAAAAGCTTAATAGTCATCTCATTCGGAAGCCCATATGTTTTAAGACACTTCAAAGAAGCGGATATTCTGATCGCAGCCTATGAGCCTTCAGAGCAGGCACAAATGGCTGTGATAAAATGTCTGAAGGGAGAAATTGATTTCCAAGGCAAACTGCCGGTGAAGATTTATTGAATTTGTTCGATTGTTTTATGGCATAACACTTGAGCTAACCTGTGCGAATGAAGCGAAGCGTAATGAGCATCGGTGTTGAACGATTTGTTGGGCGGTTTTCTATTTCTTCAAGCGTTCAATCTCTTGCCTTATTTCGGCGATGACTTCCTTGTTCCTGATTTCCTTGTTATCACCGACTTTCGACGAAAAGACATAGAAAACTTTGCCGCCAAACTTCTTCGTAAAGCACTCATGAGATTTGACTTGCAAGTCTTTTTCTTTGAATATTTGCTATAATTGTACTCCCTGATTTATCGGCTTAATCTGAATCCCGATAAATTTTTCTTTAACCTTAATATAGAAATCGACACTATAAAGCCTATCCCATTCATCAGGTGCAGGGTCAATTTTGACACTAAGCTCCTTTTATAGTTGCCCATAGACAGTTTTGATTTCTGTCATATATCCGTCAAAAGTCCGGTCAATGACGAGTTGAGTCATATAATCGATACAATCCTGCTCCGTGATTTCTTCAACCTCGGATTGAATGACTTCAGTGATTTTGACATAAAGCTTTTTGCCAAGAGCTTCAATCTGTTCTCTGGAACGCACATTCTTAAAATAATAATCTCGCCACTCTTCAAGGGTTTTTGGTGAACATTGCCTTATACTCTCGGAAGTCGGCCCCACATTACGCTTGAAATTCAGTTGAAAACGATTCATCGCGCTATTCAGAATCCATTCTTTAGCCATGATGCGCTCCGATTTTTAGAAATTTATCTTTGTATTTAAAGTTCAAGGAAGTATCAACATCAACCAAGCCTTCTTTGATTAAATGGGCATTAATAAAGGTTTTGTTCTTCAAGTAAAGATAACAAAGCAGGTTATTATTCTCATCATATTTTTGGTTATCGAATTTCATAAACACTTTTTGTCCCTTTATTTTTTCGAGCAGGAACTTAATCGCCTGTCCGTTCTCAGATTTTCTTTCTTTAATTCCTATGAGGCGAACAATCAAATCATTATTCAGTTTCACCATCTCAGGACTGATTATTTCAGTAACAGAATAGTAGACTTCTCTGTCACCGCTATCTTTATCAATCTTTGAACCGAATTGAAGTTTTTTAGGATCAATTTTTTTGTCCAGTTTATGGGGGTCTTTAAAAATATATGGCAGTTTTTCAATTTCTATATTCAAGTCTGTCTTGACGCTATCTTTAAGAAACACATAGTCTGCGACAACAGAGCCAGCGCACTTAACATTCAGCTTGCTTTTTACTACCGAAATAAAGTCCGAATGGATTTCATAGCCGACTGAATTACGCCCCAAATTACGCGCGGCGAGTGAAGTTGTCCCACTGCCAAGAAATGGGTCTAAAACTGTCTCGCCGGAAAAAGAAAACATCTTTATCAGGCGGGCAGGTAGTTCTTCCGGAAACATTGCAATGTGACCGTCTTGCTTTACCCCGGCAAAGTACCAATGACCGGAGAAATAAGTATTCCAATCGTCTTTTGTCATTTTTGAAAGTTCTTTTTGTTCCTTCGTCGGTGTCGGAGGAATACCATGCTTCTTGAAAAGAAGAATAAATTCATAATCAAGCTTCAAAATACCGTTTCGAGGATAGGGGAAACTACCCATTATTGTTGCGCCCCCCGTAGTATTGCAAGTCGTAACTTTCTGCCAGATGACAGCCCCCATATAGTCAAAGCCTATGGTTTCACAAAATTTAATTATTTCTGTTCTTATCGGTATAACTTTATAACGACCATAATAAACTGAGCGGGCAAACTGGTCGCCGATATTAATGCAAAGCCGACATCCGGGATGTAATACCCTGTAGCATTCCTTCCAGACAAGATTCAGATTATTAATATAGCTTTCATAACTTTCGTGAAAACCGATTTGTTTTTTAACACCATAGTCTTTTAATTGCCAATATGGTGGGGAAGTAATGACCAGATGAACCGATTCATCCGCTAAAAGGTTCATCTGCCTACTGTCACCGTGTATGATTTTATGAATAGTTTTTAATGAGGGCCCCATGGCATACAGTTTAACATTTTATGCTTATATATTACGCCCAACACTTGAGCTAACCCGTGCGAATGAAGCGGAGCGTAATGAGCATCGGTGTTGAGCGATTTGTTATGTGTTATTTTGCTTTCAATGGAAATCTTTCTGGGTGTTCTATTATCTCAACAGTAAGGTCTACATCCAGTTCCGGCCAATAGAAATGTCCCTCATGTGGCTCCTCGACATTAAGAATTTTTCTGACTGGAACATCTTTAAACCATGGGAAATCTTCATAGGACATAAACAATTCCTTGTCTCCAGTTAAGAGCCATACACCATTGCTTGAAATGTTTGTAATCTCAACTGCCGAAATGTTTTTCCCAAGCGTTTTTGAACTCATCATAATGCACCTCTATCAAGTTTTCAATTTCTTTCAATTGAACCCGAGATAACTTATGATTTTTCGCTAATTCAATTTCGGGTTCTAACCAGTATTTTGCCTCTCCATCAGGGCATATGACATGAACATGCCTGCGTGACACTTCACGTGAGAAAAAATAAAATCTATACCCCTTTTCTCTTAAAATTGTCGGGCTCATAAGCTATTTTAACTCATAATTGAAATCTTTGGCGAATTTAAAAATAGCAATGCAGTGAATCTTATGTATTCTTTTTGATTATTTTTATCAAATCATCCTGATTGCATACTTTATCATATTTTTCTTTTCTTATTTCTTTGCTCGCGATAAGAGGCAATAACCGACAAGATGTTTTCAAAGCTGAAGAAGACTACAAAAGATATATAGATATACTTAAGCGTTATAAAGAGAAGTATAAGTTTAAGCTATACCACTATGTATTAATGAGAAACCACATTCACCTTGTAGTTGAAACTACAGAAACAGGCGGAAGCCTTTCAGAGATAATGAAGGGGATAAACCTTTCATATATCCAGTATTATAAAAATAAACACGGGCATATTGGGCATTTCTGGCAGGACAGATATAAAAGCATTTTAATATCAAAGGATGATTATCTTCTTGCCTGCGGAAGCTATGTTGAGCTGAACCCTGTGAGGGCAAGGATAGTTGATGATCCAAAAGATTACCAATGGAGCAGCTATAACGCATATGCTTATGGAAAGAAAGACCCAATTGCAGATGAACATCCAATCTACAAAAACCTCTCAAAAGACGCAGGAGAGAGGAGAAAGAAATATAGGGAATTTGTAAAAGGGATGATTAAAAAGAAAGGTTCAATGAAGGGAGAGATGAATAGAAGAGCGGTATATGGCAGTGAGAATTTTATAAAAGAAATTGCAAAAGAATATAAAGTTGAAGCAGTGATAAAGCCAAAAGGGCGACCAAAGAAGGAAGAAATTAAAGATAAATAGAACCGTCCCCTTTCTATTTATCCTCTACTGCAAATAAAATCTATGGTAAGTGTGTTTTTTGTATCTTTGAGAACCGTTTCTAAATCATCCCACTTTGAACATTCATGGTCAGATTCATGGTATCTTCCAGCACCTGCATATTGTACATATACATATGGAAGTGTTTTGCTTAAACCACTCCAAGCGTTAAGCCATGTTCGCTTTTTTACAGTTGTGTGAGGATGTTGGAGCACATATATTGGTTTCTTTTTTTCAGTTAATTTTTTGAATTCATCATTTACATCTCTACGCCAATTCTTCGCATTTTTAGATCTTGGATTGAAAATTGTTAGATCGTGGCAACCCAATATCATTACTTTTCCAATGTCTAAGTCTAAAAAATGTGTTTCTAAGTCGGCAATTCTTATCAAATTTTTTTCTTGTGCTATTGTTGGATAGGACTTTCCTGTCCAACAAAGTTTGTCCTGTCTTAAATCCTTTAGAAATACTAATTCAATGTGTGGTTGATTAATGTAGTTCTTGGTTGTTGATATTGAGTCTATACCCAATGTGATGTAATCCGTAACTTCACTTAATTTCCTACATAAATCCTTGTTCAGAACAAAATTTATACATTCCTCAGCTTTCGCAATTAATTTATTTACAGCCTCGTCATTCGGATTTTTTATATCGTTCGGAGATATTGATGCTGGCCAATCAAATTGAATAAAACCACCGCATGTTATGAGAAACTTGACTTTTCTGCCTTTAGGCCACTTCTTACAAACATCTTCAAGAAGTTGCTTGGCTTTTTTTGGCTTTCCTTCCCATTCACCAGCAATGATTACTCTTGCTATGGATGGATTTGGTTCCTCTCTTACTTCAATTTCCCATCTTCCAGAAGGCCTTTTTAAAATGTTATCAAATCTCTCAACATCTGATGAGTTATTTGGGTCAAAACTACACCACACATGATCCTTAGCAAATAATCTGATGGTTGGCTTTAAATTTTTAATTATCGGGATAAAATCCCTCAGGGTGTCATACCAAGCACGTTGCTCGTCTCTGTAAGAAGGGGCATTGTCTTTAGCATTGATTCTCTTACATAGTTCTATCCACCTTTCCCTATCGAATCCCAATTCAAGTTTCTTGGGATAATTTTCTAAGGCAATTCTTCTCGGTTTTGTAAAATGTTGTGTTTCGTCAAATTCTACAATAAAGCCTAGTTTAGAAACGAAGAAATCACAATTTGGAAGGGTTTTCGCTTTAATAAATTCCTTGAAACCTCTATGACTCTGGAGAGCCCCATAAATTTCTTTCAGTTTATCGTAGCAGGGTGTATTATTAAAATCCTCTGGGTAAGTTCCTATCTTAAACTTATAATTCTGTTCGACTTTTCCATAAATTTTTTCTAGAAGTTTCTTAACTGTTTCTTTGCATTTCCCACATCTTTCGTCATGTTGAGCTATTGAAAGTTTTTTTCTGCTATTCTCTTTCAATGGCTTGTTGATAGGGCTCTTAGAGGGAGTTTCTGCTATGTTGAACCCTAACTGTTTGAGGAAATTATTTGTCTCTGAGCCCCCGCTGAATTTTTTAGAGTCTAATTCTTTGCCATTGGCATATTTATTGGCTAACGAAATGATATACTTAGGTGGATAATTCTCACCATTATATTCCAGGAGAAATCTTTTTGATTCTCTACCTTTGGGAACTCCAGACTTTTTAATTTCTTCTAATGCCTTGATAATATGTTCTTTTTTAATGTTTTTAGGAATCATGGTAATTTCGGCTCAATTTCATTTAACTCGTTCACAGACGACATACTTACGAATCATGTCAGGTCTTACAGCCTGTTGAAAAACTAATTTTGCAAACAAACATCGGCTTATTGTTTAATAATGCAATTTTAGCATATCTGCCGATATATATACAAATTCATTTTATTCCAACGTCATTCTTCACGAATGTCCTCTCGTGTAATGCCGAATGCTGTTGGACATATAAGCCAATGCACAGGTTTTAAAATGTCTTTATTTGTTGAATCTGATAGCTCTTGTGTTGTATACCATGCACCAATAGCGTATTTGATTTTTTCCCAAATACCTTCAATACAATTTCCTTTCGTTTGAGTTTGAGCCCATCCTCGTCGTTGCAATTCTTGTATACCTATAATCAGTTCTAATCCAAGAGGGATATGTTTTTGGTCGTCCCACCAGTCCTTCCATGACCGATTGTCTTTTTGGGACGGTTTGACCGAGTTTGTTGTTCTAAAATCATCTCCATCATAATATAAATGGCTGTGAAATGTGCCAAGCAGTTCAAGCCCCGGGAAAGGTGAAAGAACGGAAAGTATGCGCTCCTCTGCGACTGAACAAGGCTCAACTGATGTATGAGAACGATATTGAACGCGCTGGCATGGCACTAAGAATTCAACCCTAATCAATGGGCGCTCTTTTTGGTTTAAAAAGCTTCCAAAGACATATCCAAAGGCTTCTCCATCCTTTCTTTCTCTTATCCGCCTGCCCTTACATCTTTTGCTCGAATAAATTTCAACGCTTGATACAAGTAATTGAAGAAATGCCACTTCTGAAACATATACCTTTGGGGCATCCATGAGTCCTCCTCGAACCAGCATACATTCTGAATCAGCTTGTCAAACGTTCTATTAAAAAATTCGGCATTTTACGGACATAGCAGTTTTTTCAGGGCTTTTGCTCTCGCTCAGATATCGTTTTCTCTTTTTTTCTTAATCAGCCTTACTTTGTCTTTTTTGATTTCCTCAGCAAACCTCATGAGCTGTTTCTTTATCTTAGAATCAAAATCTCCAGTCTCTACAAGTTTTGTCAGTCTTGGAAGGGATAACTCCGATACTTCTTCCCATAACCCCGACTTTTTGATACATCTTTCAAATTCATCCCGCCTGTCATCGTTAGCCTTTGGAAACGAAAGCTTTGTATCTATGGCAATTTTTAGGATATGGTCGCTTCCATTGATATTTGCAATGCCTTCTCTTTCGGCATAGGCAATTGCAGTGCTTGCAATAAGGTCAAGCTCGTTTTCAAGTCTTTTTTCTTCGGCATGCAACTCTTGAATCTTTGCCTTGATTGAAGCATATTTATTGACCAGAGTTACACCATTATCTTCGAGATATTTGTTTAAGGGAAGTGCTTTAAGCTTGAATTCATGCTTTTTTGCAGGGCAATATTCAGTGAAAAAACACCAGTCGCAGAGGTTGCTTTCGTTAGGGTTAAAGGTTTTATCCTTTTCGATTGTCTTTATTAGTGAGACAACCTCTTTTTTCAGGTCTTTCAACTGAACATCAGTGCGTTTTGAGGTAAATTCTTTGTCATAGACGAGATAGTGCCATTTCAAGAAGATTTCCTTTGCATCCTTATGCTGCTCTTTTACCCCTATCTTGTAAAGGGCAAGTTGGCGGTCATTGTCAAGTTTATCCTGTGTAGGAAGATAAGCAGAGGTTTTATAATCATGGATTTCATAGATGCCTTTGCCGTTATGACTAAGACGGTCTATAACCCCTTCAATAATATAATCATCTATTTTGAATCTTATTTTCTGTTCTGTAGCAAGTGTTTTAGACTGTTTAAACGGCTGGTGGCGATTGTAATAATTGGTTATAGCTTCAATTCCCGTCTGATAATAATGTTCCCTGGTGAATTCTTTTTTTACAATAACAATATTGTCATGCCAGTTTTTTGCCCACTCAGATTTGTAAAAACCGAGGATTTCATCGAGCGTGTTCAGTTTTGAAAGGATAAGTTCCTTATAAAGCTTTTCGAGGGCGTCATGCACTATCCCGCCAAGAAATGCCTCAATGCCTTTTTCTTCTTGGGGCGGTCTTGCCCTGTCAATATATCTAATTTTATACTGCTGGGGGCAGTTTTGATAAGTCTCTAATTTGCTGTGTGAGTATATCTCCATAAATGCCTATTGTATAACATCTTTAATAACTACATTTCTGATTAAATCTACATCCCCAATAGGTTAATCTCATCATCCTCTTTATTTGAATCTCTGATAACATGCCCATTTTACCCTTGGCTAAAATTTCTTATGCTGAATATGATTAAATTTAAAAATCACTCTTCATTTTACATGCATTAGTATATCAATATCTTTTGACAGCAGCGTGTCAGGAGATGAGTGTGACAGTAAAATTATTTATGCTTCTTTTTAGCCTCGTTCACTTCGTCATAAACCTGTTTTCTAAACCATACCGGTTCTACTACCACTACATTAGGAAGCCAGGAATAAATCCACCTCTTTATTTCATCTATGCCAGCAACGGTCAGCTTCAGCTCTACCTCGCCTGACGACAGGACTGTCCTTTGTTCAGTAGGATGCCATTTGTCTCTCCTTGTGATATATTTGGCTACATCTTTCGAGAACCTTAGCGTAACCTCTACATCATCATCTTGGTAAATACCCCAGCTATGCCTGCATTCTTCTTCAAGGTCGTAGCCTTGCTTTTTTTGAAAGTGCAAATGTGTATTTTCAAGCTTAAGTATCCGGTCGATGGCGAAGTTTCTAATCTCTTCTCTTAAATGGCAATAAGCGTTTACAAGCCATGCTCCTTCATAGAAGATCAGCCCGTAGGGGTCTATTCTCCGTTCGGTCTTCTCGTTACTGTGCAGGGCGTGATAGACAATATCAATAGAATTTTGTTCCCTGATGGAGTTAACTATCGCTTCATAATTAGTGTTAAACGCATCGCTTCTAATCACATCGGGTATCTTGATTGTAAAAGGCACAGGACTGCTAAGATTCTTGTTTTCGACACTTTCAGCGATACTATCAACAAGCCTTTTAAAGTTCTCTTCGAAAGATTTTCCAAGATGTCTCGACATCTCTCCAACAGCCATGAGGAATCCAATCTGGTCATTGGAAATAATGAATTTCTTTATCCTGTTGCTGTTGGTAAATTTGTATCCTCCACTGTTCTGATCACGCTCGATTTTGTCAATATTATCGATTATTCTCAGGTATCTATAAATAGTCCTTTCGGTAACTTCATATTTATTAATCAGCTGATTAATGGTCGGTTTTCTATCTTTTGCAATAAGTGTATATATCTCAATAATACGGATGATTTTTTCAGAAAATCCGGGGATTCTGTGTTTTTTCTTTTTAATGTGTTCCGGTTTCAGGTTTTTAGGCATTTTTTTGTCTTCCATAGTAATAATTATCCTTAATTTAAGCCCTGAAAGCAAGAGTATTTTTGGCATAGGCAACTTTCATTTAACCTCTGAAAACCTTCTGGCACAATGCTGTCAGTAAGATTTGCCATAATTACTAAGGAGTGCATAAGTAAGGCGTCATTATTGAAAAATCTCCCCTTGCCCCTCTTTGGCAAAGAGGGGAACACACCCCTTAATCGATTCTTGATAGAGGGTAAACCGCCTGCCCCGAGCGCAGTCGAGGGGGCACTAATGTCTTCATACTTATGGCCCCATAATTAAATCAGGATAAAAAAGGTAAAAACAGGAGGGTATATGAGAAGAAGGTTAATCAACGGAAATAATCCCGTAAAGTCTTTCGACGACTCATTTGAAGAGCAGACGATGCTTATTTATGCCTACAACCTTATAAACTCAAGCTATGTGAAGACAAAAACGAGGGCTGTCTATGAGCTTGCAGACTATGTGCTCTCCGGCAAGGCATCCGCACTAATCGAAAAATATACGGCGAAATACGAAATAGAAACGGACTCTGAGGGCGAGATACCCGAAAAATATCTGATGTTCCTGCTCAAATCGGATATTTCAGGGATGATTGCAGAGAGGCTCAAGAAATTGTCAGGCAGAAAACAGAGTCAATTGAGCAAAAGGCTTTGGATGATTGAGGGCGCCTTTGATTTGAGCCGAGAAGAGACTTTCGTTCTGCTGTTCTTCTATCTTATTGAGGCGGATTCAATCCTGTCGGATTATCTGACGGGTGAGCATGAAATAGCGGATTTTAGCAGGCAGAATATCTTTTATTCCTACGGCCACATACTAATCGGGATCGAAAAGAAAGGTCTCCGTAATGCCCTGAAAAACGGCGCCCTGTATAAATCATTGCTGATTCAAAAAGGACATTCTCGTTCATTGGAAATCAGCGACTGGTGCTTTGACCTTCTCTCAGGCTTCGATAGCGGCGGACTTTCTCACATCTTCTTTTACAAATCAGGGAAAACTGGTCTCAAAACGACCGACTTTAATGTTTCGTCAGACAATCTTCGCATGCTTCATAATATTATGAACGGGGCGGATGGCAAGAATATATTGATTTACGGCGCACCCGGAAGCGGCAAGACATCCTTTGCAAAAGCCTTCGCTGCTGAATGCCGCAGGGACTTGTTTATCGTCAAGACTCCGGAATCAGGCGAACATGACACCCGTCTAAGCTGGATTTGCGCCACACTAAACATGGCTGATAAGAATGACTCTATTGTGCTTATAGATGAGTCCGATGAAGTTTTAAACTCATGGGAGTCGCTTTTTTTCGAAAGTAAGACAAATAAATCATGGATTAACAGCGTTCTGGACGGTCACAATAAAAAAGTCATCTGGATAGCCAACAGGATAGAACAGATAGACAAGAGCACGCTGAGAAGATTCAATTTTTCATTACAATTCAATGCTCTTACTTCATCCCAGAGAGCGGCGCTGCTAAAGGTTGAACTCAAGAGGAGGGGTGTGAAGGACTACCTCACAGAAAAAGAAATAGGAGAGATATGCAGCAAATACACCGATAATGTAGACGGAATTGTAAGCGCCCTTGATGAAATAAAGGCTCTGAAGAATAAAAGCAAGACCACCGTCATCAAACAGTTAAGGCTGATTCTCGAAAACCGTCAGAATCTGCTCGGAATGAATAAAGCAGACACCGTGCAGATGCAGAATAGCCATCTTTATACAATAGAAGGACTAAATTGTTCGGAAGATCCTAAAAAAATTGCAGGTATCATCAAAAAGCGCATTGAGTTCTGCGAGAAAGAATCAACAGGCGGAGTCCGTGCATTGAACATTTTATTATATGGGCTTCCGGGGACGGGAAAGACCGAATTTGTCCTGCATCTCGGTCATCTCATCGAGAAGGATATCATTTTGAGAAAAGCCAGCGATATTCAATCCAAGTGGGTCGGCGAGACGGAGAAGAATATTGCAGGAGCCTTTCGAGAGGCTAAGCAAAAAGGCGGGATACTCTTTTTTGATGAGGCAGATACATTTCTATTTCCAAGAACAGAAGCAAACCGCTCGTGGGAAAAATCAGCCACAAACGAAATGCTTGCCCAAATGGATGCATATAGCGGCATAGCGATATTTGCTACAAACGACATCGCGGGACTTGATCATGCTGCACTCAGACGATTCAAGTTCAAGGTTGAGTTTAAACCGCTTAGTTCAGAAGGGGTATTGACATTCTATGAAAAAATGCTTGTCCCGCTATTGCCTCAAAACAAGAAGCTCAATGCTGAACAGACAAGATTGCTGAAGCAGTTTACTAATCTTACACCCGGTGATTTTGCGGTTGTGCGGGATAAGATGTTGTTTGAAGAAAGAAAGGATATCAATCACGACATGCTCATACACGCTTTGACTCAGGAGATAAAATATAAGAGAAATTTCGGCAAAGTGATAGGATTTGGAAGGTGAATGACAAAAAGTTCAGATGAGGACTTCTTATAACATCGATTCTTTTTTTTAATAACTATGAAAAAAGACTGAAAATCTCATAATTTAACTCTGACAATATGTTGAGGCTCTTGCAAAGGTCTCTAAGTTGTCACCCTGAGCTTGTCGAAGGGTGGCGGGGCTAATTCAGAGGACACCATATCTACTTGCTTATGAACTAAGTAAGCTGTCCCCGGAATACGGGGGACTTAAAATAGAGATAGAAAACTGTCATTGTCTCCCGGAGCGAAGGGGCCTGTCCTGAGCCTGTCTAAGGGGAAGCATCTGAATGAGATTGCCACGAACCCTATGGGTTCTCGCAATGATCTGTAAATCAATGGGTTTATGCTATCGCTATTTTAGGGTATAGACTAAGGTAGTGCTTTGGCAAAGAAATCGTGTCATATCCCTGCTTGAATATTATTTTAGACACCTGTGATAGAGGATATAATATCTGAGGATATTCTCAAATAATATCAAGAATATCTCTCCTCTTTCCAGGGATCAGCGGAGTTGCTGTATCCTCTGACTTCCCAGAACCCGGGCTTATCTTCGGTAAGAAGCTCTATTCCCCTGACCCACTTTGCGCTTTTGTATGCATATCTTTTGGGAACAACAAGTCTCAAAGGAAAGCCATGTTCGGGTGTTAGAGGTTTACCGCCATACTCATAGGCGAAGATTACATCGTTATCCATTGCGACATCAAGGGGGATGTTGGTAGTATAGCCCTGCTCAGCAATAATATTCACAAATTTTGCTGTTTTGAAAGGTTTTGTCATCGAAGCAATTGTCTTGAAAAGAACACCCTTCCATACAAGGTCAAACTTGCTCCAGCCTGTAACACAATGGAAATCTGCAGTAATTTCAATTGAAGGAAGGGATAAAAATTCACTGTATGTCCATGTGAAAGGGGTTTCAACTTGCCCTGTGATTGTAAAGTCCCATGTCTTTTCATCGAACCTCGGAATTGAGCCGTAATGCAAAACCGGGAAGTCGTTGATTAATCTTTGATTTGGTGGCAATCTTTTTTCTTTCATTTTTAAACCTTAAAAACCATACTCCTTCCATCTTCTGTCAACAAGGGCTTTTATCTCATCAGACATAAAGAGTTCATCGGGCCAATCCCTCATCATGCCTTCTTCTTTTGTCTTTCTGGTCGCATCAATTCCCATTTTTGAACCGTAGCGAGGGAATTTTGCAGCATGGTCGAGGTCGTCAAGCGGACCTTCCGCAATTATTACGTCTCTTTTCCAATCCACGCTATTTAACACGCGCCATGCAGTGTATGAGATATCCTGCACATCCACATCATCGTCAACTATAATCAAGAGCTTTGCGAACATCATCTGCCCCTTTCCCCATAAACCGTGAATAATTTTCCTTGCATGACCTGGGTAACTCTTTCTAATAGATATAAGAGCGCAGTTATGAAAAACCCCTTCCATCGGCAGATTAATATCTTTAATCTCTGGGAAATCAAGCTTCATTAAAGGCAGGAATATCCGCTCTGTTGCTTTAGCCATATAACAATCTTCCATAGGAGGTTTTCCAACAATCGTGGCTGGATATATCATGTCCTTTCTGTGAGTTATACAAGTTACATGAAACACAGGGTAATAATCTGCCGCCGAATAAAAACCTGTATGGTCGCCAAAAGGCCCCTCAAGGGACATTTCACCAGGCTCAACATAGCCTTCAATAACAAGCTCGCTGTTAGCAGGGACTTCAATATCAGAGGTTATGCATTTGACCATTTCAACAGGCTGATTTCTGATAAACCCGGCAAACATCATCTCGTCCACCGCTTCAGGAAGAGGCGCCGTCGAAGAATACATAACTGCAGGGTCGCCCCCGACTGCAATGGACACAGGCATTTTTCTTTTAAGAGCTTTGTATTTGTCATAATGCCTTGCACCGTCTTTGTGGATGTGCCAGTGCATACCTGTTGTGGTTTTATCATATATCTGTATCCTATACATTCCACAATTCTGCCTTCCAGTGTCGGGGTCTTTTGTAAAAACCATAGGCAGTGTTATAAACCTTCCTGCATCCCTTAATTTTTGTACATCTTTCGAAGGTAAGCCATCAAATGGCCAGCATTTAATAATTGGGAACTTGTGTAGGTTGGGTGAATCCCTTTCTATTATCTCCTGACATGGGGCGTTCTTTACTTTTTTTGGCAGCCACTTAGAGAACTCAAGAAGTTTAGGCAGCATAGCCAGTTTATCCATAAGTGTCTTAGGCGGCTCCTGATGTAGCAATCTCTCTATGCGCTTTGCGATATCATCGAGATGATTTACCTCAAGCGCAAGACACATCCTCTCGTATGAGCCAAAGATGTTTGTTACGACTGGATATTGAGAGCCTTTAACCTTTTCAAAAAAGAGAGCCTTGCCCCCGCCAGGGCTTTTGCACATCCTGTCCGTGATTTCAGAAATCTCAAGAACTGGGTCGACCTCCACAGGAACCCTGTGAAGAAACCCTCTTTTTTCAAGAAGAGAGATGAATTCTCTTAAGTCTTTGTAAGCCATTCAATATTATATATGATTTGTTAAGACTTATCAAAATTAGTCTTCCTGCCCCAAAAACAGCGATAGGCGCCTCGTTATTGCAACCTGTTAACAAAATATCAAAGATTAATTATATTATGATAATGGGAATCAGTACTTCAAAATTAAGTATGAAGTCTCACAAAGGCTTGCACATGCACGAAGATAGTTCTTTGGGAAAAAATGGTTTCATATATCCCTGCTTGAATATTCTTTTGGACACCAGTGTATTTTCATGAAAATTGATGCTACCTAATTCTAAAAAAAGGGCGAACATATATGTTCGCCCTTAAACATTTCCATATTTTTGATGTACCCCTACCTCTTCATATTTACCAGCTCCGCCATTAAATCATCCACTGTAGAAACCATTCTTGAATTCGCCTGAAACCCTCTTTGCATAGAAATCATTTTTATGAATTCCTCAGCAAGGTCAACATTGCTAAGTTCCAATGAATTAGTGAGAACTCTACCAAGTCCAGAGGTATTAGGGCTCCCAATTATCGGCTGCCCGGATTCATAAGTTTCAGCAAAAAGGTTTTTACCCATCTTCAAGAGCCCTGTTGGGGCAACAAATCTTGCGAGGGCAATCTGTCCTAAAATTCGCGTCTGTCCGTTAGTGAAAATGCCTGTAATGACACCATCTTCCGATATTGAAACTGTTTTTAAATGACCAGCAGGATAACCGTCCTGATTTATAGTAAGGACTGAAAATGGGGAGGCAAATTGTGTAGTGCCATCTAACCCTGTGCCCGGAGGAGTTTCGCCAGTCCCCCTGCCAAAATCAAATGTTATTGACTGAGGAGTGATAACTGACGCCCCAAAGTCGAAGTCTATAGCCGTGCCACTATTATCATTAATTAAAGCTCCATTTGCATCAAAGGTGAGGTTCTGAGTCCCTGCCTCAATATAAATATTAGGGTCTGTTGGATCTGGATTCCTATGAACATAATTGACAGTCCATGCATTATCACCTGTTTTGACAAAATATAGTGTTACAGTATGGGCCCCACCCTGAGAATCATAGACAGTGATGGTAGTTGAAGAGTTGAAGTTTGCAGGGTCATCATCCACCCCATCTCCGTTTCCATCAAGGGTAAAAGGGTCGGCAGGTGGCACAGCTTTAGCATCTAGATTCACAGCTATATTTGCATTTACTGTCATATTCGGGGGGCTCTGCGTTGTTCCAAGCTGCAAATCACTTAAAGCACCTAAAATTTTCCCTGTAGCATCCGCAAGATAGCCCTGCAGATATAGTCCTTCGGGATTGATTATATAACCTTCCTTATTTAAGGAGAACTGTCCAGCTCTTGTATAGTATCTTGCTCCCGAGGCTTCTTTCACAATAAATAAACCTTCCCCATCAATAGCCATATCCAGAACATTTGGAGATGTCTGAAAGGAACCCTGTGAGAAAAGTGGAGAGACATCACTCAGTATAACGCCGCGTCCTATTTGAGATAAGCCTCCAGCGAGGCTCTGACTGAGTATATCACCAAAAGAAACCCTGCTACTTTTAAATCCAATGGTATTCAAGTTTGCAATATTATCACCTATCACCGTAAGAGCTGTACCGTTGGCACTTATTCCGCTTACTGCTGAATATAAGGATGTAATCATCTTGAAACCTCCTTTAACATATTTCGAGAATTTCATTTAATTTTAGTTTTATTTTTCCATCAATTATGATGTAAGTGGTGTTATTATCAAAGGTAATACCGGTCACCTGCCCCTTCGATGTCGTAGTTGCCTCCACCGGCTTGCCGTTTGTATCCAAAGCCTCAACTTTAAATGTGTAGGCACCATCGGGCATCTTCTCCCCCTTCGAATCCTTTCCGTCCCACACATAATTATTAGCGCCTGCATTCTGCTGCCCTGCTTCAATCTTTCGTATCAGCTTGCCTGAAGAATCGTATATTGAAATATTAACCTTTGATGCATTTGCTGAAAGATTATAGCTAATTTCACCCTTGTCTTTAAGATTTACCTGATTGCCCGAAAATCTGACATTCTTACCAATAAGATTAAGTGTGAGCGTATTCTGAATAGAGTTCTGATAAAGAAGCATATCGTTCATCTGCGCGACCATTTGATTAAGAGCTTCAAGGGAACTAAGCTGCGCAAGTTGTGAGGTAAACTCGGTGTTGTTCATGGGATTCAAAGGGTTTTGATAACGAAGCTGCATGGTCAGTAATTTGAGGAATTCATCTTTTGCCAACGTCTTTTTTTCGGTGGCGACCTTTTGGACTGTCGCGTTTGAGTTTAACTGCATGATTTCCATACCTACTGCTCCTTTCAAACAAAAATGCTTATTAAATGGTTTTTTAAAGGGTTGCTAGATATAGCTATCTCATCAATAGTTTTCAGGGTTTTCTGTGGGGCTGCCAAATGTTCATTTTTAGCTTCATCCCTTTTATAGCCTAAAAAAATTGAGAATTTCCCTATATTCAGCCCTTCCCGCAAAAGACTATTTAAAAGTGCCGAAATATTATTATCAAGAAAATTCTTTCCTGTGGTCTCAGATGCAAATATCTGGGCATTAATGACACCCTTTTCGAGGGTGAGTTCGATGTCCAATGTCCCTATTCCACCCGGTTCAATAGTGAGCTTAAGAGATTTGCTATCTGAATTAATAATCGCCAATTTTTCGGGCACAATGTCCGGAAAATTAAGGCGGACTAATTGTTGTGCAAGCGAAGATTTGCTGTCAAGGACTGCTTTATTTACGAAGGAGGGAAATCCATGACCAGAGCTTACTGGAATATTTTCGGTCGCTGCAGTTTTGTTATTCTGGGCATTATAACCCGTCTCTTTTTGCTCTGAAGAGTCTCCTGATGGAGACTGTAATGTTTTCCCCTGAACAATTGCAATGGGTTCCCCTTCAGCTAGATTATAATTTTTTGTCTTCAACGCACCATTGACGTCATTAATCTCTTTATTTGAAGGCATCGTAACAGCCTGTTTTAAAATTGATGTGGGTGGGTCATCAATTAATCCATCCATTTCTTCGGAGATTGGGATGATTTTTGTTGAAGTTTTAGTAAAGCTCATACTATCAACTTCTCTTACGTTCTCTTTTGGCACTGCTACACTATCTGATACTTTTGAATTAAACTCAATTTCTGAATCAGAAGCTACTCCTGTGCTTTCTTGAGAAATCTGAAAAGCAAGAATATCCTGGACAGTCACATTTTGTATAGTATTAGCATCAGTTTTTATTCCGATATTTTGGTCTCTTGGAATTATCAAATCAGGGGGGATAAGTTCAATGTTTTTGAGTGATTTTAATGACTCTGTAATGGCAGAAGAGAGATAATCTATAATTTCAGCAATATCAGAATTTAGCTGCATATCTTCTGTTCGTTTACCTAGCTCCGTAGGGGGGTGATTAACTAAGGCTGTAGCGTCAAAGGTTGGAGGGGCGGTAGAAAATAGAGTAAGTTCTTTTATTTTTTCCTCTATAATCTGGGAATTTAAGTCTTCATTAATTAGCTTCGAGATAACAGTCAAAAAATCATTTTTCTCCCCATTCTCGAAAAACTCTGAAGCCTGTTTAACAATAAGAGCCTTAATATCAGGAACCAGAGAATAAAGACAATCTGTGAGAAGAGGTATTTGCATATAAAAACAAATGTCAATTATTATGCCAGCAATTAATCAAGGACAAATCTTTGTCAAAAAACAGCGATGGAACCCATATATCTTAGATAGGGACAAAAATTTTATGCCTTTGACAAAATCCCAGTAGTTCTTGGCAATCTCATGAAGAATGGCGAGATTGCTTCCCCTTCGCCAAGCCTGTCCTGAGCCTGCCGAAGGACTCAGGGTCGCAATGACAACATTATATAACTATTTTTCGGATTGGGGAAAACCCTTAACTATAAACAATATTTAGAGAAAATGAGATGAAGCAAAACAGTTCAATGAGGGACACTTCACTCATTAAAAGAGGAAAAAATATCACCTGGTAGGAAATTTTTTCTCTATCGTGTTCATGCTTTGAGTTATATTGGTTGCTTTTTTAGTATCCATTAAAGCCATTATTGCAGCAGCTTTTTTATATTTCATTTTTGAAATTATCTTAACAGCGAGTTCTTCATCAAGAGCCGACAGTTTTATCGCTGCATCTTCAGGAGGCATAGCTTCATAAGTTCTCACTATTTGTTCAAAATTTTGATCTTTTATCTGTTCTATTTTTTTCAGCAGGCTTTCAATCTGCGCGAGTATTTTTGTATATTTAGCAATTCTCTCATCTAAGTCCTTTCTGAGGGTTTCAATCCTTTTTTCTTCCTGTCTGAGCTGGTTCTCCCTGTCTTTTAATTCCGTCTGTTTCTTTTCAACTATTTTCAGTAGATCATCCTGGGCATAGGACACCGAAGAAGAAATAAATAAGAAAATGCAAAAACAAGGCATAAATAGCAAGAACATACTCAAATAAAAGTAACTTATTGTTAGAGGTATCTTGCAAAAAGGCTTATTTAGTCTGCTAATTTTCATTGCCTTGTTTTCCTGTGAAGAAAATTCAAATCCAACTCCTTTTGTTCTTTTCTATCTGAATCTTTACTTTCTTCTTTGAGCATTCTGTTGTGAATAATTTCAATTATCTTCTCTTCTTTATGGGCGCTCACAACCTTGTCTTTTTTCTTCTCCACATCTATCGTCTTTCGGGATACAACCTCTTTCTGTTTTGCTGCCTGTTTATTCATATGAATCAAGTAGTCGTAAAACATTTCAAGTTCATAAATATTGATTAAGCCGTCTTGATACATTTTTTTGTAATCAAAAAAGGTTTTCTGTAGCTTATTTTCTATTAAATTCAGTTTGGCCTTTTCGGTTTGAAGAGATTCCAGGCTTTTTTTAAATTCTGTCTCGCAAATGTCTCTGGCGAACTGCTTTAATTCTAATATCCTTGATATTCTTTTGCTCGTCACTTTCGATTTTCCTGCAAATATTTTAGATGTAATATAACCTTCTCTATATAATTATAAAGGCTACTCAAATAAAAGATACAAACCCTGAACGCTATCTGTGAAGTCGCGTTGCTCATCAATTGGCTGTCTGATGTAAGACTTAAGCTGATCTATTTTCTTTATTGCATAATCAACCTTGTGGTTTGTCCCTTCTTTATAAGCTCCCAGATTAATCATGTCCTCAAATTTTTTATAGAGGGCAAAAATTTCGACGAATTTAGAAGAATACTCCATATGAGATGGTTCGACAATATCAGGCATTACCCTGCTTATGCTCTGGAGTATGTCAATGGAAGGGTAAAGATTTTCCATAGCGAGCTCCCTTGACAATACAATATGCCCGTCAATTATAGCCCTGACGGCATCAGCAACAGGCTCTGAAAGGTCATCCCCCTCAACAAGAACTGTATATATTCCTGTTATACTCCCTTTTTCTTCAGAAGTCCCTATCCTTTCAAGAAGTTTGGGCAGGAAGGTGAAAACGGAAGGGGTATATCCCCTTGCAGTTGGCGGTTCTCCGATTGCCAGCCCTATCTCTCGCTGAGCCTGTGCGACTCTCGTTATAGAGTCCATAAGTAGGAGAACATCATTTCCCATATCCCTAAAATATTCAGCAATAGCAGTGGCTACAAGAGCAGCCCTTATCTTTGAAAGGGGCGGCTGATCGGATGTCGCCACGACCAGCACAGATTTGCCCATTCCTTCTTTACCAAGGTCTTTCTCAATAAATTCTCTAACCTCACGCCCCCTTTCGCCTATCAGAGCAATAACATTCATTGACGCCTCAGTATAGCGAGCTATCATACCTAAAAGGACACTCTTGCCTACTCCCGAACCAGCCATAATCCCCAATCTCTGTCCTTTTCCACAAGTCAAAAGGCCGTTAATTGCCCTTATTCCCAAATCTAATGGTTCTGTAATGCGCCTTCTCTTCAACAGATGGGGTTTGGAAGAGTAAATTGGATAATCCTCCCCGCTTATTTCCTCTTTGCCGTCTATAGGTTCGCCTTTGTCATTAAGGACTCTCCCGATAAGATCACGAGAAACACTTACAAAAGCACGCTTACCGCAAGAAAACACCCGACTGCCAGGCTTCACGCCTGTCAGATCCCCAATACCCATAAGCATTATCTTTCCGTCTTTGAAGCCGACAACCTCAGCGTCAATAACCGAACCGTCCGAATATATTTTGCAGGATTCACCTATGCTTGTCCTTAATCCGGTAGCCTTGATGATTATCCCAGTAATCTCGGTAACCCTCCCATATACGCGCAGAGGATCGGATTTTTCAATAGCATGTATGTAATGACTGAGGTCGATCTCAAGCAAGTTTAACACCTATGTCTTGGAGAATATTTTTAAATTGTTCTTGAATGTCAGTGATTATGCTTTCTTCGGGACCTATTACCTCTACGCCGTAAAGAGGAGCCTTTGCATCCAACTCAAAGGAAATGTTTGGATTTATGCTCAATAATTTAGGATTGTTCTTAAGAAAGATTTCGTGAAGAGAAGGGTGAATCCTGATGATAACCCCTCCTGTCTTTTGCAACTTTGTCAATGCCTCCCTGACAATATCTGTTATTATGTCAGGATTTGTTATAAGTTCCTGCATCACAATCTTTCTGGCAATAGTAAAGGAAAGATCTAAAATCTGTTTCTCCAATCTCTGTAATTCTCTTTGATGCAAATTAGCAACATCGGCAAGGGCTTTTTCGAGCCTTTGAATCAGTAAAAGGACATTTTGCTGTCCTATCTCAAACCCAGCCGATTGTCCAGCACTGAACCCTTTTTCATAGGCTTCCCGTTCAATCTCTTCAAGCTGCCTGCTTATTGATAATTCTCTAAGTCTATCGTGATGATCGTTGCTTTTAGCGCCATCACTATGGCAGACATCGAGGCTTTGCATCTTATAGGGGACTGCCTCAGTATCGTAAAGGGATTTTCTAGACAAGTTCTTCCCCTCCTTTTTTGGCTATTATAATCTTCCCTTCCATTTCGAGTTTTCTTGCGACATTTACTATATTAAGCTGAGCCTTTTCCACATCCGATAATCTGACAGGCCCCCTTGTCTGCATGTCTTCTTTGAGTATCAAAGCAGCCCTTTGAGACATGTTAGAAAATATCTTTGCCTTCAGTTCCTCAGAAGCTGTTTTAAGAGCAATGCTGAGGTCTTCAGACGATATCTCTTTGAGGATTGTTTGAATACCTCTGTTATCAATTGTGATAAGATCTTCAAACACGAACATCAACTGTCTGATTGAATCAGCTAAGTCAACACTCTGTTCTTCAATATGTTCAAGAACGGTTTTTTCTGTAGCCTTATCACATAAGTTCAATATATCAGCTACAGACTTTATCCCGCCCAGTTTTTTCCCTTTCCTCTTGGTTAGATCAAGCTGACCTCTCAACACAGACTTTAACTCATCGAGAGCTTTTTCAGAAATACGGTTTATGGTTGCTATCCTCATTACTACATCGCTTTTGATGTGTTCAGGCAGTTCACTCAGAACCTCCGCTGCCTGTATCGGCTCGAGCAGACATATTATCAAAGCTATGGTCTGGGGATGCTCAGCAGAAATAAAACTGCTAAGGGTTTTAGAATCAATCCATTTAAGTTCATCAAGGGGGCTTTCTTTCAAGGCCATCTCGAATATCTTTGCCGCGCCGTCTTCACCGAGTCCTTTAGACAAAATACGCTTGATATACTCTTCCCCACCTATGTTGAATGTCTTATTTGAGAGGCTTTCCAAAACTTCCTTAGTAATATCTTCTACGATTTCTGCGGACACGCTCTTTATTGTTGCCATTTGTGCAGTTATTTTACCGATTTCCCCAACATCAAGGTTTTTCAATATTTCAGCGGCAATATCCTCACCTATAATATTTAAAAAAACCGCTGTTTTTTGATATCCGTCGAGTTTACTTTCTTTCATTTAACCAATTCCTTATAAGATTCGCAGCCTCTCTTGGGTTATCCTTTGCCCAATTAGAAATCATATCTTTGGATGTCTTGCCAGGGAGTTCTTTGTAAAAATCTCTTTCTAACTCGGCAGGGGCAGGAGAAAGGGCTGGGAGAGGCTGTTTTTCAGGAGCTCTGGGCGTCGTTGCTATCTTCATCAAAGGTTTAACGACAAAGAGAAAAAATAACACAACAGCAATAAGGGGAAGAAGATATTTTGCAACATCCATAACAATAGGTATAATTTCTCTTGTAGGCGGCTGGATTTCTTCTGTGGGCACTGTTTCAAAGGGCATGTTGACGACTTTTATGTCGTCTCCTCTTTCGGCTATAAAGCCAATCGCCCTCTTTACCATTTCTTCATACTGTTTAATTTCTTCTTCTGTCCGAGCAGTATATTTCGGTTCTTTGCTCCCTTCAGCTGGGGCATAACTTCCATCCACCAAAACTGCTGCTGAAAGCCTCTTTACCTCTCCAGGATTTATGATTTGGTGGCTGATTGTTTTAGATATCTCGTAATTAATCGTTTCGCTTTTTTTATCTGTCTGCCCTTTCGACGCTGTAGTAGCAGGTGATGTTTTCCCGGGGATATTTGAAGCTACACCTGGAACACCTCCAGATGTCCCCGTTACTGACTTTTCGGAACTTTTTTGTTCGCTTCTGGGCACCTGTCCATCAGGGTCATATTTCTCTTCAGTTTTTTCTGTTCTTATGAGATTAAGATTGACGGCTACCTTCGCCCTCACCTTGTTTTTCCCTATTACGGGTTCAAGGATACCTACTATTCTGTTTTCAAGATCCTTCTCAATCATCTGCTGTCTTTCCATCTGTGCATTAGTCATCCCGACTGTTTCATCACTAACAGATGTAAGAAGTTCCCCCTTGCTGTCAACGACTGTAACAGCCTTTGTATCAAGACCTTCTATACTGCTCGCAACCAGATGAACTATACCGTCAACTTGACCTTTTGATAATCTTTTGCCTGGTTTTAGCTTCACAAATACAGAAGCCTTTGGTTTTTCAGCATGCCTTACGAAAACAGACTTTTCGGGGACAGCCAAGTGAACCCTGCATTGCTCAATCTCTGGCAAAGCCCTGATTGTTCTCGAAAGTTCTCCCTGTAAAGCCCTTCGGTAGTTCAATTTCTGGACAAAATCAGTTGTTGATAGGTCTGTTTTATCAAAAAGTTCAAAACCTATTCCACCGCCCTGTGGAAGCCCCTGACTCGCAAGCTGGATACGCAGATCGTGAACTCTTTCAACAGGCACTTTTATAGCGTTGCCTTCAACCTTATGAGGGATCTTTTGCTCTTTTATTTTCTGCACTATTATTCCAGCGTCTTCGTCAGACAGATTAGCGAAAAGTATTTGGTAAGAAGGCGCCTGAATTAATGTTATAGCTACTATTAAAGCAGCTATAGCAAGAGTAAGCCCTCCTATGAACACGAGTTTTCTGGTAAAAGATAGCTCCTTTAGCCAATCGCTTATGTTGCTAAGGGAAGCCATTATACCTGCATCCTCATTACTTCATCATAAGCATTTAGTAATTTATTTCTTACTTCTACCATTAGCTGAAAAGACATATCAGCCTTCTCCATCATTAAAATAGCGTGAGCAATATCCCCCCCTGATGCGAGTTCTTTCACTGCATTGTCGGCATTTATTTGAGCTTCTGACATCATAGCCATTGCTTCTTGCAAGAGGTCACTAAACCCCCCGTTCTGTTGAGTTTTATTAATTCCTGAACTTAATGGTATCTGCGCGTTGCTATTTTGTAATATCTTTATCTCCGACATTACTGCCTCCCAATCTCGAGCGTTTTAATAAACATTGATTTAGTTATATTAAAGGTGGAAACCGACGCCTCATATGCCCTGTAAGTCATCATCATATTTACCATTTCTTCGATAACACTTATATTTGGCATCTGGACAAATCCATCTTTTCCTGCGTCTGGATGTGAAGGGTCATGCACCAATTTGAAAGGTTCTTCAGATTCAGAGATATCAACTACTTTGACACCTTCCGGAGAACCTGCAACTGGTTTGAGGGGAATCGCTGAGAAAACCACTTCCTTCTTTTTATATGGTCCTCCTTGTTCGGTTTTTGTGGAATTTACATTTGCCATATTGGACGCTATAACATTCATCCTCTGCCTTTGCGCCCACAGAGCGGATGCACTAATTTTTAAAGCTGCGAAAGAATCCATTCCTACCTCCTCAACGCATTTTTGAACATCTTTATCTTCGAAGAGAGCATGTTTGCCCCAGCCTGATATAAAAGTGCATTTTCGGTCATCTTAGCCACCTCCATATCGAGCTCCACATTGTTCTCATCGAGCCAAGGTTGGGTTTCCTCAAGCTTGATCTCTGTGGACATAGCAGGGGACGCATTGTTTATGTGTCTTGCGTTAGTAACCTTAAGAGCCATCACCTCTTCTTGGAGATTCATCTGAAATTTAATATCCTTTGCCTTGTAAAAAGGTGTATCAACATTAGCAATATTGGAGGCTATTACGTTATGCCTTGCATTAGTAAGATATAACAAGACCTCTAAAGCCTTGAAGCCATCACTCATAAAAAATCTCCTTCCTTATTTAAATACAATTATTGTGCCAGTTGAGGGTATTCGAGTCCGTATTCATGGAGTTTGTTTCTAATTGTTCTTACGCTCACCCCAAGAATTTTTGCCGCCTTCGTTTTGTTTCCCCTGACAACATTTAATGTCTCTAAAATAAGCTCTTTTTCGGCATCTTTCAGCTTTCCGTTAGAATTTTTTTTGTGGTTAAAATCCTCAAGCATAAAGTCACTTTTGCCGATTTTCTCCCCGCTGCACATAAATACTGCTCTCTGAACAACATTTTCAAGCTCCCTCACATTTCCCCGCCACTGGTGCATCTTAAGAAGCTCCATAGCGTCATCTGTGAAGCCAGAAATGTTTTTGCCAAAAGATGCTGAAAAAATATCTGCAAAATGTGATGCCAGCACAGGAATGTCTTCAGGTCTTTCCCTCAAAGGCAAAAGTTTTAAAGGAAAAACATTGAGCCTATAGTAGAGATCCTCTCTGAAACGCCCTTCTGAACATTGTTTCTGCAAATCCTTATTGGTGGTAGCTATGACCCTTGCATCAACCGGCAGAGGTTTTTTGCTCCCCACCCTGTCGATTTCCTTTTCCTGTAGCACCCTTAAAAGTTTCGATTGAAGGGTAATTGGCATCTCGGCTATTTCATCAAGTAAGATAGTGCCCTCGTTTGCCGTCTCGAATTTACCCTGCTTTTTCTCCGTCGCCCCTGTAAAAGCCCCCTTTTCATAACCAAAAAGTTCTGATTCGAGCAGACTATCAGGTATAGCTGCACAATTAACAGCTACAAATGGACCTGTTCTTCTCTTGCTATTTGAATGAATGTGTCTTGCGAGAACCTCTTTACCGGTTCCACTTTCGCCGTAAATCAATACTGTTATATCACTCATCGCAAGGTTTTCTGCCAACTTAAGTATATTTTGCATATCTGGGTTTGCCGTGATTATTTGTCTTTTGCGGTCTTCTTTGTGAATAATGGCATCAATAGCCTTTTTGATGGCTTCAAAAGAAAAGGGTTTGATTAAATAATCCACAGCCCCTTCCTTCATGGCGTCAACGGCGTTTTCCACAGTTCCAAAAGCTGTAATAATTAATACAGGCGTCCTGCAAGAAACTTTTCTCACTTCTTTAAGCAACTCGAGGCCGTTCATAGCAGGCATTTTCATGTCCGTGATAATCATTGAAAAATTGGCTCGTCGAATTTTTTCAAGGGCATCTTTACCGTTATCGGACAAAACAACCTCGAATCCAAGCCTCTTGATAGCCTCGGTTAATGCAAGCCTCATCTGTCGGTCATCATCTACTACGAGTATTTGTTTAGCCTGTTTTTCTGTCATTTTCTAATCTTTTATCTCTGCTCATTGGTAAAATAAAGGCTGAAACAACTTCCCTCTCCATGCTTGCTTCTGACCTTTATATACCCACCGTGAAGCTGCATTATTCTTGCAGAAATGGATAATCCAAGCCCTGTTCCTGTATCCTTTGTAGTAAAGAAGGGATCAAAAATCCTCTCAAGGTGCTCCTGTGGAATGCCTACGCCGTTATCCCGAATATCCGTTACTATAAAATTACCTTCCTCCCTCAGGGTGATCTCGATCAGTTGTTCGAAGCCTTCGTAGGGCTTCGATTGAATGGCGTTTATCATGAGATTTAAAAAGACCTGTTTGAGGAGTTCTTCATCTCCTTCTATCTCACAGTCGAAGAAGGTTTTTTTAATCTTAGCGCCTGATGATTTAATCATTGGCATTATCATTTGAATACAACTTTCAATTACCTTATCGAGGTTTAAGGGTCTCAACGCAGGTTTTTTAGGGCTTGCAGCAAAGATAGACATATTATTAAGGACGGAGTTAAGATTACTAACACTCTCTGAAATGCCTTCTGCCAAATCTTTATGAGCTAAATTTTGGACTTCCTTTGTCAGGATCGATGCATATAACTCAATGCTGCACAGGGGGTTTCTGATTTCATGAACAATCTTCGCCGCCATCTCACCCATAGATATAAGCCTCTGATTTCTCTCGCTCTGAATTTCGAGCTCCCTCAACCTGGTTATGTCTCTGATTAATATAACCCTGCCCATCACAGCGCCTTCATAGTCAACCACTGGAGAACTCGAAACAATCACATTATATCTATTGCCATTAACCGTCAAAAAAGTATCTGTCCCCTCTTTAGTGATAATAAATCCAATGTCATCAAAATGCACACCCTTTAATTGCTGAGAATTTATGTGCAGTTTTTTTTCAGCGGCTTTGTTAATAATCGTTACCTTTCCAACACTATCAAGGACTATAATCATCTCATCGATGTTATAAAGCACTGCATTTAAAAAGTTGTTTGCCTTTTCAAGTTCAGAGGTGAGAAAATTTATTTTTTTCTGCAAAAGTTCGTAATAAGACTCTATGCTTTTGGATGCATCGGAGAAACTTTGAAAGGCGTCTTTTAAGAGTGAGATATTCATTAGAATAACCTTTTAATCCTCTCATCGATGTTATTTTCTTTCAATTTTATACCTGCAAGACTATTTGACTTGTCTTGTATTTTTTGAAAATTTGTGGTTCCACCTTCAGTTGCCTGCCCTACCGAAAGCGCAGCAATTCTATAGAGACACCAATCTATATCATCGCTTTTAAGCCCCTTATTTGTTTCGTGAAGGGTGATCGCTGCCTTATAATATTTAAGGGCATCCTGACTTCTGCCGAGATGATAAAGGGCGTCAGCAAGATGGATATTGTATTTAGCATTACCTGGAACTTTTTGGAAGGCCCTTTCAAGGAAAGCAACGAGGTTTTGATGGTTTTTTATAGTCGGAGATATTTGTGATGAAATATTAACAAATAATGATATATCCTCTTCTTTTATTTCGTTTATCTGTCCAATCTCTGAAAGGGCTTTTTCCATCTCTCCTTTTAGATAAGCAAGCCTACCGTTAACTCTTCTTAGATCGTCACTGCCTTTCACGATTTTTACATTTTGGAGATGTCTCGTAGAAGATGCTACATCTCCCATTTCTGCATAAAATTCAGCCAGTAGTAAATTGCCGTAATTTTTTGAGTCCCCTGATCCATACCTTGAAAGCCATTTACAAACATCAAAATAAGGCTTGCCGGCGGGTCTCAAATCTCTGACAATGGTTGATATAAAATCTGACCTCGAGGGTTCTAACATCCAGTGTCCTACTGTCTTCCAGAGTTTGATGAATTCTTGATTGTTTCTGTTTCTTGCTGCCATAAGCAAAGATTCAAATTCATTGAGAGCTTTTTTATCTGGGTTTTTTCTGAACACTAGTTCTTTGAGCACAGACACGGCTTCATCCAGATTGCCTTCGCTTTTTAAAATGCCTGAAAGCCTTAAAAGTGCCTCATCGTAGTCTTTGCCATAGGGGTATCTATTTCTTATTTCGACAAGCTTTGACTTAGATTCTTGCAACTTGTTTGTTTGCATTAAAACATCTGACCAGTGAAGAAGTGCCTTTTGTTTTACTGCCCTTTCAGGCGATTGGACGGCGAGTTCAAAATATTTTATCGCCGAATCCATTTGTCCTTCAGTAGTCGCAATCAGTCCAGCTGATAAGTCTGCCTTATATTTCAAGGGATAGTCCTTGACCAAGGCAAGATAAATCTTTGCAAAGGAGAACTTCCCCATCAATCTGAAGTTTTCACCAATGTTATATAAGGTCAACTGGGATTTCATGTATCCTTTATCCCTGTTTATCAAATCCAGGTATATCTCATGAGCCTCCGCAATCCTTCCCATGGCATGCAGCGTATCTGCCTTGCCGTAAAGCGCCCTGAAGGAATTACCGCCCTTTTGAAAAAATGTCAGGGCATCATTAAACCGGTTAATATTGAACAAAGCCTCTGCATGTCCCAATAAAGCCTCTTCCCTAAATTTTGAAGCCTGAAACTGTTTGAGAAAAATCCTGAAACAGACAACTGCCTCGTCGTAATATTTGTTGTTAAGATAGGTCACAGCCCTCTCAAAGAGAATTTGCTCTTTTTCAACCTTTTCGGAGGAATATATATATGCCAGACGATAATGCTCCATGGATTCACTAATCCTCCCTAATTGGGAGTATGCCTTTGCATACGCATAATGGTAAGAAGGCAAAGAAGCCTTTCCGGGGGAAAAAGCGGAAAGTATTTTAATGGCTTCGAGAGCTCTTTGAGCTTTGGTCAATTCGAGAGCTTTTTCTACTGGCGTAACGAAAGAATCCTTATCCATAGGCTCTGCAATAGCCGCACAAAAAAGACAGAAAAATACACATGCAATTACGAAAAATTTCATGTCACTGGAATTGCAACAAATATGCCATTTGAAAAATAATGATAGAAGTATAAAACTTTTGTTTCGCCGGTCATTGCAGGAGGCATTGTAGGAGACAGGTTCACACTGCGAGCAAGCCTAAATCGGTTCAGTTCATCTGAAAAGAAGAAAAGAAAAAAGTTCAAGATACCCAGATGTCATTTAAATGACATTTATGGTTGGAGTTATTGTATTGATAAATAACTATAGGATTCAGATATAAAAGTGAAATTATCCCAAATTCGACGATATAGATTTATCATTGCAAACGAAGCGAAATGTTGCAAGTTTAGAGTTGTAAGTTTCTATTTAAATGTTTTTAATTTTAGACTATCAAACTTTAACTTTGTTCTGATGATGATTGCTACTAACCCTTCGGGTTTTCGCATAAATGATGTTTATGATTCTATAGCCGATTTGGGATTAGGAGGGGCTGGCGAGGGATTTTCATACGACTCCTTATAAAGGGAAATACATGGAATTTTGGCAAAAGGCATTGCTCAAAAGGATAAAGCAAATTTTAAGAAAACTTGCCAATTATAAAAATCCCGAAACAGTCCTTCTCATCCCTAAATTGGGGATGATACATATATTGGTCTTTGTTCAGGGTTGGTTGCTTTGGAGACTAAATATCCTGTTATTCTTGTTTTTTTTCCATCCCCATTTTTTTTATCTTTTCAATGAGAGTCGTTCTGTTAAGCCCAAGAAGCATCGCGGCTTTGCTCTTAACACCGCCTGATTTTGATAAGGCTTCATTTATGAGTCTTTTTTCTATATTAGAGATAATTTCGTTCAAGTCACAGCCAGTTTCGGGGAAGGGCGTATCTGTGAGTAAATTTTGTATAGAGAGGATTTGACGGCTTTTTGAAGTTCGAAGTGTCTGTTCGTCAAGGAATTTTTCTGGCAAGTCGGTTATATTTATAATATCGTTATTTGTTAGTATAGCGAGCCTTTCTATTAAATTTTCAAGTTCCCTAACATTCCCATTCCAGTGATAGCCAAGAAGGCACTGCAAAGCCTCATGAGAAAATCTGAAAGGTTTTCGTTTTCTTTTTTTGCAAAAGAGTTGGATGAAATGTTCAAGCAAAAGCGGGATATCTTCGATCCTCTCTCTTAAAGGAGGCAGGTGTAGAGGTATCACATTCAACCTGTAAAAAAGGTCTTCCCTGAATTTACCTTCTCTAACGGCCTTCTCGAGGTCTTTATTAGTTGCAGCAATAATTCTAACATCCAGCTTGATGGTTTTATGCCCCCCAACCCTCTCGAATTCTTTTTGCTGGATTACCCTCAGAAGTTTCACCTGTAAGGAAAGGTCTAATTCTCCGATTTCATCCATGAAAAGGGTTCCCGAGTTTGCCAGCTCAAAACGTCCTATCCTTGTATGTATCGCTCCGGTGAAAGCACCCTTTTCGTGACCAAAAATCTCGGATTCAAGGAGGTCTCTGGGTATGGCTGCACAGTTCAGAGGAACAAAAGGATAATTTTGACGGGAACTATTGTAGTGAATAGTTCTGGCAACGAGTTCCTTTCCGGTTCCGCTCTCACCGGTGATCAAAATAGTGCTCTCGGTGTCAGCAATTTTCTCAATCATCTCATATACTGATTGCATTTGCATTGAATCGCCTATTAAACCTTCAAAGGTATATTTCTTTTTGAGCTGTTTTTTCATAAGTATGTTTTCCCTTTGAAGTCTGGAAATTTTAAGGGCTCTTTTGATTATTATGGCGAGTTCATTTAGATTGAAGGGTTTGGTTATGTAATCGAAAGCACCGTACCTCATAGCTTCAACAGCCGTTTGAATTGTCCCGAAGGCAGTTATCATTATAAAAGGCGTATTGATTTTCAAAGAGTTAGCCTCTTTAAGGAGTTCTATACCTCCCATGTTAGGCATAACAAGGTCAGTCAAAATAATGTCAAACCGCTCATTTTTAAGAATTGCAAGGGCATCATGTCCATCAAATGCTGTGACGACATCATAACCTTCTTTTTGAAGAAAAGTCTCGAGCATTTCCCTTATAATTAAATCATCATCAACGATGAGAATTTTAGCCATGCATAAAGAATATCAAATAAATATTATGATGTCAATAGATTGACAAGCAAAGATAAGGAAATAGTTTTAAAAAAGGTAGCAATAATATGGACGAAAGAAGGGTCAGAATCCTTAAACAAGGTAAGTTGAAAAAAGGCACCTTTGTTTATTGGATGGACAGAGATCAAAGGATTGATGATAACTGGGCACTTTTTTATGCCCAAAGGCGTGCCATGGAAAAAAAAGTTCCCGTTTGTGTCGTGGTGTGTATTTCCCCTGATTTTACATATACCTTGAGACATTTTGATTTTATGCTAAGGGGTTTAAAAGACACCGAATTAATGTTCATTGATAAAAATATACATTTCTACATTCTTAAAGGCAGAATTTGGGATAGTATTCCACAATTTATCAGGGAGATCAACGCCGGCGGTCTTATCGCTGATTTTAGCCCTTTGAGACAAAAAAAAGAAATTAAAAAAAGGGTGGCAGAAAATATTGATATACCTTTTTATGAAGTAGATACACATAACATCGTTCCTTGCTGGATTGCATCAACAAAACAGGAATATGCTGCCTATACTTTCAGGCCTAAAATTAAAAGACTGCTCAGGGATTTTTTAGGAGTAATGCCAAAGCTAAAAAAACACCCTTATACTCTGGATGGCAGCTTCCAAGAAAATAATTGGGAAGAGTTAATTAATCAACAAAATATAGACCGTCGTATATCGGTAGTTGATACATTTATACCGGGAAGCAGGGCTGCATTTGAAACCCTTTCGTTATTTATAAAAGAAAATCTAAGGCATTATGATAAGTATAGGAATGACCCTTTAGCCAACTGCCTCTCAAATTTATCCCCCTATTTGCATTTTGGACATATATCTCCTCAAAGAGTGGCTCTGGAAGTCATAAAAAGTAATGCACCCTCGGGGTCAAAATATGCATTTTTGGAAGAACTAATCGTTAGGCGTGAACTTTCAGATAATTTCTGTTTTTATAATGATGCTTATGACAATTTTAATGGATTCCCCGAATGGGCTCAAAAAACCTTAGACAAGCATAAAAACGACAGAAGGGAATATCTTTACAGTGTCAAAGAATTTGATAAAGCACTCACCCACGACGAACTTTGGAACGCTGCTCAAATCGAGATGCTTAAAACAGGGAAAATGCATGGTTACATGAGAATGTATTGGGCAAAAAAGATTCTGGAATGGACAGAGTCCCCTGAAAAAGCTCTCGAAATTGCTATATACCTTAACGATCTTTACAGCTTGGATGGATGTGATCCTAATGGCTACACAGGTATTGCATGGAGTATTGGGGGTGTCCATGATCGTGCTTGGAATGAAAGAGAAGTCTTCGGTAAGGTCAGATATATGAGTTATGGGGGGTGCAAGTCAAAGTTTGACATTAAGAAATATATCGAAAAGATAAAAAGCCTTAAATAATATCTGTCTATAAATTTATTTAAATCAAACTCTCTCTGACGATTTCAGAACTTTGTGCAATACCTGACTGAATTCCTCCACCTTAAAAGGTTTGAGGATAAAGGCGCTGAAGCCAAAATCACTATAAAAAGCCATAATCAGGTCATTCGAGTAACCGCTTGAGACAATTGCCTTAACTTTTGGGTCGTATCGAAGCAATAAAGCCATTAATTCCCTCCCTCCAAGCCCGCCAGGCACCGTCAAATCCATAATAACTGCATCAAAAGGCTCTCCAGCCTCTTTCGCCTTCTTGTATAACTCAAATGCCTCTTCGCCATCTTTGCTGAGCTCTGCGCTATAGCCAAGATGCTCCAATAATTCTTTTGCAATAAGTCTTATATCCTCTTCATCATCCATAACGAGGATTTTTCCCTTGCCATGCACTATTTTGCTATTGTCTTCAGAAGCAGTCAAAGAAACTTCCTCTATCAATGCTGGCAAGTATATATAGAAGGTGGTTCCCTCGTTCACTTTTGACTTGACGTTTAAATGTCCTGAATGCTTATTCACTATCGAATAGGCCACAGTGAGCCCCAACCCGCTGCCTTTCTTTTTTGTGCTGAAATAAGGATCAAATATCTTGCTCAGGTTCTCTTCAGGAATGCCGACACCTTGGTCTTTTATTGTGATTAATACATATCTCCCCGCTTTTAATGGCAGACTGCTATTTTTGTCAATTGAGACATTGTCAATCGAGATGTTAATTAAACCTCCATCCGGCATTGCTTGGCAGGCGTTGATGATAAGATTATTGACGACCCTGCTCATCTGCCCTTCGTCTATTTCAACTGGAAGTATCCCTTCTGCTATTGTAAATTCACATCTTACACTCGAACCCCTAAGAGAGAATTCCACTGTATCCTTGATAATCTTTTCGATTGATGACGCTACTTTGATAGGAGAGCCGCCCTTTGAGAAGGTAAGGAGCTGCTGGGTCAAACTCTGTGCATTTTCAATAGCCTTTTCAGCTATTATGAGCCTTGAATAAGCCTTGTCTTTGTCCTCCTCAAGAAAGAGCCTTGCCAATCCTATATTGCCAAGGATGCCCGTAAGCTGGTTGTTGAAATCATGTGCTATTCCGCCAGCCAGTAAACCCAGAGACTCAAGCTTGTCAGCTTTCAAGAGTTCTTCTTCTAGCCGCGATTGCTCTGTAATATCCCGAAACGCAAGCACAGTGCCAATGACTTTGCTCTCCCTATCCTTAACAGGGGAAAGGGCTAATAATAAGTTTTTTTCTACCCCGTCTTTTGTTATAAGGATATGTTTGCTTGAGTGTTCAGCAAATCTGTTTCTTTGCATCATGAGGTTTACAAGATGCTCCCTTGCCTTTGTCTTGATATTTACAACATGGAAAATATCATCTATATGCATCCCCAAGCTTTCCTGCCCATATCCAAGTATTTTTTCAGCCATCCTGTTCATCAAAATAATCCTGCCCGTAATGTCTGTGGAAATAACACCTTCACCTATTGAACGGAGGGTTGCCTGAAGGAGTTCCTTTTCATTGGCAAGAGCCTCTTGAGCTGATTTTCTCTCGCTAATATCCCGCATAAAAATAAAGAGGTATTCCAGACCGTTGTAGTTTAGCAGTGAATATGTTATATCAGCAGGAAAGAGTCTTCCGTCAGATGTCTTGCAGTTGGTCTCAAATTTTATTGAACCAAGCTCTTTAAGCGCCTGAATGCTTCGGGAAAAATTCTCCTTAGAACAATTGACATCAATATCACAAATGGATTTTGAGAGCAGTTCTTCTTTGCTGTAACCCAGCAACTGACATGCCGATATGTTGGCATTCAGGCATTTCCCGTGAGAATCGAACCAGAAAATTGCCTCATAGGCATTATCTATCGAAAACTGAGCAAAATTAAGGGCGTCTTCACGATTTTTAACAGCCTCTATCATCCTGTTAAATTGATAAGACAATTCACTGACCTCAGAATAAGAATCAAGGTCATTAGTCGGCAAAGGTATGCTGTAATCACCTGATGCAACTTTTTTGGTGTTGTCTTTTAGTCTTTCGAGCGGCAAAGACAATCTTTTAGCTATTGTCAGGGAGATAAAAATCATCATTAAGATTACAGCTATAAACCCGAGGGCTATCGTATTAATTATTTTATTCACGGGTGCAAACGCCTTGTCTGCAGGCTGCAGTATAAGGACAGTCCAGAGATTTGTCGGAATCACAGCTACGCTTGTGAGGTATCTCGTCCCCATCAAATCATATTCAGCAGCATCTGCATTTCTAGACATCTCCAACAATTCAGGATAATTGAGAATAAATTGCTCGCTGACAAACCGATAATCTTTATGGGATATAATCGTGCCTGTTTGATCTGTTACAATAGAATAACCGTTTTCCAATATTTTGAATCTCTCGCCGATTTCTTTTAGAATTGAGAGGTTCAGGTGCCCCGCAATTATGCCGTCAGCAAAAGGTATAGAGAGATAAGTCGCGGGATAACCTGTGGTAAGGCTGATGGCAACTGGAGACCAATATGTGTTTTTGTATTGTTTTGCTTCTGAATAAAATTTCTGCCCCGACATATCAAGTCCTATATAGTCTTGATTATACGGATAGCGATGTTTCACCTTCCCGCTGTAATCTATAATTATTATTTCGCTGAAATACGGATGAGTCTGTAATATTGATTCTAAAGATGATTGAATATGTGCATAAGAGTTAGTTTTATTCTTGCTGAGGTCGTATTTTAGATGCCGAAGTTGGTTAAGAGGGGCGTTTAGAAAAGCGTCTATCTCTCTTGCCACAGACTTTGCAAGCGCAATGTTTCTGTTTATAATTTCCTGCCGCATGGTATTCATTAAGATGAAAAATGCCGTAACAGCTACGATAAAAAGGGGGATGAAAACCGCAACAAGTGTGCTTACAGAAAGCAATGTCTTCAAATCTGATTTAAACTTTATCTTCATATGCTATTGAAGTCTGATGAACCTGTTGTCATTAATGGTAACTAAGAAGGCTTTTTCTTCGATATCGCCGTATTTGCTGAGCACCAAATCACCAGCAACACCTTTAAATCTTTGTCTTTTGATTATTGTGTCTTTTAGGGTTTCTTTGTTTTTTGAGAGAGGTATCACTGAAAAGAGCATGTTAGCGGCATCGTAGGCTTTAACAGAGGCAAAATCCGGCTCTCTGCTAAAGCGCCCCTTAAATTTCTTTCTGAATTCATTAAATTCCGGGTTGTCAGTATCCGGAACATATGTTTGACCGAAAACTAATCCTTCAACAGACTTGCCGCCTGACGATAAAATATCCTCTGTCATCGCCCACGGACTTGAAAAAAGAGGTATTCTTGAATTAAGTTTTCTTATGTGCTGACATAGCATAGCCGTATCGAAGGTATTTGTTATCATTAAAATGCCGTCAGGATTATTTGAAATCAGTTTACGGCTTAATTCTGAATAAGAGAGCTTTTCAGAAGAGTTATAACTGAATTCTTGGATAATCCCATCTTTTATTGTAAATTTTGATTTAAATGTCGTCAGAAATTCTTCTGTATATGCCCTGTTATAAAGGTCATATATAACTGCTATCCTTTTCAATTTCTTTTTATTCACTATATAATCTGCCATAATTTCTGAAAAAACAGATACGTTAGAATTTATCTTTATGAAATAATCGTCCTTCTCTGCGAGTTTAGAGCTTGTTGCAGTCGGACTTATTGCGACAGTTCTTCTCTCATTTATTAAGGGGGTAACAATTAATGACATTCCGCTTGTCACGGGTCCAATTACAGCGACTACGCCTTCGTCCAGAAGTTCAGCAAAAACTTTTTGTAGGACCTTTGCATCCTGCATATCATCCTTTATTATCAATTGAACCTTTCGTCCGTTTATTCCCCCTTTCTTATTTATTTCCTCAGCCGCCAGAATTGCGCCATTTCTTGCCGAGACTCCTAACCCGTAATGCCTTCCGGTAAGACCACCGACAAAACCAATCTTGATTGGCTTTGCATTATCACAGGCAGGCAGAAAAAGGGTTATAATAATTAAGACAACAGCTGATAGAAAATAAATAGCTTTAACAGCTGATTTGATATAATTTTTCATGCAGTTTCACTGTCTTGTCTTTTTTGACTATATTATAAAGCATTAAAAAATTTTTTGTCTGAAAAAAAATAATATAAATAATATAAAAACGGAATGCCATCATCCTCCTCTAACCCGGATCCCGATATAGAAATTCCACAAACCTATTTCTGAGGTAATTTTAATGTTTTTTTTGATAGATTTGCCCTATGTCCTGTCTAATTACCCTAAAAAATCTCCTAACAGATAAATCAATGCGTTGTTATCTGATATTTTTACTGTATGAAGGCGCACTTCCCCCTTTAAACCCTCTTTTCCCCCTGCACTTATTACTCTTCTTATATTTCAGATGCCAAATCCAGTTCGAATATCTTTTGTCTTATCCCCATAAACAATTCCAGTTTCTCTATGCCACAAGCTATCTTCAAAGTAATA
>OGCL01000604.1_pt1 | contig 37045 bp, 34 predicted proteins | sample 1570041 | NCBI WGS metagenome assembly OGCL01 (sample SAMN06266162, study PRJEB24511) | hot springs metagenome | isolation source: Hot spring water | place: South Africa: Limpopo | collected 2015-06-22 | reverse complement strand
TGCTCGCTCCCTCGCCTATCTATTTGATAAGTCTTCGGTCGCTGCGCTCCGTGCGCCTCGCATCTGGCCATCCTCGCTACGTTTTTCAACAGCCTGCTAGGGACGCACTGGATGAATTGCTGCGCGGGCGGATCGCTGCGCTTCGTCCGCCTTGCGCTTCTGCCCGCTCGCTGCTTTCCTCAGCGTGACCCTGCCGGCACGCAAGCCACTCGCACGATCGCCCTGGGGTGTGCCAAGACCGGCGAATGGTCGCCAGCGCGAAGCAGATCAAGGCTGGTCAACGCCCGGAGGAGCGCAGCGCCCGCTCATACGCGCGGCTAAAGGGTGGTGTGTCGCGTTCGCTGACTTCGCTTCCGTAGCGCGGATCAGCACGCAGCATGGCGAGGTAATAGCGTTCGCACACAACCAAATCTCCGGCTTGGCACCAGCTTATGGCCAGGTTGTTGTATGCAATGGCTTTGGAACGCGCGGTGGCGTCGGGATGCTGGACGATTTCGTTCCACGCTGCGCGAGCGGTCGCGAGGTCTCCGCGCCGGAACGCGGCCGCCCCTTCGCTCGACAGATCGTTGACGCCCTTGCGTGTAGCCGCAACCGTCGAGGCTGCCGGAGAGGGGGCAGGCGGCGGATACGCGCCAGGCGCTGGAGCCGGCGCCGGGGCGTTGGCCCGTTGGGCAGCGGCGATGTTCACAGTGAGTCCACCCGCGGCATCTTTGCGGGTGGCGCGCTGTTGCTCCTCCTCCGCTCGCTGGGCGGCGGCGCGCTGTTCGGCCTCTTGCCGCAAGCGTGCTTCTTCACGTGCTTTGGCTTCGGCCTGTTCGCGTGCACGCTGCTGCTCCTCAACGGCGCGTGCGGCCGGTTCCTCACGCTCCTTGCGGGTCTTGGCTTCCGCATCCCGCTTGGCTTGAAGTTCGGCGCGGGCGCGCGCCTCGTCATCGGTCGGGCGGCGTGTCGCTGCGGGCGGCGATGTGGGCGCAGCCGGCGGAGTAGCGGTTGCAGGGAGCGCAGGCGTGGCCGCCGGGGGTGGGGTGGTCTGCTTCGTAGGTGGTGGGCCCGCGGCCACCGATGCGGCCGGGCTTGCGGCAGGAGGTGCAGCGGATGGCGGGGGTGCCGTCGTGGTCGAGGCCGTGGCCGGGCCAGCCTCAGCAGGCGTTCCCACAGCCGCCGGTGTCGTGCTGCGCGTCATCCACCACGCGATGGGTGCCGCAAGAAGCAACAGCGCAACAGCGCCTACCACGAGAGGCGTCTTGCTGCCACCCGCCGGTGGCGATGGCGCGATATGCACCGCTGCATCACCGAGGCGTCGCTGGGGAGGCGGCACGGGATTCGTGGCCGGGGGCGGTCCCGGCGCGAGGATCTCGGTGGCGAACGGTGCCTGCGTGTCGGCCGGGCCGATGGCAACCGGCGCCGCTTGACCGGACGGCGTTGGCGCAGCGCTGCGTGATGTCGACGCGGTGACCGACCGAAGCGGCGTAGCGACCAGCGTGCGGTCGTCGTCCGCGGTCCCGTCGTCGGCAAGCTCTGCGACAGGGGGGGCGGGCGCCGTACGGGGGGGCGCTGCCGGGCTGGTCCGCGGCGTCAGGGCCTGGCCGGTGATCGGGACGTTGGCCGGGTGAGCGCCGGCCTGGGCCGTGACCTGGATGGTGCTGACCGTCTGCGAGCGCGGTTGCTCCCAGCCGAGGGCCTCGCGGAATTCCTCGACGGTCTGGTAGCGGTTCTCGGCGCGGACGGCCAGCGCCTTGAGGGTTGCCGCGTAGACGGCCTGGGGAACGACGACCCGGCTTTTGTCCTCGATGGACGTGAGCGGGTCGGTGATCATCCGCGCGATCGACTGCGGCGGAGCGCTGCCGACGAGAAGATAGTAGAGGGTGGCGCCGAGTCCATAGACGTCCGTCCAAGGTCCCTGCGTCATGGTGCCGTCGTCGACGTATTGCTCGATCGGGGCGTAGCCGGGCTTCAGCACGGTGGTAAGCGCCTGCGTCATGCCGCCGACCACCAGGCGGGCGGACCCGAGATCCAGCAGCACAGGGCTGCCATCCTTCCGCAGCATGATGTTGTCTGGCGATACGTCGCGGTGGATGACGTTGTGCTGATGCAGAAGCGCGAGCGCATCGAAGACCGGCACCATCACCTGACGAATGGCCGCCTCGTCGAAGGCCGCCCCTGCCTGGGCGATCTCGCGCAGCGTCTTGCCGGCGATGTAGCGCATCGCCATGTAGGCGGTTCCGTTCTGCTCCCAGACACGGTAGACCTCGACCAGGCCGGGATGGGAGAAGCGCGCCAGCATCCTCGCCTCGCGCATGAAGTTGCGCAGCCCCGCCTCGAAGGCCGCCGCGTTCGCCGGAGACCGCACGACCACCGACTGACTGCTGGTTCGTCCGGCGATGTTCGAGGGGAGGTACTCCTTGATCGCCACTGCGCGGTCGAGCGCCTCGTCCTGCGCGGCATAGACGACGCCAAAGCCTCCTTCCCCGATCACGCCGGTGATGCGGAAATCTCCGATCAACGTGCCGATCGGCAGTTGATTCAGGATTTGATGATCATTCGCGTCACTGGCCATGGGAGTTCGCGCCGCGATGGCGGAAGAAAGCGCTGCTGATTATGACGGCTTTGCTTGACACAGGGCAGAAGACGTGTTCCGCGGCGGCGTTACGCCAAGTTACGGGTACTTCACCATGGGGAAACGCTGAAGAAAGCAGTGGGCGGGATGAAGCGCAAGGCGCACGGAGCGCAGCGACCCAAGACATCCAAGCAGATAGGCGAGGGAGCGACAACGCAGTTGCGGCGTAGGCTAACCACCCCTTTGCGAAGCGAAGGTCAAGTCTGCCGAAAGGCAGGCGTGCTAGAGCCAACACTGCGCAACGCAGCGATTCGCCTGCGCAGCTTCATTCGCAGTTTCCCTTACGCGGAGGCCATGACGACCTGCCGGGCTTCGCCGAGCCCGGTGATGCCAAGCCGAAGCACGTCGCCCGCACGCAGATAGCGCGGCTCGGGCCTGCGGGCCATGCCGACGCCCGGGGGTGTGCCGGTCGTGATGAGATCGCCGGGTTCGAGTGTCATGAGTTCGGAGCAATAACTGATCAGCCGAGCCACCGAGAAGATCATCGTGCGGGTGTTGCCGCGTTGCATCGGCTCGGCGTTCAGGTCGAGCCATAGATCGAGCGATTGCGGATCGCGGACCTCGTCGGGCGTCACCAGCCACGGGCCGACCGGGCCGAAGGTGTCGAACCCCTTGCCCTTATCCCACGTCATGCCACGTTCCATTTGCCACTCGCGTTCGGACACGTCGTTGACGATGCAATACCCGGCCACGTGTGAAAGCGCCTGGCTCTCGTCGACCCGCCGTGCCTGGCGGCCGATGACCACCCCAAGTTCGATCTCCCAGTCGGTCTTTCTGGATCGGTGCGGCAGCAGGATCGGGTCGTTCGGGCCGGACAGGCAACTGGTCCACTTGCTGAACACCACCGGCTCAGCAGGGATAGGCAGGCCGGCCTCGTGGGCATGATCGGCGTAGTTGAGCCCAATGGCGATGAACTTGGGCGGACGGGCAATCGGCGGCCCGAGCCGTGTACGCCCGGACACGCGCGGCAGGGCGAATGGATCGAGCCGGCGGATGCGGTTCAGAACCGCAGCGGCAAGAGACTCACCGCCCCAGTCGGGCACATGGTCGCTCACGCACCGCAGGCTGCCGTCCGGGGCGAGCAGTCCAGGGCGTTCTCGTCCGCGTGGGCCGAAACGGATCAGGCGCATGGGATGTGGCGTGTGGACCGAAGCGAGTTCACGAATAATGCACGATCCATCCCTTCGATCCAAGGCGACTCCATTCGGAGCGTTTCACTCGCACGTGCCGTCAGAGCCAGCATCGCAGACGCCTTCCAGCCAGCGGACGAAGGCATTGCCACTCTTCCGCGCCGAGGCGCTTGCACAGCAGCGTGAACGCGCATGGGGAGAGCCGGTCGTTGCCCCGCCGCTTTGGGTGCGCGCTTCGGCCTGGGGTCTGCTCGTGTTGGTTGCTTGCCTTGTTGCATGGGTGATGACCACGCACTACACGCGCAAGGCGCGTGCACCTGCCGTGCTGGCCTACGTGACGGCGCCCGCTGTCGTCGCGGCGATCGAGCCAGGGGTTCTGGTCGATGTCCTGGTTACGCCGGGCGATCGGGTCGACACCGGCATGCTGCTGGCGCGCATCTCCACCGACCGGTTGGTGGGTGGGCAAGGGGTCAGCGTGGCCGCCCTCGCAGATGAAGCGGAGCGGCTGCGTGCGCTGTTGGCCGAGCGCGACGGTGTCCAGGCGCTCGCGCAGGCACAGGCACACCAAGCCAGGTCGCGGCTCGAGGCGCTCGAACGCGAAATCGCACAGCAGCGACGCGAGATCGAGGCCCAGCAGAGTCGGCTCGATGCGCTGCAGAGCCAGGTCGAGCGCTTTCGCGCACTCGCGCGCGAACGCTTTGTCTCCGATATGCAACACCAGCAGAAGGCGGACGAGGCGGCGGAACAGCGGGTCAGACTGGAGTCCCTGCGCCGGATCCTGGCCGGACTGGAGCGCGAGCAGGCGGCTTTGATCGCCGAGATACCGGCCATCGATGCCGGCCGACGTGCCCGCCTTGCAGCTGCCGAGCGGGAAATCGCCGTCGCGAGCAGCCAGCGCCGCCGGGTCGCGGCGCAGAGCAGCTACGAGTTGCGCGCTGGATCGCCGGGACGCGTCGGCCGTCTGATCGCGACACCGGGGCAGACAGTGCTCGCCGGCGAGCCCGTGCTGACCATCGAGCGACCCGAGCAGGAATTGCTGGCCGACCTATATGTCGCATCGCGTAACGCCGGGTTCGTTCGCGCCGGGCAGCGGGTCCGCCTCGCCATCGATGCGTTTCCGTTCGAACGCTTTGGTCATGTCGAGGCAACGGTGACCGAGGTCGGCACGGCCATCATTACGCCGCGCGAGGCCGAGGCGATGCGGCTGCCGATTGCAATCGCCGAGCCGAGTTTCCGTTTGCGCGCACGCCTCTCGCGGACTGCGATCACTGCTTACGGCCGTGAGTTTCCGCTCCACGCCGGCCTCACCGCCCGCGCCGACCTGCTGCTCGATCAACGTCCGCTGTGGACGCTGCCGGTCGATCCAATCCTGCGTCTGCAGGGGCGCCTGTAAGGCGAGCGCCATGCGTCGATTGACCTTCTGGCGGCCACGGACGCCCTTGATCATGCAGACCGAGGCGGCGGAGTGCGGGCTCGCCTGTCTCGCCATGGTGGCCGCCCATCACGGGCAATGGCACGACTTGCCCGGCCTGCGGCGGCAACACGGATTGTCGCTGCGCGGCGCGCAGCTACGGACCTTGATCGATACCGCGCAAGCGATGGGGCTGGCAGCGCGCCCGCTCCGGGTGGAGCCGGCCGCTCTGGCCCGGGTACGCCTGCCGGCGGTTGCGCACTTCGACTTCAACCATTTCGTCGTGATCACCCGAGTCGGTCGCGGACGGGTGCAAATTCATGATCCTGCCCGCGGCGCGCGGGAGCTGACCGGGGCCGAATTCTCCCGCCACTTTACCGGCGTGCTGCTGGAGCTGACGCCGACGCCGGCGTTCTCCAGCGGTCGCTTTGGCCGCACGGTCGGTGTGCTCGACCTGATCGGTCCGCCGAGCGCGTTCGGTCTTGCCCTGATGCGCATTGCGCTGTTGTCGCTCGCCTTCGAGTTGTTGGCGATCAGCCTTCCATGGCTCACGCAACTGACGGTCGACGAAGTGCTCATATCGTCCGATCTCGACCTTTCTACGGTTCTCGCCCTGGGGTTTGCACTCATCGCGCTGGTTGCCACCATCATTCTCGGCGTGCGCGGTTGGCTGATCCTGCATCTGAGCAGCGAACTCTCGCTCACCCTTTTGACCCGTCTCTTTGCGCATCTGCTCCGCTTGCCGCTCGCGTTTTTCGAAAGGCGGACCATCGGCGATTTGTTGTCGCGCTTTGCATCGATGGATGCGATTCAGCGCACGCTGACCGCCGGATCGGTCGAGGCACTGATCGACGGTGTCCTGGCCCTGGCCTTGGTCATCGTGATGCTTGCCTACAGCCCGTTGCTCGGTGCGGTCGTATTGCTCGGTGTTGGCGCGTACGCCCTGTTGCGATTCTTGCTGTTCCGCATCCAGCGCGAGGCCCTGAACGAGCAGCTGGTCGCCATGGCCAAGCAGCAGACGCATTTCATCGAGACGTTGCGCTCGGTACCGACCATCAAGCTGTTCAGCCGGGAGTCTGAACGCCTGACGCGTTGGCAGAACCTGCTCGTCGAGGCGCTCAACGCCAACATTCGCGGCCAGTCCGTGGCCGTCGGTATGCGGACCGTGTCGTGGGGGTTGTTCGCGTTACTGACCGTTGCCGTCGTCTGGCTGGGCGCCCGCGCGGTCATCAACGGCGGCTTCTCGGTTGGCATGTTGCTGGCCTTTCTCGCCTATCAGACATTGTTCGCGACGCGCGTGGCCAACCTGATCGACAAGTGGGCCGAATTTCGGCTTCTCGGACTGCACGCAGAACGGGTCGGGGACATCGCGACCGAGGAGGGGGAAGACTGCGGTCGTGCCGCAGCGCCCGATCTTTCGCGGTCCACCTGGACGATCGAAGGGCTCGGCTACCGCTACGGTCCGTACGATCCGTTCGTGTTTCGCAACCTGAGCTTCACCGTCCGTCCGCGCGAGACGCTGGCGATCGCCGGTCCTTCGGGTTCCGGCAAGACCACCCTGGCCAAGGTTCTGCTTGGGCTGCTTCCCCCGACCGAGGGGCGCGTTCTGATCGACGGCGTCGATGTGCGCGACATCGATCCGGTCGCGCTTCGAACGCAGATCGCCGCCGTGATGCAGGAGGACTACGTGTTCTCCGGGTCGATTCGCGACAACGTCTGCCTGTTCGAAGCCGACGTGCAAGACGAAAGGGTGTGGGAGGCCTTGCGTGCGGCAGCGCTGGCCGACGAGGTGGAAGCGATGCCGATGCGCCTGGAGACGCTGGTTGCGAATGCCGGCAGCGCCCTCTCTGGCGGGCAGCGACAGCGGCTGCTCCTGGCTCGCGCCTTCTACCGCAAGCCGCGCCTCGTGCTGCTCGACGAGGCGACCAGTGCGCTCGATCCCGCGCGGGAGCAGACCACCGCCGAGGCGATCGCTGCGATGGGCGTGACGACCATCGTCATCGCCCATCGGGAGCAAACGCTCGCTCGCGCGGATCGCGTCATCAGGATCGATCAGCCGAAGTAGCAGATGGAGGCCTCGCCGCCGCCGACGAGGATGAGTTCGCTGTCGAGCAGGGCGCGGAGGGCGGGGTCGGTGGCGTCGGGGCTGACGGTTTCGACGACGGTGATTTCGCTGGTGTTCATGGTGGGCTCCTGTTGATGAAGGGTCGAAGTGGCGGGCGGAGCGGCCCGGTCGGGCGCCAAGGGTGGCTGAAACCGGGTCGCATCGGGTTCATGCTAGCGTCATAATTCATGCGGGGTCAAGGCGCGCGGGAGCGGCAGATGGAAGCGGAGGCGTTGGTCAATCTGGTGGACAGCTGCGTGATGCAGTTCGGCGGCGAAGGGCTGTCCGATCTGGTGCCGGAGATCGAGTCGCTGCTGCCGGTGCTTGCGCGCTCAGCGAGTGACGCCGATTTCGAGCGGGCCGCCGAGATCGGCCGATTGCTTGCCTTTCAGGCCGAGCCGGAGGAGCCGGTACGGTGCGCCACCCTGCTGATCGACATCGCCGGTCTTCACATCCCGCGCGGGCGGGCGCGCGAAGGCCTGCCACTGGTCGAAGCTGCCTATGATCTCGCGAAGAAGCAGGCGAATCAGCCGCTGATCCGGCGCTGTTGCGGCGTCTTGGCCGCCCTGTATGGGGACTTGGGCGCCTACAGCGTCGCGGTCGAGTATGCCGCCAAGGCGCTGCGGATGGCGGAGGCGCAGGGGGATGCGCATGCGATCGTGGCCAGCCTCGCCAACCTGGTCGCGGCACTGGTGCCGCTCGGACTGCATCGGGAGGTTTTGCGCATCGCGAACGCGGCAGTTGGCAAGTACCGGGACAACCCCGCGTGCGCGGCGCCGCTGGTCGTGCTGCGCGCCAACCTGGCAGCAAGCGGTAATGCGCTGCAGCAGTTTCCGCTGTCGGCTCGGATGTGCGAGCAGGCGGTGCAGCAGCAAGGGCTGCCGCGCGACGCGAACGGTCTGCTGCACCGTGTGATGATCGAGGGCACCTGGCTCAAGGCGGCGATCGGCATCGATGCGCCGAATACCGTGCGCGAACGGCTTGCGACGATCCAGAAGCTCACGCTTTCGTTCCGCTCGCCTCGGCTGGATCTGAACCGCCGCGTGGCTGAAGCGGCGGCGGAAGCCTATTTCGGGCGGACCGACGTGGCGATTGCGATGCTTTTGGAGCTCAAGAAGGAGACGCCGAGCTATCCCCAGATTCATCGTGATTGTCTTGCGCTGCTCGTGCAAACCTACCAGCAGGTCGGTGATCTGGCAGCGGCGATGATCTACGTTAGCGAGTTCATGGAGTTTTTGACCCGCTACCAGATCGACCGGGTTCGCGTTTTGCTGGACACGCTCCAGCAAGGGGCGCGCACCGAGACGCCGGGCAAGGACGAGATTCGGGCTGTCATCATGGTATTGCAGCGCGATGGCCCGGCTGTGCGCGCCGACCCGCAGATTCCCCCTGAGCGCTACCGCGAGATTTTCGAGCGCCTGGCCGTCAGTGGTGAATTGCGCGAGGACCCGACGGGTCGTCACGCCTACCGGGTTGGTCGCCTCGCGCGACTTCTCGCGACGGCCGCCGGGTTCGGCGAGCGCTACGCGATCGAGATCGAGTTCGCGGCCCGCCTGCACGACATTGGCAAGCTGACGGTGCCGGATGGCCTCTTGCTCAAGCAGGGTCCGCTCGCCGAGGTCGAATACGGGGTGTTTCTCCGCCACGTCACGGCGGGATTGCAGATTCTTTCCCAAGGTCCTCGCGAGCTGTTCGAACTGGCGAGCGAGGTCGTTGCGGGTCGGCATGAAAACTGGAGAGGCGGCGGCTTTCCGCATTCGCGACAGGGCGAGGACATTCCGATTGCGGCGCGTATCGTCGCCATTGCCGACGCCTATGACGTGATGGTCAGTCCGCGCCCCTCTCGATCCGCGATGTCCCATGAAGAGGCGGTCGCACGCATCCTCGGTGCCGCCGGGCGACGCTTCGATCCGAAGCTCGCCGCACTCTTCGTCGAGAAGGTCGACTCGAAGCGCGAGTTCATGGGGCCCGACGCGTTCAATCGCTGGCTCGACGCAGCGGCCGACGATTCGCCTTTGGTGCGGGCCCGCGAATCAATGCGCGAGTATCTGGCCACGTTGGCGCCGATCGAGATCGATGAGCCAGTTGTGCGCGGGGCTGCCGAGGGGCCGCCGGATGATCCGGTCCTTCGCGTCTGAACGCGAGGCGACCAGGCGTCGCCTTGCTGGCCGCGGCCTCATCGTGGTAGCGTTGCCCTATGGCAAGTAAGAGGCGAAGCATCCAGTTACCGTCCACGATCGCCCGTTGGTGGTGCCTCTCGGCAATCGTGGCGGTGGCGACCGCTGGCTTTGCGGCACAGGCGCAACCGCGCCAGCTTCCGAGCGGCGAGTACGCAACGGTTCCGGTCACGCGCATCGAGCGCGACCGCTACCGCGTCGAGAAGTCCGATATCGTCGTGCACACCCGCTACTGCCATGCGTACGCCCGGCGCGAGGATGCCCTCATCACGAGCCGCGACGAGGGCATGGAGAACATGATCTATTTCGCCGGCGGCGACGTCTGCGAGATCGTGTCGGTCGAGCGGCCGAGCGACCGTCGCTTCGCGCTGATCGATTTCCTGATTCAGATCGGACTGATGGCGGCCACCAAGGGCGCAGCCGGCGTGGTGCCGGTGCCAAAGCGCTGAAAGGCCGGCCTCAGACGTCGAAACGGACGCCTTGGGCGAGCGGCAGCTGGCGGCCGCGATTGATTGTGTTGGTGGCGCGACGCATGTAAGCCTTCCAGGCGTCCGAGCCCGACTCGCGGCCGCCGCCGGTTTCCTTTTCGCCGCCGAAGGCGCCGCCGATCTCGGCGCCCGAGGTGCCGAGGTTCACGTTTGCAATGCCGCAATCGGAGCCTGCAGGGCCCACGAAGGTCTCGGCCTCGCGCAAATCGTTGGTGAACACCGCCGCCGACAGTCCCTGAGGCACACCGTTGGCGAGCGCAATCGCGTCGTCGAATTGCTCGTAGGTCAGCACGTAGAGGATGGGGGCGAACGTCTCCGCGCGCACGATCGGCGTCTGAGCGGGCATGGCGACGATCGCCGGTCGGCGGTAGCAGCCGCCTTCGCAGCCGGCGACTTCGACACGCTCGCCGCCGGTGAGGATCGTTCCACCCTCCGCCACCGCGGCCGCGAGCGCGCGATCCATCGCCTCGCCGGCGCCGGCATCGATCAGCGGCCCGAGCAGCGTTCCCGGCACGAGCGGATGACCGATCGGTACGCTTTCGTAGGCGCGGACAAGCCGATCCAGCAATTCCGACCGAACCGTCGCATGCACGATCAGTCGACGCGTCGTCGTGCAGCGCTGACCGGCCGTGCCGACCGCACCGAAGGCGATGGCGCGCACGGCCAGATCGAGATCGGCGCCCGCGGCCACGACGACGGCGTTGTTGCCGCCGAGCTCGAGCAGCGCACGCCCGAAGCGGGCCGCAACCACCGGTGCCAGCGCCTTGCCCATCCGCGTGCTGCCGGTGGCGGATATGAGCGGTAGGCGGGTGTCCGCAGCAAGTCGCGCGCCCACGGAAGCGCCGCCGAGGGTGACGTGTGCGAGGTCGCGCGTCAGCTCCGGCGCGCCGAAACGCGCAGCCGCTCGCTCGAACAGGTGCTGAACTGCCAGCGCGGTGAGTGGTGTCTTCTCGGAAGGTTTCCAGACCACCGGGTCGCCGCAGACGAGCGCGAGCGCCGCATTCCACGACCAGACCGCCACTGGAAAATTGAACGCCGTGATGATGCCGACCGGCCCGAGCGGATGCCACTGCTCCATCATGCGGTGTTCCGGGCGCTCCGAGGTGATGGTCAGGCCATAGAGCTGCCGCGACAGACCGACCGCGAAGTCGCAGATGTCGATCATCTCCTGAACCTCGCCCAGGCCCTCGCTTTCGATCTTGCCTGTCTCCAGCGACACCAGCCGGCCGAGTGCCGTCTTGCTGGCGCGCAGCTCCTCGCCCAGCAGACGGACGAGTTCACCGCGCCGTGGTGCCGGCACGTTGCGCCAGGCGCGGAACGCCTCGACCGCTGACTCGATGGCCCGATCGACTGAGGCGTCGTCATCGGTGCGTACCTGGCCGAGCAGCGAGCCATCGATCGGCGAGCGGACCGGCAGGTCCCCTTCAGCGATCAGCGTGGCCGAAAGACCAAGCGCCTGCCAGATTTCGGCAAAAAGGCCAGGGGTGTCGGGAATGCGCATGATCGTGGTCCTTCAACCGATCGATTCCACCTGCCGGAGCGCCTGGTAGGCGCAACCGAAGCGGTTGGCGAGAAACTCGGGCAGCGCGATCTGCTCCTGCCGGATGAAGCCGCGCGCGGGCAGGCGTCCGGCGCGGAAGAGATCCACAGCGGCACAGACACCGGCGGCCGTGGTGATCTGGATCGCCGAGCGTGGATTCGCACCGCGTTCAGCGAAGATCTTGCGTGCGAACACCTCCTCGACCAACTGCCCGCGGCGCAGTCCGCTGACGGTGACGAAGACCAGCACCACATCCTGCATCGTCGAGGGAACCGCCTGGCGCAGAATCGCCTTCAGGGTGGCCTGATCGTCCTTCAGCCGCAATTCCTCCAGCAACACCCGCATCAGCGCCTGATGGCCCGGGTAGCGCACGCTTTTGTAGTCGAGGGTCCGCGCCCGCCCGTCCCAGGTTTCACACAGCGTGCCAAGGCCGCCCGAGGTGTTGAATGCTTCGTACTCGGTGCCGTCGAGCGAGAAATGCTCGAGTCCCTCGAGCGGCAGCACTTCGATGCGGTGACCGTCACGAATCGCTTCGCAGGGATGGCAGTACTCGTTGATGAGGCCGTCCACGCTCCAGGTCAGGTTGTATTTGAGCGAATTGGTCGGAAACGCCGGCAGCGCACCGACCCGCATCTTGACGTCGTGCACTTCATCGAAAGTCGAGGCGAGATGATGCGCAACGATCCCGATGAAGCCGGGCGCCAGTCCGCACTGCGGCATCAAGGCGGTCGGGGCATCCGTCGCCATCGCCTTGATGGCGCGGGTGGCAGCGACGTCCTCCGTCAGGTCGAAGTAGTGGCAGCCTGCCTGGCAGGCCGCGCCTGCCACGGTGATGGCGAGGTCGTATGGCAGCGCGTTGATCACCGCATCGTGGCCGACCAGGATGGCGACGAACTCTGCAGTGCTCGCGGCGTCGAATTGACGGGTCGCGATGGAGGTGTCGCGACGCCTCACACGATCGAGCGCCTCCGCGCTACGGTCGAACAACGCGACGTGGTAGTCGCCGGTCGCTGCCAGATCGGTTGCGATGGTCTGGCCGATATGGCCCGCGCCGAGCAAGGCGATCTTCATGGTGGTTGCCGCCGTGCGGCGGCCCTACGAGACGGAAGAGACCGCAGTCTAGGGCAGCGCCGAATGAATTGCTGTGTAGGTGAGTCGCTGCGTCGCGCGGTGCTCGCTCCCTCGCCTAACTCATTGTTATGTCTCGGTCGCTGCGCTCCGAGCGCCTTGCGCTTCATCCCGCTCGCTGCTTTTTTCAGCGTTTCCCAAGGAGACGCCCGACCGCCGGTCGATCGATTGGCACATTCATTTCCAGCCTGCTGCGGATGCGTGTTCCACGGCCCCGACGGTACGGCCTGCTGACGACACGACCTGTCTTGGCAGGTTTGAGTTCTGCCTTGGCGTGCGTATTCGTTTTGGTCGCGAAACGGCGCCGTTCGCTCGCCCATAGAATCCGGTCGTTACCCGTGCCTTCGGGCATGCATGCGACGGATTGGCCTCAGAAACGGAGCTTACATGCCGCGTATCAAAAGTCTTTTGAATCTCGTGCTGACGATGGCGGCGCTTGCGCTTCCGCCGGCCCATGGACAAAGCAATTCGGAAATCCAGGACATCAGGCGGCTGCTCAACGCAGGGCAAGCCAGGCAAGCACTCGATCGCGTCAATGCGTACCTGAGCACACGACCCAAAGACCCGGTCGGACGCTTCATCAAAGGGGTCGCCCAGTCCGAACTCGGTCAGACCAACGACGCGATTCAGACTTTTCAGAGTCTGAGCGAGGACTACCCAGAGCTTCCCGAGCCGTACAACAACCTGGCCGTGCTCTACAGCTCGAAAGGGCAGTTCGAGAAGGCCAGAGTCGCGCTGGAACTTGCCATCCAAACGCATCCGACTTACTCCACCGCGCACGAGAACTTGGGCGACGTCTATGCGAAATTGGCGAGTCAGGCCTACGATCGCGCCCTGCAACTCGACCGTTCCAACACGCAAGTCGCAAGCAAGCTCACGCTGGTTCGTGAACTGTTCTCGACTCAGACGCGCGTAAATACGCCACCTCGCACCTCGCTGGCGGCCGCAACGAGCGCCGCAACAGCGGTCGCGCAGACGACGCCACCGGTCGCAAGTTCGGCGCAGAGCGCGGCCGCACGCACAGCAACCTCGACGGGCTCCGCCAGACCGGATCCTGCGGCCGCCACTGCGGCATCGCCGCCGCCTCCGCCCGTCTCCAATGCCAGCGACCCCGCTCCCGTGTTGGCTGCCGTCAATGCATGGGCGAGCCATTGGTCGAGGCGGGACGCGAATGCCTACCTCGCGGCGTACTCGAAGAACTTCAAGCCGGATGACGGCAGTTCGCGCGCCGCTTGGGCGGAGCGACGTCGCGAGCGTGTCACGACTCCGCGCAACATCAAAGTGGACATCCTGGCCCCGCAAGTCACGTTCGACGGGCCGAACCAGGCCAGCGTCGTCTTTCGACAGTCGTACCAATCAGACACCCTCAAGACGAACACTCGCAAGACGCTTAGGATGGTCAACGAGGGCGGTACTTGGCTGATCGTCGGCGAGCGTTCGGGTTGATCCACCGGAGATGCTCGTCGAGCATATGCCTTCCCGGTGCGCAGCGTGGTTGACGCGCAGCCTGCTACGCGGCATCGCTTCGGCTGCGATCGCAGGAGGCGCGATGCTGTCAGCAGCTGCTGCTGCCAGCAGCAATGCAATGCTGGAGGTCATGCTGATGCAGGCTGTGTCCGACATCCGCTCCGGCCGACTCTCACAGGCGGAGCGACAGATCGATCAGCTGATCGCGCTCCATCCAAACTATCGCCTTGCCCACCTCATCAAGGGCGACCTTCTGCTCGCTCGCGCACGGGCTCTTTCCGGCATTGGCAACGTGACGCATGAGCATCTCCATGCCCAGGTGATCGTGCCCTCGCCCTACCCTTCACGGCGTCCGCTGCTGCAATCCGGCGCCGAGTCCGTGGCCGATCTTCGAGCCGAGCTACTCGCTCGCGTGCGTCACACGCTCGACGTGACAAAACGCGACCGTTTGCCGGAAGGACTCTGGCGTGTCGCACAAGACGTGCCGCACGTCTTGTTCGTCGATGCAAGCCGATCCCGCCTCTACGTCTTTGAGAATCGCGGGGGTCTGCTCGGACTCATAGCCGACTACTATGCCAGCGTTGGTAAACTGGGCGTGGGCAAGCTCCGGGAAGGCGACCGTCGAACACCAACCGGAACGTATCTTCTTACCGGAGCGGTCGCACGCGAGCGCCTCAATGACTTCTACGGCGGCGCGGCGTACGAGCTCGACTTCCCCAGCCCTTGGGATGTTCGTCTCGGCAGAACCGGCAGCGGCATTTGGCTGCACGGAACGCCTGCTTCGACGCTGGTGCGCGCACCGCGCGCCAGCGACGGATGTATTGTCGTCTCCAATGCCGATCTCGCCTCCATCGGTCGCCTCGTCGTGCCCGGGCGCACGCTGATCGTCGTGGCGGACGAATCCCGCTGGGTCGATCGCGACACTTTGGCGCGCCAATCACAGAGCGTACTCGTTGCGTTCGAACAGTGGCGAGGCGACTTTGTCTCCGGCGACATGGCGCGTATCACACAGCACTATCTTGGAGCAACGTCACGCAGTGCGGAAACGGCGCCCCGGATGGTCAACGTCTCCCGGACCCGACCACTCTCAAGCGGCCAGGTGAACGTCGGTAACGTCAGCATCGTGCAGGTCGCAGGTGAAACGGGTGTCGCCACCGCGATGTTCGATCGAATGCTTGGCAACCATCGTGATCGCGTTCGCCAGTACTGGGTAATGGATCACGGCCGCTGGCGTATCGCACACGAATCCGCCTCGCTTCCCTGAACGTCGTTCTTCCGTGCGCGTCCCTCACAAGCACGTCGTGGTCATGGAAATTGGAGCGATGCCGAACCAAACCGAACGATTCACGGTCAACTCTTTGCACTTCCCGCGCTCATCCGCCACTTGCCCATGACTCGACTTCTCGCACTCTCCTTCTCCGCGCTGTTTGGTTTGACCGCCAGCATGCCGCTCTTCGCACAGGCTGGTAAGCCACGCGTCGAGATCAGAACCACTCTCGGCACCGTCGTGCTGGAACTGGACCGCAACGCCGCCCCCAAGACGGTCGACAACTTCCTCGATTACGTGAGAAGCGGTTTTTACGATGGAACGGTCTTCCATCGCGTGATCAAGAACTTCATGGCGCAAGGTGGTGGTTTCGATCAATCGCTCAATCAGAAGCCGACCCGTCCGCCGATTGCGAATGAATCCGAGCAGGCCGAAAAAGGTGGACTCCGGAATGATCGAGGAACCATCGCCATGGCGCGGACCAGCGATCCCCATTCCGCTACGGCCCAGTTCTTCATCAACTTCAAGGACAACGGATTCCTCAATCACAGCGCTGCGCAGGCGCAGGTACCGCCGGTGTGCAAGGTGCCCAATCCGGTTGCCGGCTGCGCCCGCTACGGCTGGGGCTACACAGTGTTCGGTCGCGTCGTTTCCGGCATGGACGTCGTCGACAAGATGGCAGAGGTCCCGACGGGTAGCGGAGGCCCGTTCCCATCCGATGTCCCGAGGACGCCGATCGTCATCGAACGCGCAACCCTGCTCACCCCCTGAATGCCACTCAAAGGAGACGTCATGGCCTTGGTTTGCCTCCACACAACCCTGGGCGCCATCACGCTCGACATCGACGAAGCCGGTGCCCCCAGGACTGCCACCAATTTCCTCCAGTACGTGCGGGACGGCCACTACGACGGCACGATCTTTCACCGCGTCATCCGAGATTTCATGATCCAGGGCGGCGGCTTCCTGCCCGGGATGAAGCAGAAACCTGGCCGTGCGCCAATCGAACACGAGGGCAAGGCTTCGTCTGCGGCTGGCCTTCGTAACAACCGAGGCACGATCGCCATGGCGCGCACGAACGAACCACACTCGGCGAGTTGCCAGTTTTTCATCAACGTCGTCGACAACGACTTTCTGAACTTCACCCAGGAAGGCGGCAACGGCTGGGGCTACGTCGTTTTCGGCCGCGTCAGCGAAGGCATGGACGTGGTCGATCGGATTCGCACGGTCAGCACGACCCGATCGGGTTTCCACAACGACGTACCAATCGAGGACGTCGTGATCGAACGCGCCATCGTGATCTGAGCCGTATACGGCCAACGCAGCCGGTGCACGTCGCCTTCATCTCCGACTTGCACCTGACGTCTGCAGACGAGGCCACCGATCGCCGCTTCCGCAAGTTCACGCGGGGCGCTGCGCGTCGACTCGACCACCTCTATGTGCTTGGCGACCTCTTCGACTACTGGTTGGGTGATGCCCAGCTCGATTGGGATGTCTACGCCCGATCGGTCGTCGACGAGTTCGCGTCCTTGGCACGATCCGGGACGCGACTGCACCTGATGCGCGGCAATCGTGACTTTCTTCTCGGCCATCGCTTCGCTCGCGCCGCCGGTGCGCGGTTGATGCCAGAACGCGAAGTGCTTCGGCTGGAAGATGCCGATGTACTCGTGATGCACGGCGACGAACTATGCACCGACGACATTCGATACCAACGCGTCCGGCCGATGCTTCGCAGCCGAGCGTTCGCCATGATCGCCAACCGACTTCCGCGCGGCTATCGTCAGAGCCTAGCGGAGCGACTGCGCGCCAAGAGCATCGCGCACAAGTCCATCACCGCCATGTCGGTGATGGACGCCAATCCCCTGGCGATACGGCGGGCGCTCGAACGCGCTGGCGTCCGCACGCTGGTTCACGGCCACACGCACCGCCCGGGGCGCTTCGACGTGCCGTCAGCCGGCACGCGGCACGTCCTCACCGACTGGCAGCAGCCTGCGCCACTGCTCGGCTGGAAGAGCGGCAGGGGCTTCTATCCGCTTGATGACGGCGGCCTATAATCGCGTCGCGCGGGGACGTAGCTCAGCTGGGAGAGCGTCGCGTTCGCAATGCGAAGGTCGGGAGTTCGATCCTCCTCGTCTCCACCACCATTTCACGCCCAACCTGTATCGGTTGGGCGTTTTCATTTCCGGGTGCCGCGACAGTTCCACCCTGGTCCTCCTGCTACTTCCTACCAACGCCCCCGGACACGCGCAGACTTCCTCGGCGGCTCGCAGTAGGAATTGGCAGAAGTGGCAAGTGACACACGCAGAGTCGCCCCGTCAGGCACCGCCTGACGCGAGCCGGCCAAGGCGCTCCGCCTCGGCGCGTGCTTCGGCCAGCAACTGGCCTCAGTCCGACGGTGGCCGCCCGCTGTCGAGCATCCGTCGGAAGACCCGATACGCGTCGTCAGCGCTCGCGTAGGCCCGCTTCGTGTCCTCGTCGTCGACCCAGGCGTAGACGATCACTTTCGCCTGGCCGTGGTGGCGGAAGAACGGCCGGTACTGCTGGAAGAACTTTGCGCGGAACCAGTACTTGTGCTCTGGCCCTAGCGTGTCGCCTTGGCGGTACTCCGGCCGGGTGGGGTCCTGAGGGATCACCTCGAACGCCAGCTTGGCGATGGCTGCCAGGCGCTTGGTGGCGCTCTTCCTGACGTAGCCGGTGGGGTCCTTGCGCCTGAGCGCCTCGACCTGTGCGGTCAGGGCGTCAAGCTGGTCGAGGAAGATCGGGTGGGCAAAGAGGGTCCAGCCGTTGACGACCAACGGGACGCCGCTCATTCATCATCCGCCGACAGCGGAGCCTCGAGATCCACCTCGACACCGCCGACCAGCGCCTGGATGCGCTGCGCGAGACCGGCGTCCACGGCCCGGAGCCGCTCGGGGTGCTCTGCCAAGTCGCGGGCCAGGAAGCCGAGGAACGGCATCAGCGCTGGGTCGTCGCCATCGCCGGCGGCCGCACGCGCGAGCACGACCTGGCCATCCGGACGGATCGTGTACTGGATCTTGTCGCGCTTGCCCAGGCGTAGGGCCCGGCGCACTGTCTCGGGTACGGTGGTCTGGTAGCGGTCGGTCGGCGTCGACTCGAATTGCATGGCGGCGGACATGGCAGCTCTCCGGCTAGGATGGATTGTCTGCGGGTCAGGCCGGCGGCGAAGCCAGAGCTTGCTGCAACGACCGGTGAGGGGTTGCTGGGTCGGGCTTCCGGTCTGCGCCGTGGGAATCGCTGAATAGACGGCGCGCGGTATGAAGCGCAAGGCGCAAGGAGCGCAGTGACCGAGACATACCACGCGAATGGGCGAGGGAGAGAGCACCGCGCATCGCAGCGATTCGTCCAGGCAGCGACATATTCAGCGTTTCCGTTGATTGAATGTGCTGCGAAAACTGGGGGCAGCGCAAGTGGCCTATCCCACCGATAGCCGGCTGACAAAAGTGGCGCGGGCCAAGTTGGTGCAGCCGGCGCAGCGTGCCGGTCTGCGGCTGAGGCGGACCTTCGTGCTGGCAGGGCCGACTCGTTGACACGTCCCGGGGGCGTTGCGTTCCGTGCGCCTAACGCTTCGTCGGGTTCGGTGCTTTGTTCAGCATTTCCGTGAGGGTGCGCGGCTGTCAAGGGAAGTCGAACGGCCGGGCTTCTGAGTTCTCCATGAAGCCTAGACGCTTTCGCATGGTAGTCTCATCGAGGAGGCCCGACAGCTCGGGATTGGGGCCGTTGCAGAAAAGCGTCTGCGGCGTGCGGCGTTTGGGCAGTTCGATCGCCACGCCAGCGCGCTGCTCCCAGCCGTCGCGCCCCGCACGCACATTGCTGTGAAAGACCACGTAGCCGGTCGGCCCGTTGTGGAATCGCAGGTACCCGAAGCTCGACCCGTTCGGGAACGTTTCGTAGCGCGACTCGGTCGCCGACCCCTTCCAGCGGTCTTTCGGCAACTCGATCTCGGCGGCGCCGATCGGGCCGTAGCGATAGTGCAGGCTGCCGGCCCGCTGCGAGTAGTCCGGGCTGGCGCAGACCGAAAGGCGCTTGCCACCAACCCGGCAGTCGAAGACCGCCGCTTCACCCACTCGACAATGACCTTGCGCTTCAGTCAGTGGACGCCAGGTGACGGCCTGTGCGGCACCCGCCTGGGCCAGTGCCGTGCTCGGTACCGCAGCCAATCCGGCGGCCGTGAGCGTCGTCGCCATCGCGGCGCACGAAAGGCGCATGGGCAATGAGGTTGATCGCTCGAACATGATCGACATTTCCCGCAAGTATTGTCGGCCGCGTGAAAGTGTAGCGGTCCGCCTGAGGTGCCCATCGAACTTCGCTTTCCAAGGGACCGCTCAAGTGTCGCCTCGGATCACTGAGCGGCATGTTGGCTGATCCAGTTCGCGAGCAATTAAACCGACAAGTCGTGGCCCAGCGTGGGCTGGCCGTGACTCCGGTTGTAGAGCGCCTCGATGAGCTCGACCTGGCGAGCTCCTTCAGCCGCTCGCGGAAGAGCTCGTTGCCGTCGTCGCGGGGCTGGTAACGCAGGGCGCTGGCGCTCACGCCGCCGAACTTCGCCTTCCGGGCGTGGTAGCTCGCCTCGCCGAAGCCACGCTGCCTGCACAGCTCCCTGACCGGCAACTCGGCAGCAGCTTCACGCAGAGGGCCGATGACCTGTTCCTCGGTGCATGACCTCTTTATTGGTCCGATTCTCACGTCCGGTTGCTCGAACTCGAGAACGACCTGCTACGGACGCCCGGGGGCAGCGCATAAGCATGCGCAGGCGGAGGATGCAGCAAGTACAAAGGTCCGCCTCGAGAGGATATGGTGCCGGCGGGGGGACTCGAACCCCCACAGTGTTTCCACCGGCGGATTTTGAATCCGCTGCGTCTACCGATTCCGCCACCCCGGCACGGGCGTCAGCCACGAAAGCTTCGGATTTTAGTCAGGGTGCGATTGACTCACTTGCTGCGAAGCGGGCGCGCCGTTGAACCATTCGGTTTTTCTCAGTCGCCGTCGAGGCGTGGACCTATCGGCGGAGCGCCAGCGGGCTTACGCAGAGGCTACGGGGCTCAATCGAGCCAACGCGCGAACTCGGCCACGTCTTCGTCGAGAAGCTCTCCGGACTCGATCTGCTTCAGTCGACCGTCGCGACCGATGATCCAGAAGATCGGCAGGCCCTTCACCGCACCGAGACGCCCTTCCCAGTCCGCAGTCCACATGGCAGTAGGAAAGATGTAGTTGCGTTCTTTGAGGTACTTGGGCACCTCGGATGGATTGCGGTCGATCGACAAAAAGAGCGTCTCGAGGCCCCGATTGCGATACTGGCGGTAGAACTTGTCGATCTTGGGGTTCATGACCCGACAAAACGGGCACCAGGTCGCGAACTTCTCGACCAGTACCACCTTGCCGCGCCAGTGACTCGCCGGCAAGACTCGCCCATCGATCAGGGTTACCGCCGGCAGGGTGATCGCATCGCCGATCTTCGGCACGTTGGACGCGCGTGCAGGAAGGGAACCGCCGAGCAGCGCGCCGGCGCCAATGCCCAGCATCGTGATCCAGCGACGCCTGGTCCAACGCGAGGCAATCAAGCGACGATGCCCTGGTTCCCGGGCACATTCAAGATGCGCGGGTTGTTTAGTCGGCGGGTGGTGATACGACGTTTCGCCTTCAGCCATCGTTCGACGACCTCCCAAATTGGCTCAGTGTTCGCGTCCCGCGCGGCCTCGGACACCGGTGCCCAACCGGCCACCTTGTAGGTTTTGTTGGCCTCTATTGGCTTGCCGTCGAGACGCATGTCGCTGATGCGGTTGCCGGCCGATGCCGTTGGATCAATCGCGTACGTCATTCCCCCGACTCGAACCATGTCCCCACCCTGCTGATAGTAAGGATCCGGGTTGAACAGATTGTCGGCAACATCTTCCATGACGACTTTAATCATCTCTCCCGTCATATCGGTGACTGTGGAGTAAGAGTACGTCGTTGCGGTCTGGTCCATCAGATGCTCGCGTGTGATGGTCTGGCCAGAGAGGATCGACGTGCCCCAACGGAATCCAGGCGAGAAGGCGATCTGCGCGCCCTTGACTTCCATCATCGCATCCATGATCAGCTGATCCCAGGTACCGTTGAAGTTGCCGCGCCTGTAAAGCAAGCCATCCGTGGTTGCCAAGCGCTCGTTGAGTTTAGCCTCGTAGGGCGCACGAATCTTGGCGATCAGCGCTTCCATGTCACGGTCCGCCGGCAGAAGGTTCGAGAAGACCGGCATCAGACGATAGCGGAAGTCGACGACCTTGCCGCCCTTGACGTCGAAGTCCATGACTCCGAGGAACTTGCCATTGGAACCGGCGTTCGTCACCAGCGTCGTGCCTTTGGAATTTTTGACCGGGATGGCGCCGGGTACGCCGTCGTGTGTGTGCCCGCCGAAGATGGCATCGATACCCGTCACGCGGCTTGCCATCTTGAGGTCGACGTCCATACCGTTGTGCGACACAACCACGACGACCTGTGCACCCTTGCCGCGCACTTCGTCCACCATCTTCTGCAGGTGCTGGTCCTGGATGCCAAAGGTCCAGTCTGGGACGAAGTAGCGAGGATTGGCGATAGGCGTGTAGGGAAAGGCCTGGCCGATGACGGCGACCGGTACGCCGTTCATCTCTTTCATCGTGTAGGGCGGGAAGACGAGATCCTCGAAATCGGTCGTCTTGACGTTATGGCAAACGAAGTCGAGTTTGCCCTTGAAGTCCTTCTCGACGATTTCCTGTACCCGCTTGGCGCCAAGTGTGAACTCCCAGTGCGCCGTCATGACGTCGACAGTAAGCGCCTTGCAAGCATCCACCATATCCTGGCCCTTGGTCCAGAGTGCGATGGCCGACCCCTGCCACGTGTCGCCGCCATCGAGCAACAAAGCGCCTGGACGGGATGCCTTCAGCCGCTTGACGAGCGTCGCCAAGTGCGCAAAGCCACCCACTTTGCCGTAGGTTCTTGCTGCCGCCTCAAAGTCCAGATAGGTAAAAGCGTGCGCCTCCCGCGTCCCGCGGCGAACGTTAAACGCCTTCAGTAGATGTTCTCCCACGAGGTGCGGCGGCTTGTTGAGCATCGAACCGATGCCGAGATTGACATTTGGCTCGCGGAAATAAATCGGCTTGAGCTGCGCATGGCTATCCGTCATGTGCAAGAAGTGCACGTTGCCAAAACGCGGAAGGTCGTAGAACCGCTCTGGCTGCGTCGCCGCCAAAAGCTCGTCTGATTCAAGAACCGCGCCGGAAGCCGCGGCGATGGCGAGGACATTCAGAAATTCACGTCGTTGCATGGTTTGAGTCGACCAAAAAAAAAGCACCGGGCGGCTGCATCCACCACGGCGCCGTGCTGTTTAGGTTACGAGCTCGGATGACCCTATTTGTTGACCGGACTTTCAGGATCGAGAAGCAGGGCCATGACATCCTTGATCTGCGCCTCCGTTAGGATGCCGGCATCCCCGAAACGCGGCATGTTGGCACATGCATTGAACGCGTGGCTGTTCCAGATGCGGGCCCAGGTGTAGCGCAGGATCGCCTCCGAATTCCCTCTGAGCTTGCCGTAGTTTGCAAGCGAGGGGCCGATAGTGCCATAGGAGATCTCCGCCTTGTCGAGCTGATGGCAGGCGTAGCAATTGCCGCCGTTGACGGTATTGGCCGCATCGCTGAACTGCAGCCCCCGTCCGCTTTGGGCAATTTGCTCACCGCGCTTCCAGTCACCGAGGAACTTGCCATCAGCCGGATACTTGACTGCGTCCAGCGCTGCCTTTTGCAGCCGCGCCCGAGTGGCCGAATCGATGTCCTTGCCAAGCCGATTCGCGACTGTGCACGCGGCCTGCAAATCGTTTTGCGTCAGCCGGTCGAGCTTCGCGATACCAGCCTCACGGAACGAAGCTTTCATCACCTCGAGCACCTCGGCGTCGGTCGGATCCTTGGGCCCCGATGCAGTCATCAAGCCGGCGCAGCCACCGAGGAATGCAGCGCAGGCAACGCTGACAGTCAAAACCTTCGAGAAACTCATTTCTGCCCCCTTTTCGATCAGCGCTTGATGGCAGGAGCATCCAAGGTGCCCCCTTTGGCTTTGACGCCCATGTACGTGATCAGGTCGATCGATGCCTGCGACGTAAACCGGAGTTCCGGGAAGCGCTGTTGCCTGAAGCAGTCATACAGACGCCACTGCATGGTGCGCATTGCACCTTGACTGACGCGGTAAGCAGGCCACGTGGTGAACGCTCGCTGTGCGTTGGATGCTGTATTGAAATTGGGTAAATCCTGGAGGCGGATGCGCTGGTTGTCCACGGCATGACAGTTGGAGCAGGAGAAGTCGAACGGCCCCCCCTTCCAGAAGAACATCTTCTCACCACGCTTGAACGATTCGATTTCTTTGGGGTGCGACTGTGGCACGTCCATTTTGGCACCGCGCGACTGGCCGACGACATACGCAGTAAGCGCTTCATGGTCGGTCTGGCGTTCGCCAGCGCTCAATGAATAGGGCCGCCGCGTGAGCTCGGCCTCAGTGAATCCTTGCAATGTGATTTGACAATGAACGAGGCGGGTCTCAGCATCCATCACCCGGTCAACGTCGGCGAAGTATCGGGGAAGCTTGGCGTAGGCCCCCTTCACCACCCCGGGACCGAGACCGAGATCACACTGCTCGAGCGAGGCATTCTTGGGCCCCCGCTTTTGTTTCCAGAGCCCTTCCCCGCGCATCTCGAGCAACTCTGCCGGGTTTCCATCCGCAAGGAGCTGGCGATAGCGCTCGATTTCCTTTTGAGTATCTTGCTGCGCCCAAGCCACTGCCGCAACTGCCAGAGAAGCGACAGCAGCGAGACAGGGTGGGATTTGGCGGTGCTTCACGTGATTCCTCCTAATTTATCTACACAAAGCCGCGGCGCTGGAAGAGCGGGGCCGAACCCCGCTCGCGTACTCGTTGATTAGCTAATGGTCGCCTCGTCCGTGCGCCGTTCGCCCCGGTTGTCGACCCAAGTGACGATGACTTTGTCGCCCTTGTTGCCGCCCTTGAAAGAAAAGTTCAGCACCGGGTTCTGCGATACAGCGGGACCGAACGATGCAGTGAGCACCGTCTTGCCGTTGTGGGTCGCCGTGATTGTCTGGATGAAGTGCGCTGGAACAACCTGACCGGAGCCATCGCGACGGGTACCCGTCTCCATGACGTGCGCCATCAAGACGCGCACCTCGACGGCGTCGCCTTTTTGCTGGGCGCGGATGCGCATTGGATCTGCCATTTTCTCTATCTCCGAAACTAGTTGAAAGGTTTAGGCCCGACGCGTAGGGTCGTGTCTGACCCGCGGAGCGCGTCGGGCCGGCTACGCTCAAGCGAAGGGGAATCAACCGCCGCAGCCGCCGAGGGTGACCTTGACTTCCTTGGTGGCGATAAAAGTCTTTCCGCCAGCGCGCACGATCGCATGCACGTTGGAGCTCTGGCCCATCTTGACACGAGTGCCCACATTCGGCTCCGTACCGGAGGGGATGTCGAACGAGGCCGCCAGGTTGTTCGGATTCTTCTCTACCAGTATCGCAATCGACTGAGTGTTCGGAATGCGGCTCTGTACCGAGATCGGCACGACAGCGCCGTTCTCGGCAATGTCGGGCGCGACGATGGCAATGTCAGCTGAACGTTCCGGAGTGCTTGCGCCGAGCGCCCGCACGACTTCGTCGAGGTTCTTGCCCTCGAACGCGGCCTTGTTCCAGCTCGCGAGCGCGGTAGAGGGAAGCAGACCTGCGGATGCCACAGCGAAAGTAGCGACAGCGGCCCCGCCGAACTTGAGCGTTTGACGGCGGCCTTGATTAGTAGTGACCATGGTTCCTCCTGCTAAGAAGACAGTGCAAATGAAACGATTCTAAGCGGCGCCGTGTTGACGATGGCGCGGGACAGTCCTAAGTAGATGAATAAATGGCGGCGCCGCGTTTCGAAAAAGTTACCTCAGAACTTGCCGGCAGCAATCCATTCCGCAATCGCGCGAATATCTGCGTCGGGCACATGGGGCTGCGCCGGCATCGGCACGGAGCCCCAGATGCCGGAGCTGCCCGCCTTGATGCGGCCACTCAGCATGGCTACGGCTTCAGCCTTCTTGTCGGCGTAGCGCTTTGCGATGTCTGCCATCGAGGGTCCGACGAGCTTGTTGTTGAGACCGTGGCAGGCCATGCAGGCGTGCTGCTGGGCAAGCTTGAGTCCGGCCGGCTTTGCGGAGGCTTGGGGCTGGGCAGCGGTCGTTTTGACCGCCCCGCCACCGGAGCTGATGGGGGCAAATTGCGCACGCGGCGGCGAAAGCGTATCAGCGCCACGGAAAGGCCCGATCACACGCATTTGCTCTGCCAGTTGGCCATGCGCGTTCCGCGCGTAGTCCGGCAGACTGCTGGTGATCTTAACCTCGTTTTTGCAGTTGCTCATGCAGTTGGAACCCTGTACGTCGGGCTTGCCCTTCACACTCCACATGCCCGGGAAGAACACCTTGCCATCGCGGTTCGGCAGCACTTTCTGTACGTCCCGAATGTTCTCGTCTGAAAGCACGAAGTTGGACGGCACGATGTCGCTGAGGTGCAGGATGTAGGCGGTGACCGCGTAGACCTCCTCTACGGTCATCGTTTTGGGCGCGTTCCACGGCATGGCCCGATTGATGTAGTCCCAAAGCGTGGACAGTTCGGACAACTTCATCATCATCGTGCGCTGCGCGTAAGCCTCGTTGCGCAGGTTGGCTACTCGGCCCGCCTTCATGTCGGCCTTGGTCGTGCCGCCAACGATGGGGGTAAAGACCTCGTTGGACTCTCCGAAGGCACCATGGCAACTTTCGCACTTCGCCTCCCAGACTTCCTGCCCCTTGGCGACGCTCCCCTTGCCGGGAGGCAAGCCTACGAAGTCAGGGCGGACGTCGATATCCCAAGCCTTCACCTCAGCTGGCGTGGCGGGTCTTCCCAGCCCCGAGAACTTCTGAGCTTCGACCGGAAGCGCGAGCGTGGCGAATGCGAGCGCGATGACTGTGTACTTCATTTCAACCCACCTGAACATTGCTGACCTCTCCGTTGGCCTTGACCAACCAGCTTTGAATCTTGTTGTTGTGGTAGATCGACCGCGTGCCACGGACTGCACGCAGCTGACCGATGGACGGCTGGACATGCCCCGTGGAGTCGGTTGCGCGTGACATCAGGATGGCATCCCGGCCGTCCCAGGTCCAGTCGATGTTGAAGCGCGTCAGGCATTTATCCAACACTGGCGTTTCGAGGCGGGCTTGCTTCCAGTTCTTGCCGCCGTCGAAGGAGACATCGACGCGGCGGATCTTGCCGCGGCCGCTCCAGGCCAGACCGGTGACGTTGAAGTAGCCCTTGTCGACGAGCACCTGCCCACCCGAGGGCGAGGTGATGACGCTCTTGACCTCCTGGATGCTGGTGTACTGACGATGACGGCCATCCGGCATCAGGTCCACATAGTGCAGGACCTCGTCTTTGGCTCCGTAGGGTTTGTCACCGAGCTCCACGCGACGCAGATACTTGACCCACGACACACCTTGGACGCCGGGCACCACCAGGCGCAACGGATAACCGTTTTCGGGGCGCAGCATTTCGCCGTTCATGCCCCATGCAACGAGAACATCGTCCATGACAGACTCGATGTTGATCGTCCGCGTCATGCCAGACCCGTCAGCGCCTTCGGCCAGCACGTACTTGCCGCGCTTCCAGTCGGCCCCGCAGTCGTCGAGCAACCACTTGAGTGGCACGCCCGTGAACTCGCAACAGGAAATCATCCCGTGGGTGTACTGGACCGTCGGTACGGCGACGTTGCCCCACTCCATGCCGGTGTTGGCGCCACACTCGATGAAGTGCATGCGCGAGACAGCCGGCATCCGCATCAGGTCGTCCATCGTGTAGACCTTGGCCTGCTTAACCAGACCGTTGATCATGAAGCGATGCTTGGTCGGGTCGATGTCCCACCAGCCCTGATGGTGCCGCTCGAAATGAAGGCCACTCGGCGTGATGATGCCGAAGAAGCCCTGCAGGGGCGCGAAGCTGACAGAGGCGGCGCCGACCCGGGTCAGACCCGGGCTCTCGCGCCGCTGGAGATTGCTCTCGTGTTTCGAGGGGCTGCCATAGCCGGTTGATGCAACGGGCGCGCCTAGGCCAGTCGAATGCTCGGGCAGGTTCAAGATGTTCGGGTCGCCCGCAGCCGCACTCGCCGAAGTGATCGGCGCGAGCGCGCCGGCCGCACCACCGGCCGCGAGAAACGCTTTCCGCATGAAGTCGCGGCGCTCGTCACGCGACTTGCTCATGGCCTCTTTTGGCAGGAAGAACTCGGGCGCCTTCAGCAACCGGCCCAGGCGCTTGAGCCCGTTGGCCGGGGATACGATGATGTCACTTTCTTTCATTCTGCTGTCGCTCCAACACGTGAAGTCCGACCCTCGCGCGCTGCGAGAGGCGGAGTCGAAGTCATGAATCGGCTGCTCTGCTGTGTCAAATCTGCGCCTGTGGCGTCTTCGGAACGCGCCACCAGGCTGACACAAGCGGTGCGACAAATGTCGGTCAGCGTCTTGTCCGCGATCTTGTAGAAAACCTGGTTGCCGTCGCGTCGACGCGTGGCCGCTCCGGTCATGAACAGCGCGCTCAGGTGCCGGGATGCCGTCGGCTGCGAAAGGCCGGTGAACTCCGCCACGGCGTTGACTGAACGCTCTTCGTTGCAGATCGCGTGGATGATCTTGAGCCGGGACGGATCGGATAGAAGCGCGAAATAACGCGCCACCTTGTCGAACAACGGTTCGAGTTCGTGCATAGAGAAAAGCCTCCTTGGTTCGCTGCGGCTTGGCACAAGCCGTCGTGGTCACATCTGGCGGAGCGGCACGGCGCTCGTGATGCGCACTTGAGTATATGCGCGTGGACGTATATCTCAATGCACTCATGCGCGATTTTTTGGAACCGCGCGCAAGTGGTCGAGGAATGTTTGTCCGAGCGTCGCGGGCGACGGGGCCCGATGCGCACCGAGTGCAGCATCTAAGGCTGAAGAAATCAGTGAGCGGGACGAAGCGCAAACCGCTCGGAGCGCAGCGACCGTGACATAACAATGAGTTAGGCGAGGGAACGAGCACCGCGCAACACAGCGATTCGCCCGCGCATCAAGTTATTCAGCGTTTCCTTAAGCCTCAAACCGAAAAATTTCTTCGACTGCTGAGGCTGCTGCCACAAAACCCATCGCGCCGGTCACCATGACCACCGAGCCGTACCCAGCACATGCAAGCGGCGCCCCCGGTCGGTGTTCGGCATCGCGCGCAGGGCTGGCCCGGGGCCGCGGCTCATCGGACCAGATCGCCGTTAGCGCGAATCGCCCGATCGCAGTGCCACCACGCGCGACGGACGCCGACCGCGCGGACGCGGCCCTTGCATCCACCGGCCCGGCATCCGGCCCCGCAGCGAATCTTCCCTCCGCTCGGTCGATGCGTCGGAGCTGTGATCGGAGCCGGGTAAGCAGCGGGTCATGAGTGGCGAGCGCGAGATCGCCACGGCGCAGACGGGTCGGATCACGTCTTCCGCCTGCGGCACCACAGATGACGAGTCGGCTTCCTGCCGTTCTCGCCCAGCGGGCCATGGCGACCTTGGCGGTCATCTGGTCGCAGGCATCAATGACCACGGACGGTGAGTGCGCGTGCAGCGTATCGACGTTCTCCGGCGTCAGAAACGCATCCATCGCCAAGACCTCGCAGCCGGGTGCGATGTCGGCGATGCGCGCCCGCATCGCTTCGACCTTGCTTGCCCCGAGCGTCGACCGGGCGGCGTGCACCTGGCGGTTCAGATTGCTCTCGGCGATGATGTCGAGGTCGACCAAGGTGAGGCGGCCAACCCCTGTTCGTGCCAGCGCCTCCGCCGCCCAAGAGCCCACCCCACCAACACCGACCACCATCACGTGGGCCCGGCGGAGGCGCTCGAGGGCATCGATGCCATAGAGCCGCCCGACAGGACCGAGGACGCGCGCACCGTCAACCAAATCCGCACCGCAGGTGAGTTCCAGCGAGTCCGTCTGCATCACGGGGCAAGGAGCAGTTCGAGAGTGAACGAGCACCGATGCCCCGCATTGTCCACCGGACGCGGATATCGAAGCTGAAAGGAGCTACCCCTAACAGGCTGTTGAAGAACGATTGCGCGGGCCGACGGTCAGGACGCGTCGCCTCGCCACTTGATCGAGCAGCCAATCGACGGCATCTGCTCACGCGGTCCCTCCCCAGTCGCGGCGATCTGGCACATGGCCTCAAAGAGTTCGCGCCGGGCGCCTTCAGGCGCTGTCAACTTGCGTGAGGCGTCGAGCTGACCACGGTAGCGCAGTTTCAACTCCCGGTCATAGCCGAAAAAATCGGGGGTGCAGACAGCCCCATACGCGCGGGCGACATCCTGGGTCTCGTCCCAAAGGTAGGGGAAGCCTAGCCGCGGCGCAAGCTCAACCATCCGCTCAAAGCTGTCTTCGGGATAGGCAACGGGATCGTTTGGATTGATACCGACCACCGAGACGCCATGAGCGGCAAGCTCGCGAGCGTCGCGGATCAGCCGGTCGAGAATGGCCTTCACGTAGGGGCAGTGGTTACACATGAACACGACCACCGTCCCCCGTTCACCCTTTACGTCTGCCAGGGAGTAGATGTGGCCATCGGTTCCGCGGAGCCGGAAGTCCGGCGCCACGGTCCCGAAGTCTGCCAGTGGTGCGACCGCTGCCATCGGGATGACCTCCAGGTAAAGGGCGGATCAGTTCTTGTAGCGCTTGGCCATGGCCTCGCACGAAATCGGTTTGATCTTCGATGCCCGGCCGGCAGTTCCGAACGCTTCGAAGCGGGCCTTGCAGATGCTCTTGGCGGCCTTGCGCGCCTCGATCATTGGTTTGCGCGGATCGAATTCGGACGGATGCTCAGCAAACACCTGTCGGATCGCGCCGGTCATGGCCAGACGGATGTCGGTGTCGATGTTGACCTTGCGCACGCCGCTCTTGATGCCGCGCTGGATCTCCTCGACCGGCACGCCGTAGGTCTCTTTGATGTCGCCACCGTACTTGCGGATGATTTCGAGCCACTCCTGCGGCACGCTCGAAGAGCCGTGCATGACGAGGTGTGTGTTGGGGATCTTGGCGTGGATCGCCGCGATGCGATCAATCGCCAGAATGTCTCCGGTCGGCTTGCGGGTGAACTTGTAGGCACCGTGACTGGTGCCGATTGCGATCGCCAGCGCATCGACACCGGTCTTGTCGACGAAATCACGCGCCTCCTCCGGGTCGGTTAGCAGCATGTCGTGGGTAAGCTTGCCCTCGGCACCGATGCCGTCCTCTTCTCCAGCCTGCCCGGTTTCGAGCGAGCCGAGGCAGCCGAGTTCGCCTTCGACGGACACACCCACGGCATGCGCCATCTCGCATACGCGACGGGTAACGTCGACGTTGTACTCGTAGGATGCGGGCGTCTTGCCATCTTCCTTCAGTGACCCGTCCATCATCACGCTGGTGAATCCAGAGCGGATAGACGCCTGACACACCGCAGGCGAGGTGCCATGGTCCTGATGAAGCACGATCGGGATGTCCGGATAGGCCTCCACCGCCGCCATGATCAGGTGACGGAGGAATGCCTCGCCCGCGTATTTGCGCGCGCCGGCCGAGGCCTGCAGGATCACCGGCGAGTCCGTCTCTGCGGCCGCCTCCATGATGGCCTGCACCTGCTCCAGATTGTTGACGTTGAAGGCAGGCACCCCGTAATCATGCTCGGCGGCATGATCGAGAAGCTGACGCAGGGAAATCATGGCCATGGTCGAAGTCTCCTAGAAAAAGATGTTCGTGAAGGGTTGGAAACGTTGGGTCAGGGCAACGGCTTGTCATCAACACGGTGCCCGTGCGCTCGCCAGGCATCCAGCCCACCGACCAGCACGAGGGCACGTTCCCAGCCGGCGTACCGCATCGCGAAGCTGACCTGTGACGAGTGGGCGCCGGTGTTGCAGTAAAAAACGATCGTTCGATCGCGCGGCAGTTCGCGCCGGCGCTTCAGGACCTCTTTCCAGTCGATGTGACGCGCGCCGGGAATGCGCGCATTCTGATACTGCGCCCGCGGTCGGACATCGATGAAAGTCATGCCGGGAGCCAGTTCCGGCGTTACCTGACGCGGCAGCAGCATCCCACCGGCATCGTCCGAGAACTCAAAGAAACTCACCAGATCATCAATCTGTGTCTCACTCGCCTGCGCGTGCGCGAGAAACGGGGCAACGCCAACGGCGATCAGCAACAGGACGAAACCGGTGAGGAGGCGTCTCACGCCGAAGCCCTCTGCATCAGTACCTCGATGGCCGGCAGTGTCTTGCCTTCGAGCACCTCGAGGAATGCCCCGCCGCCCGTCGAGATGTAGCCTACATCCTTTTCGATACCGAATTTGGCGATCGCGGCAAGGGTGTCCCCGCCACCGGCAATGGAGAAGGCGCTCGATGCGGCAATCGCCCGTGCGATCGCCTCCGTTCCCTTGGCGAAGGCATCAAACTCGAACACGCCGACAGGGCCGTTCCAGACGATCGTGCCTGCTGCCTTGAGCTTCTCGGCGAGCATTGCGGCCGTTCGCGGACCGATGTCCAAAATCATGTCCTCCGGACCGACCGCAGCAGCATCCTTGATCGCCGCCTCGGCATCGGCACGGAATTCGCGCGCGACCACCACGTCCACCGGAATCGGCACTTCGGCGCCGCGCGCCTTCATCGCCTCGATCACGGCCTTCGCCTGCGGCACCAGATCGACTTCCACCAGGCTCTTGCCCACCGGGAGACCGGCCGCGAGCATGAAGGTGTTGGCGATTCCGCCGCCGACGATCAGCTGATCGACGTTCTTTGCAAGCGACTCCAGGATCGTCAACTTGGTCGACACTTTGGAGCCGGCAACGATTGCGACCAACGGCCGCTTCGGCTCGGCAAGCGCCCTTGTCAAAGCATCCACTTCGGCTGCCAGCAACGGACCAGCGCAGGCGACCGGTGCAAAGCGGGCGGCGCCATGGGTGGTCGCTTCAGCGCGATGCGCGGTGCCGAACGCGTCGTGCACGAACACGTCGCAAAGCGCGGCGATCCTGCGCGCGAGCGCCTCGTCGTTCTTCTTCTCGCCCTTGTTGAGTCGGCAGTTCTCCAGCAGCACGACCTCGCCGGCTGCAACGGTGACGCCGTCCACCCAGTTCGCCACGAGTCGCACCGGCCGCCCGAGAAGCTCGGAGAGGCGGCGCGCTACGGGAGCGAGGGTGTCTTCGGGCTTCATCTCGCCTTCGGTCGGCCGCCCGAGATGTGAGGTCACCATCACGGCAGCGCCACCATCCAGCGCCATCCGGATGGCCGGCACGCTTGCCCGCACACGCGTGTCTTCGGTGATCTGACCCTGCTCGTCCAGCGGAACGTTCAGATCGGCACGGATGAACACGCGCTTGGCGCGAAGTTCGCCGGCAGCGCACAGGTCGGCCAGTCGCTTGATCTTCATAGTCCTGGCCCCTGCTTCAGCGGCCGACGTGCTGCACAAAGCGCAGCATGTTGCAGGTGTAGCCGTACTCGTTGTCGTACCAGGCCACAACCTTGACGAAGGTTGGGTCGAGCGCAATACCCGCCTCGGCATCGAAGATCGACGGCAGCGGGCAGCCGCGGAAATCGGTGGCCACGACCTTGTCCTCGGTGTAACCGAGCACACCCTTAAGCGTGCCCTCGCTGGCCGCTTTCATCGCGGCACAGATCTGCTCATAGCTCGCCTCCTTGAGCAGTTCGACGGTCAGGTCAACCACCGAGACGTCGGATGTCGGCACACGAAACGCCATGCCGGTCAGCTTCTTGTTGAGCGCAGGGATCACCTTGCCAACGGCCTTGGCAGCGCCGGTCGAGGACGGGATGATGTTCTCCAGAATGCCGCGGCCGCCCCGCCAGTCTTTGGACGAGGGACCGTCAACCGTCTTTTGGGTCGCCGTGGCGGCGTGCACCGTGCTCATCAGTCCGCGCTTGATACCGAAGGCGTCATTGAGCACCTTGGCGACCGGAGCCAGGCAATTGGTCGTGCAGGAAGCGGCCGAGACGATGCGCTCGCCGGCGTAAGCGGTGTGGTTGACGCCGTAGACGAACATCGGTGTGTCGTCCTTGGACGGCGCCGACTGAACGACCTTCCTGGCGCCGGCATCGAGGTGCTTCTGGCAGGTGTCCGTCGTGAGGAACAGCCCGGTGGACTCGACGACGACATCCACGCCGATGTCCCCCCAGCGCAGATTGGCGGGATCCTTCTCTGCCGTCAGGCGGATGCTGCGTCCGTTCACTTCGAGCTTGCCATCGCGTACCGCGAGGGCGCCGCCGAAGCGGCCGTGGACACTGTCGTACTGGAGCATGTAGGCGAGGTAGTCGGGCTCGAGAAGATCGTTGATGCCAACGATTTCGATGTCCGAGAACTCCGTTTCCTGCACTGCCGCGCGCAGAACCATGCGTCCGATGCGGCCAAAGCCGTTGATGCCAACTTTGATTGCCATGTTTCCTGTCCTTGTCGTCGTTATGTCTTGGTACCGGTCGCACGCTGGCGTCCCGGCGCCTTTCGCCTACGTCCCCTGCACCCTCAGAAGGCAGGTCGACGTGTATCCCTGTAGCCTAGCCGCCCGCCCCGAGAACTGCCTCGCGCAGTTCGGCGTAACTCGTCAGCACACGATCCGGCGCGCTCGCCTGGATCGGCTGCCCGAGGTTGTATCCCCAAGGGAAGACCCACACCGGCACACCGGCATTGCGCGCGGCAGCGACGTCGATCGCCGAATCGCCGACGAACAGCGTGCGTCCGGCCGCGACGGCGAATCGCTCGCGCGCGAATTCGATGCCGATGGGGTCCGGCTTCTTGCGCGGAAGCGTATCGCCCGCGATCACGAGATCGAATGTCTCACCGAGGCCGTGCGCATCCAGCACCTGCTGCGTATAACGGCTTTCCTTGTTGGTCACAATACCGACGCGGACACCGTCCAACTTCAAGGCCCGGATTGTCTCGCGCATGCCGTCATACGGCTTGGACCGGGTGCCGCAGCGGGCGCGGTAATGGGCTGAGTAGGCTTCCACGATGGCCGGGAAATCCTCCGCCAACACCACGTCATCGCGCCCCTGCGCACGGCGGGATGCGAGCGCCGACACCAGCAATTCCCGGGTCCCATGGCCGATCCAGCGAACAACGGTGTCGAGCGACACCGGCTCGAGCCCGAGTTCGGACAGCATGTCGTTCACGGCATCCTGAATCTCGGGAGCCGTTTCGATCAGCGTGCCATCGAGGTCGAACAGCAGCAGATCGAAGCGTCGTGCTGAATCGCTCATGCCTTGGCCTCGGAAAGCAGCTTGCGCGCCCGTTCGATGATGCCGGCAACGGTGACGCCAAAATGCTCGTAGACGGCCTTGGCCGGCGCCGATTCGCCAAAGGTGGCCACGCCGATGATGTCGCCACGCGTGCCAACGTATTTGCGCCAGAAATCCGGGTGCGCCGCTTCGATCGCCATCCTCGGCATACCGCATGGAATCACCTGATCGCGCCAGGCCTTGTCCTGTCTGTCGAAGACGGTCGTCGAAGGCATCGACACGACACGCACGCGCACGCCCTCTTGCGCGAGTGACCGCGCCGCCTCGACGGCAAGATGGGTCTCCGAGCCGGTGGCCAGCATCAGAAGCTGTGGCGTACCTTCGCAGTCGACGAGAACGTATCCACCGCGGCGGACGTCGGCTGCCCGGCCCGCGTCGGAAAGCAAGCGGGGCAGATTCTGCCGCGACAGTGCAAGCAGCGTGGGGCCGTCCCTGCGCTCGACCGCTGCGGCCCAAGCGACCGCCGTCTCGAGCTGGTCGGCCGGGCGCCATACGTCGAGGTTGGGAATCAGACGCAGCGAGGGCACGTGCTCGACGGCTTGATGCGTCGGCCCATCCTCGCCGAGACCAATCGAGTCGTGCGTCATCACATGAATGACGCGCTGCTTCATCAGCGCCGCCATCCGGATGGCATTCCGGCTGTAGTCGGCAAAGGTGAGGAAGGTGCCTCCGTACGGCAGATAGCCTCCATGCAGGGCAATCCCGTTCATGATCGCTGCCATTCCAAACTCACGCACCCCGTAGGAAAGGTGATTGCCCGGCGTATCCCGTCCTGCGATGCGACAGCCTTTGAAGTTGGTCAGGTTGGAACCGGTCAGGTCGGCTGAGCCGCCAAAGAACTCCGGCAAAAGTGGGGCGAGATGATCGAGCGCGATCTGGCTTGCCTTGCGGGTAGCGACGGCGTCTTCCCGTCCAGCGAGCGAGGCGAAAATACCGGGCAGCCGGTCGGCCCAATCGGCAGGGAGGTCTCCGCGCATCCGCCGCTCGAGCTCGGCCGCCTCTGTCGGAAAGGCAGCCCGGTAGGCGTCGAAACGCGCCTGCCACTCGCCACGCAGCCGCTCGCCAGCGGCGCGCCCGTTCCAGCCGTCGTAGACCGGCTGCGGCACGACGAACGGCGGATGCGGCCAATCGAGCGCCTTTCGTGTCGCCTCGACTTCGGCTGCGCCGAGGGGCGCTCCGTGGACGTCGTGACCGCCGGCCTTGTTCGGGGCGCCCTTGCCAATGATGGTCTTGGCGACGATCAGCGTAGGCTTGCCATCGGGCTGGACGGCCTGCCGCTTGGCTTCGGCGATCGCGCGATCGACTGCATCGACCGAGTGCCCGTCGATCGGGCCGATCACGTTCCAGCCGTAGGCGCGGAAGCGTGCGGGCGTGTCGTCGGTGAACCAGCCCTCGACGTGACCGTCGATCGAAATGCCGTTGTCGTCGTAGATCGCGATCAGTTTGGACAGGCGAAGCGTGCCGGCGAGCGAGCAGGTCTCGTGGCTGATGCCCTCCATCAGACAGCCATCGCCGAGAAAGGCGTAGGTGAAATGGTCGATGACGGTATGGCCGGGTCGGTTGAACTCGGCCGCAAGAAGCTTCTCGGCGAGCGCCATACCGACCGCGTTCGAGATACCCTGGCCGAGCGGGCCGGTGGTCGTCTCGACTCCCGGAGTGATGCCGACCTCCGGATGCCCCGGGGTTTTGGAATGCAACTGGCGGAAGCGCTTCACTTCGTCGAGAGGCAAGTCGTAGCCGGTCAGATGCAAGAGCGCATAGATCAGCATCGAGCCGTGACCGTTCGAAAGCACGAAGCGGTCGCGGTCGATCCACGCCGGGTGCGCTGGATCATGCTTGAGGTGCCGCTTCCAAAGGGCAACTGCGATCTCGGCCATGCCCATCGGGGCACCGGGATGGCCGGACTTCGCAGCTTCGACGGCGTCGACTGCGAGCATGCGGATGGCGTTGGCAAGTTCGCGATCGGTTGCGGTGGGGTTTGACGTTTGCACGTCCATGCAGTCTCCAGGGATTCGTTTCATCCGGCGCCGCAGCGAAGCTCCAGTCGAGCAGCCGGCGGCAACGGATCAGGTCTTGATGTTGGGCTCCGACGTGAGCGGTTCGTCAGAGCGCTCCAAGGGCGCGCTTTCTGCGCTCCATCATCCGCCAGATGAACGGCGTAAAGATGAGTTGCATCGCAAGCTCCATTTTGCCGCCCGGCACGACGATGGTGTTGGCGCGGCTCATCCACGAGCGGTCGATCATCGACAGCAGATAGGGGAAATCGATGCCCTTCGGGTTGGCAAAGCGGATGACGCAAACGCTCTCGTCGGCTGTCGGGATATCGCGGGCGATGAACGGGTTGGATGTGTCCACCACCGGCACCCGCTGGAAATT
>OGCL01000600.1_pt1 | contig 37174 bp, 30 predicted proteins | sample 1570041 | NCBI WGS metagenome assembly OGCL01 (sample SAMN06266162, study PRJEB24511) | hot springs metagenome | isolation source: Hot spring water | place: South Africa: Limpopo | collected 2015-06-22 | reverse complement strand
CCTTTCGCTAAGGCCGCAAAACTCAACTACCACCCCAAAAAGTCTTGTGACTTTTTGGGGACCCCGTTTCTTCGGGTTCAAACACTTGCGGCTGTTTAACGCTCCAGTCTCAAAGAACTGCTGCAAAAACATCGCTATTGACTTCAGAGCCCCCCATCCTTATCGCTGTATTTGGGAAATCAATAAGAAAAATATGGGCATTGATATCAAAATAGTAACCTTTGCAATTGAAAGTGAATCCCTCGACGCAGTGAGATAATCAATCCCTGTTGACACACCTATGTATGGCTTGTTGACTAATTTGCCACCATAAAAAGATGGTCCACCAAGCCTTACACCTACCGCACCAGCCATAGCTGATTCGGGTATCCCACTGTTTGGGCTTAGGTGATTAGCCCCATCTCTAATCATGGTAACCATAGAGTCTTTTGCTGACTTTAGCTCCCACTTTATAAGAAAGGTTGCAACTACTATCATTAGCGCTGTTATCCTTGCAGGTAGAAAATTGGCTATGTCATCAAGCCTTGCAGATGCCCAACCAAAATCTTTGTATTTTTCATTTTTATATCCAACCATTGAGTCAAGGGTATTGATTGCCTTATAAGTCATTGCAAGAGGCAAACCTCCGAGCATGTAATAAAAAACAGGTGCAACCACTCCATCAGATAGATTTTCTGATAAGGTCTCTATTGTCGCCTTGAGGACTTCTTCTTCTGTAAGTTCATTAGTATCTCTTCCTACAATCATTGATAGTTTATCCCTTGCAACTATTAGATTTCCATTTTTTATCTCATCAATTACAGACTTAGAGGCATCTATAAGTCCCCTTGCTGCAATAGTTGTTGATAAAAAATAAACGAATATTATGACTGAAATATAGTGTAAATAAAGACCATGTTTTGATAAATTTTGCAAAAGCTTAAAGAGCGAAAAGGAGATGAAAAAAATTATAATCACAGTCGTTAAGGTATGGACTATTCCAGCTATCTTGAGTCCTACTGAGGTATTCACAAGGGGGCGTAGAAAATCTTCAAGAGAATTTATCAATTTGCCTATAAATACAACTGGATGAGGTAAGCAGCGTGGGTCTGCTATGATAAAGTCAACAATATAAGCAAAAATAAGTAACAATCCTGCAAAAGGATGCCAATGAAGGTGCTCAATCACAAATTAACCAGTTCCTCAAGATAACTCATTTGGAGATTAGACTCTACAACAGATGCAATTTTGTTAATCTTGTCATCCTTAATCAATTTATAATTTATCCTTTCACTAATGGGTTCAAAGCCCCTTTTAGTACGAATCTTGTTAAGGAGAGATCTTCTAAAGTCATCGTTTTCAAAGAGACCATGTATATAAGTCCCCCAACAGTTTTTATTTATTGAGCCATCTTTTATGAGTTCCCTTTCCTTGCCATATCTGTTTATCTGAAAAATCCCAATGTCACCATAACTCTCGCCCATGTGTATTTCATACCCCCGTAGGGAAGAAGGGGCGTAATTATATGTAATCTCATCGATTGCCTTGATGTCTGAAATCTCTGCCTTCAATTGACAGGTTGTCTTTTGGTCTTTAAATACTGTTTCAATCTCCAGTAATCCTAAGGCATCTATTTCCTTTTGATTACTTTCAATTAGATAAGGGTCTTTGATTACCTGTCCGAGCATCTGATAGCCCCCACATATTCCAATGATAGAGATACCTTTGTTGAAGGCTCTTATGATTGAATCCTCTACGCCAAGTTTACGAATGTAAAGAAGATCTTTAACAGTATTTTTTGAACCAGGAATTATTATTAAATGGGCATTTTCAATATCATCACTATTTAGTGAATAGATTAACTCTACATCAGGTTCGTAAATAAAAGGGTCAAAGTCTGTAAAATTTGCGATGTATTTAAGCGCAATAACTACAATCTTTATTTTGTCTCTGTCCTTAAAAAATTTTTTCCCTTCTCTTTTAAGAGATAACCCATCTTCTTCAGGAAGGGAAAAGTTATCAATAAATGGCAAAACACCAATAACTTTTCTCTCTGTCATCTGATCAATCATGTCAAGCCCTGATTTTAAAATATCAAGGTCTCCCCTAAACTTGTTTATAATAAAGCCCTTGATCCTTTTTTTATCCGAACCTACTAGTTTGAAAGTCCCATACAAAGATGCAAATACGCCCCCTCTGTCAATATCTCCCACAAGCAAGACAGGTGATTTTGCATGCCTTGCCATCTTCATATTCACGATATCCACATCAATCAGATTTATCTCTGCAGGACTACCCGCACCTTCAAGGATGATTAAATCATATTTATTTTTTAGTTTATTATAAGAATCTTTCACAATCTCCCATGCGGTATCACGAAATTTATAATAAGACTTAGCAGACATATTGCTGTGAACCTTTCCCTGAAGAATAACCTGTGATCCATTTTCCCCTGATGCCTTCAAAAGTATAGGATTCATATGAACTGATGGTTCAATCGCTGCTGCCTCTGCCTGAAGCGCCTGTGCCCTGCCAATCTCTCCACCTTCTTTTGTGATAAATGAATTAAGTGCCATGTTTTGAGCCTTAAAGGGTGAAACCTTGATGTTTCTTCCTGCAAATATCCTACACAGAGCCATAACAATAATACTCTTTCCAACGCCTGAACCAGTGCCTTGAATCATCAAAGCCTTAGACATGATTTAATACCTTTATGACAGGATAGTCCTTCCAAAACTCTATAATATTTACACATCCATAGGTTTGCTCAATACGAAAGATGTTTTTTAAGGGTATGCCAAGGAGATAACAAAGAATAATCCTATTAACACCACCATGGGCAGTTATGATAATATTGTCCGTTTTATGAGACTTGAGGATTTCCTTAAATCTTGGTATGACCCTTTTTTTTACATCCATTGAGCTTTCCCCTTTTGGTGGGCTATATCGTAATGGATTTTTTCTCCATTGACTAAACTCTTTGGGATATTTTTCCTTTATATCAAGAAATGTCATACCTTCCCATAAACCAAAACTCCTCTCTGTAAATTCTTTTGTAACAATTGGTTTGATGTGAAATCTCTCCCCAATAATCTCAGCACTCCTATATGCCCTGATTAGTGATGAACTGTAAATTACTGTCTCTGCGTGATGAATCAATTCAGAACCATGTATCTCAGCAAGATAGGATTGCCTTTGTTCGTCTATTGAGGAATTTATTGCCTTTTCTATAAACCTTGCAGAATGTCTTATCTGTTCTTCACCCTTTTCTGATAGAGGGACATCAATACTCCCTTTGTATCTCTTTTTGTCATCACCGCCAGTTTCTCCATGCCTTACGAGATATAAAGTCTTGACCATAGTATCACCATAATTAAAAATATCACATCTGTTATCTCTGAAATAGAACCTACCGTATCGCCTGTAAGTCCGCCAAAATGCTTCTTATAAAATAAAATCAACCCTCTGACCAAAAAATAAATTAAAATCATGATTATTGTAAAAAATAGAACCTGTCCCTGTGGGATATATATATTTGGGGCAGATAATATTAATCCAAAGAGGCAGATTAATAAAAAGGTAGCAAAAATAAAACTCCTGTTACTTGCTTTACCAACCAAAAGACTGCCCAGACCATCTTGTTTTGCTGGGACTCCATGATACAGTGCTATTACCATTGACCATTTAGATATAACGGGCATTAATAGTAAAGAAGAATAATAAACAAGTGGCAGTAAATTACTCACACTCTTTATGGATAAATATTTTATTGCGAGGGTAAAGACTATTGCAATTACACCAATGGCACCAACAGAGCTGTCTTTCATCACTGATAGTTTTTTTTCTTTATCACCTCTCACAGCAAGACCATCAAAGGTATCAGCAAGGGCATCGAGATGAAATCCACCATTTGTCATTACATAAGTCAACAAGATAAAGGCTATGCAGAGATCAGGGTGAAATAGCTGACCTAGTACCAATTCTATAAACAATAAAATAAGTCCCTGAATTAAACCTACCAAAGGAAAGAAAGCTACAATCTTATGAAAGTCTGAAGCTGAATAAGCTATTGACTTTCCTATGGGGATAATAGTCAAAAATTGTATGGCTAAAATTAGATTTTTCATCGTGGTTGCATCAATCATCTAAAACAAGAATGAAATTATATCATACCTTAAGATAGGGATAGGAAGGGCTGTTTCAGGCCTTTTATAATCGACAAATTTTATTTATTTTTTTTATTCATTAATAATGCAATGCCTTATGACAAAGCCCTAGAACTTTTTTTTATAAGGTGTCGTATAAAAATCCTTCACCAGCCCTTCCTATCTTACTTGTATTAAGCTTTTTAGTTCTATCGCCGATTTGGGATCATACCTTAAGGTTGACAAATTTTTTTTATTAATTTAGAATAATTCTAAAATGGAAAATTTCAAACAGACATCTCAAAGACTGGCTATAATTGATTATCTCAAGGATAATAAGAATCATCCTACTGTAGAGGAAATATTCAAGTCAGTAAAGGATAAAAATCCTCATGTCTCTCTTGCAACTGTCTATAATACAATTGATATGCTCAAAAAGAGAGGTATTATCTCTGAGCTTACAATAAATTCAACAAAAAGGAGGTATGACCCTAATCCAAATTATCACCATCATTTTATCTGTCTTTCTTGTAAGAATGTATTTGACATTGAGGAAAAAATCAATATCACCTTGTCTGAGGAATTGAAAAATTCCTATAAAATTCATGGCTATGAGATTGATTTATATGGCTATTGCAATAACTGTAAAAAGGAGCTTAGCGGGATAGATTAGTGTGACATGACAAAGTAATTCCCACTATAAAGTGGGATAACCTTAAGATAGGGATAGTAAGGGCTGTTTCAGGATTTTTATAATCGACAAATTTTATTTAATTTTCTTTATTCATTGCCTTATGACAAAGCCCTAGGAACTTTGTCGTATAAAAATCCTTCACCAGCCCTTCTTATCTTACTTGTATTAAGCTTTTTAGTTCTATCGCCGATTTTGGGGATAAAGCGGGTGTAAATTTCCATTATGAAAGTAAGAATTAGGTTGTTGAAATCTTTACTTTAACAAAAAAAGGAGGAATTAATGAAGGCAGTGGAAATCACAAACAATATTTTTTGGGTAGGTGCTATTGATTGGGGCGTTAGGGATTTTCATGGATATATTACGCCAAGTGGCACTACATATAACAACTATATAATCATGGACAAGGACATAACATTACTTGATACAGTCAAGTATGATTACTCCCATGAGACTATCAAAAATATCAAGACCTTGACTGACCCATCAAAGATAAAAAATGTAGTCATCAATCACATTGAAAATGACCATGTGACAAGTCTTGAAGATATTATGTACCTTGCGCCACATGCAACTATATATATCACAGAAAAGGGCAAAAAAGGTCTTGATAAATTCTTTGATACCTCTAAATGGAACATAAAGGTTGTAAAGACTGGTGATACCCTAAACACTGGTTCAAAGACCTTATTATTCCTTGAGACACCTATGCTTCACTGGCCTGATTCCATGATGACTTATATCAAAGAAGACAAAGTCCTGATAAGTCAAGATGCCTTTGGTCAACATATAGCTTCATCGGTGAGGTTTGACGATGAATTAATTAATTGTGAATCTATCACATTCCTTGATGATGGCGTAATTGATTATTATGCAAATATTTTAATGCCTTTTGGTCAACTAATAAAGGCAAAGATTTCTGACATTCAAAAACTTGGTCTCGAAATAGAAATAATTGCACCTGACCATGGGATTATCTGGCGTTCTAATCCCAAAAAGGTTATAGACATGTATCTTGACATGGCTAATGGCAAGGCAGATGAGAGCGTGGCAATTATATATGACACCATGTGGCATAGCACAGAGGCAATGACAATACCAATTATGCAGGGAATAAAAGATGAAGGACTCAAATGCAAGGTAGTAAAATTAAGGGCTACCCCTATGAGTGTAGCTATCAAGGAATTCTGGAAATCTCGTGGCTGTCTTGTTGGCACACCAACGCTTAATAATATTATGTATCCCTCAGTGGCAGAGTTCCTTACACACTTGAGGGGACTGAGACCAAAAAATAGGATTGCTGGTGCCTTTGGGAGTTATGGTTGGGGAGGCGGTGCAGTAAGGGATGCCTATGAAGAGTTTAAAAAGATGGGGCTTGAGATAGTTGAACCAGGCTTACAGGTTCTTTATAAGCCCTCTCATGAAGATGAGCAAAAGTGTTATGCCTTTGGCAGAGACTTTGCTCTAAAGGTAAAAGAATACCACAAAAAATTTTAGGAGGTTTTAAAACATGTCAAAGACAGAACAAGCATTAGCAGAGGCTTTTGCAGGGGAATCTCAGGCAAACAGAAAGTATCTTGCATTTGCAAAGAAGGCAGAGGAGGAGGGTTATGGACAGATAGCCAAGCTTTTTAGGGCTGCTGCTGAAGCAGAAACCGTCCATGCACACAATCACCTTAAGGCTTTAGGCGGTATCAAAAGCACAAAGGATAATCTTGCGTCTGCTATCAAGGGTGAGACCTATGAGTTTGAGAGCATGTATCCACCGATGATTGCCGATGCCAAATTAGAAGGCAACTCAGAGGCAGAGAAGAGTTTCAGTTGGGCAAATACAGTTGAAAAGATTCATGCCAATCTTTATAAGAAAGCCCTTGATAACATTGGTAAAAATGAATCAGTGGATTACTATGTCTGCGGATTATGTGGCAATACCTTAGAAAACGAAGCGCCTGATACCTGCCCAATCTGTGGGGCAAAAAAGCAGATGTTTAAAAAGATTGATTAGAGCTATTTTGCTCACGATATTAATATTTGGCTCAACAAGGTTTGACTGTTTAAACTATTAAAAGAAAACTCTTTAATCTATAAGGACAGCGGCGTTTTATCGCAGCTGTCCTTATGTTTTTTGGCTCATTTAGATAGTGTATTGAATAAAGAGCGGGCAGGGGACAAAGAAGCTGTTATTATCTAACTACCACCTGAGCATAGTTGAATAAGTCTTTTAATTTTTCCATCTTAATTACACTAATCAAAACCCAAATACAGCGATAAGGATAAGTCACTTTTGTTCGTTTTGACAGTTCTAATGCCCCTTTCGCTACAGCCGCAAAACTCAACTACCACCTAAAAAAGCTTTGTGACTTTTTGGGGACCCCGATTCTTCGGGTTCAAACAATTGCGGCTGTTTAACAGTCCCAGTCGCAAAGAACTGTTGCCAAAACATCGCTAATTACTTCAGAGCTCTATCCTTATCGCTGGATTTGAGAATAAAGCAAGATTAAAATAAAATCTGTCGATTATAAAAATCCTGAAACAGCCCTTCCTAACCGCTATTTTAAGGTTTATAATGCATTTTAATTTTGTTTTATTCTTTATTCCTAAAATCAACGATAAAACAGCAGGTAAGATAGGAAGGGCTGGTGAAGGATTTTTATACGACACCTTATAAAAAAAGCTCCTAAGGGGGGTTTTGTCATAAGGCATTGTTTTAAATGTATAAATCAAAATTATAAATAAAATCTGTCGATTATAAAAATCCTGAAACAGCCCTTCCTATCGCTATTTTAAGGTATTCTTAAATTCTTGAATTTTATTTTTTTTTGATATAGACTATTCAAACTTAATTTTAGCAACAATCCCAAAGGAGGCATAATATGGCTAAAGTGTCTGACAAAAAGGCAACAGAGAAAGTCCCGTCCAAAAAATCTTCAAAGGGGCAGAAGTATGTGTATTTTTTTGGTAATGGTAAGGCAGATGGTAGGGCTGATATGAAAAATCTGCTTGGTGGCAAGGGGGCAAATCTTGCAGAGATGGTAAATCTTGGTATAAATGTGCCACCCGGCTTTACAATTACTACAGAGGTTTGCACTGCCTATTACAAAAATAACAAGAAATACCCTGCAGAATTAAAGACACAGGTTGAGTCAGCTATTGCAACAGTAGAAAAGATAATGGGCAGAAAATTTGGTGATCCCAACAATCCACTTTTATTTTCTGTTCGTTCTGGTGCAAGGAGTTCAATGCCAGGGATGATGGAAACTGTCTTAAATGTAGGTTTAACTACCAAAACTATACCTGGACTTATCAAAAAGACAGGTGGTAATGAAAGATTTGTATATGATGCCTACAGAAGATTGATGATGATGTATTCTGATGTTGTCATGGAAAAGGCAGCAGGGATTGAGCCTGCAGAAGGTCAGGCAATCAGACAAAGGCTTGAACATGAGATGGAGACATTAAAGCATAATAAAGGATACAAGACTGATTTGGATTTGCAAGTAGATGACCTCAAATATCTATGCGATAGATTTAAAGAAATTATCAAAGATACCCTTGGCAAGGAATTTCCCGACAACCATACGGATCAATTATGGGGTGGTATTGGTGCGGTATTTCAGTCCTGGATGGGTAAAAGGGCAGTATCATATAGGAAGATTGAGAAGATACCTGATGATTGGGGCACTGCGGTAAATGTGCAAACAATGGTCTTTGGTAACACTGGTGAAAACTCCGCTACAGGCGTTGCCTTTACGAGAAATCCTGCAACAGGTGAAAATGTCTTCTATGGGGAATGGTTAACAAATGCACAAGGAGAAGATGTCGTTGCTGGTATCAGGACACCCAATCCGGTCAATAAGGCTGGTAAGACTGAAGATACAAAACATCTTCCTTCCTTAGAAGAGAATATGCCAAAACTATACAAAGAATTACTCGCAATTGAGAAAAAGCTTGAAAGACATTACAAAGACATGCAGGACATAGAGTTTACCATTGAAGATGGCAGGCTTTGGATGCTTCAGACAAGAGTAGGCAAGAGAAACGGACAGGCTGCAATCAGGATGGCAGTTGAAATGGCACAGGAAAAGCTTATATCTAAAGAAACTGCAATTTTAAGAGTAAAACCAGAGCAGATTGATGAACTCCTCCATCCAAGCGTTGACCCTATTGCGGAGAAAAAGGCTGGCGAACTTGCAAAGGGACTTCCCGCAGGTCCTGGTGGGGCAGCAGGAAGGATTGTATTTACCGCTGATGATGCAGAGGCATGGAAAAAGAAAGGGGAAAAGGTCATATTGGTCAGAAATGAAACATCGCCCGAAGATGTCCATGGTATGCATGCTGCAGAAGCAATACTGACAGCAAAGGGTGGTATGACGAGCCATGCTGCGCTTGTTGCAAGGGGATGGGGTAAGTGTTGTATAGTTGGATGCTCTGCCCTTGACATAGATTTCCATAAAAAGATACTTAGGGTTGGTGATAAGGTATTAAATGAAGGTGATTGGATAACCCTTAATGGGACAAAGGGAAGGGTTTATGAGGGTCAACTCCCTTTATTGCCTGCAGACCCTGAGCACAATAAATGGTATAAAGAATTGATGAAATGGGCTGACCAATTTAGAAAGATTGGCGTAAGGACAAATGCAGATACCCCGAATGATGCAACAGTAGCAAGAAGTTATGGTGCACAAGGCATCGGCCTTTGTAGGACCGAGCATATGTTCTTTGGTCCAGACAGGATTAAAGCTGTAAGAGAGATGATATTATCTGATACTGAAGAAGGTAGGAGAAAGGCACTTGCCAAGTTATTGCCTTATCAAAAAGAAGACTTTATTGGCATATTTCAAGCAATGGCAGGATTGCCTGTTACGATCAGGCTCCTTGACCCACCTCTACATGAATTCTTACCACATACAGACCATGATATTGAAGAACTTGCAAAAGAGATGGGTGTATCAGTTGGGGCACTAAAGGCAAAAAATAATTCCCTCCATGAATTTAACCCTATGCTTGGACATAGAGGATGCAGGCTTGGTGTAACCTATCCTGAGATTTATGAGATGCAGGTTCAGGCGATTATGGAAGCTGCATGTGAGCTGGCAAAGAAAAAAGTTAAGATATTACCAGAAATCATGATTCCACTTGTTGGTCATGTATCTGAACTTATTAAGATGAGAGAGCTGACCATCAATACTGCCGATGCTGTCCAAAAGAAATATGGCACAAAAGTAGCCTATACTGTAGGCACTATGATTGAATTGCCGAGGGCATGTGTGACTGCTGATGTGATTGCTGAATATGCAGACTTCTTCTCCTTTGGTACCAATGACCTTACACAGACCACCTTTGGGCTTAGCAGGGATGATGCAGGGAGGTTTTTACCTTTCTATGTAGAAAATAAGTATCTACCTGATGACCCATTTATCTCTATTGATCAATCGGGGGTGGGTGAGTTGATGAAAATGGCAGTAGAGAAGGCAAAAAAAGCAAAAAAAGATATAAAGCTTGGTATCTGTGGTGAACATGGTGGTGAACCAAAATCAGTAGAATTTTGCTACAAGATTGGGCTTAACTATGTAAGTTGCTCACCATTTAGGGTGCCTATTGCTCGTTTTGCCGCCGCCCAAGCAGCGTTAAGAAAATAGATATTTAAAACCGACAATAAGTTAGAAGGAACAGCAGTTAAAATCTAAATTTTATCAAGATCAACCTCCTATCAATACCCCCCTTTAAAAGGGGGGATTAAGGGGGGGTATCTAAAAAACAGTGTCAAATAAGTTACGAAATTAGAAAGTGCATGACAGAGGAGCTTAAAAGTCAAGAGGGATTAAGGGCACCAAAATCAGCGACAGGACTGAGAACTTAATAAAATCAAGTAGGAAGGGTTGGTCTTAAAAAAGCGATAGGAAGGGCTCTGGAGTCAATAGCGATGTTTTAGCAACAGTTCTTTGAGACTGGAGCCTTAAACAGCCGCAAGTGTTTGAACCCAAAGGAACGGGGTCACCAAAAAGTTGCAAGACTTTTTGGTGTGGTAGTTGAGTTTTGCGGCTGTAGCGAAAGGAGCATTAGAACTGTCAAAACGAACGAAAGAGACTTATCCTTATCGCAGGATCTCGGTTGATTTTTGATTAAAATTTTTACAAGGAGCAAAAGGTATCTCAACGGTTTACGGTAATACAACTGGTATAAAAAAAGCCCTTCTTCAATCTATTCAACGACTATATAGAAGAAAAATCCCATTAAATCAATTAATAACGCATGAACTTGCAAGACAACTGACCAGCCTTTCATACCAATTACAAAGACAACTCGGTTTGATTGCTACAAGAGACGGTGTAATCACCCATGTAATAATTGGTGATACAAAAGGTCTTTATATCCCAAGCCTTGAGGATTACAGGATTGGTAGGAGTGCCTTAAGGGGATTAAGATATATCCACACCCATCTTTATGAAGAACCATTTAATAAGGACGATTTTACAGACCTTTCTTTATTAAGATTTGACATGATGGCTGCCATTACAATCAAAGAGGGATTACCTCATAAGATACATTTGGCCTATCTTATGCCCTCAGATTCTGTAAAAAGACAAAATGTAATGACCGATGATTTTTACAGATTTCACATTGACTACAATGACTTTGTTACTGAACTTGAAGCATCTATAGGTAGAAGCATTTTGCTTGATAGTAAAGAAAACACAGAAAGGGCAATACTGATTGTTGCCGATGTAAAGAGTAGATATGAGCTTGATGATTCACTTTCTGAATTAGAGGAGCTATCAAAGTCTGCTGATATAGAAGTTATTGATACCGTTGTCCAGAGGCTAAAGGAGATTAATCCAAAATATCTTCTTGGTGAGGGGAAACTATCAGAGATAATTATTAATGCTATGCAAAAGAGTGCAACCATCTTAATCTTTCATCAAGAACTCACCCCATCTCAAAACAAGGCAATTACAGATAAAACAGAACTCAAGGTCATAGACCGCTCACAACTCATTCTTGATATTTTTGCAAGGAGGGCACATAGTAGAGATGGCAAGGTGCAGGTTGAATTAGCTCAATTAAAATACATGCTTCCAAGATTATCTGGTAAAGGCACTGCCATGTCAAGACTGATGGGTGGTATTGGGGGTCGTGGTCCAGGAGAGACAAAGCTTGAGATAGACAGAAGAAGTATTAGAGAAAAGATAACAAGGCTTGAGAATGAATTAAAGCATCTTACCTCAGCAAGACAACAGCGCAAAAAAAGAAGGACCTCTGAGGGGATACCCATTGTATCAATCATCGGTTATACAAATGCTGGGAAATCAACCCTTTTAAACGCATTGACTGATAGTAATGTATTTGTCGAAGACAAGATGTTTGCTACCCTTGATACATCAAGCAGGAGATTAAGATTCCCCCGACATAGAGAGGCAATCATCACAGACACTGTGGGATTTATCAGGGATTTACCTAAGCCACTTAAGTCTGCCTTTAAGGCAACCCTTGAAGAATTAGACGATGCCCATCTTTTAATGCATTTAGTAGATTTATCAAATCCCCAATACGAACAGCATATCCTTTCTGTAGAGAACATAATGAAAGACCTCCATCTTGATAAAAAGCCAAGCCTATTGGTATTTAATAAACAAGACAAGGTTCAAGAAAGCGACATAAACTATGCTTTAAACAGGTATAAAGGGATTTGCATTTCTGCAAAAAATAAAGAAACCTTATTGCCACTTCTAAAAGAGATTGAATATATGCTCTGGCAGGAAGGCATTGCATTATAAAGAATAAAGCAAAATTAAAATGAAATCGTCAATTATAAAAATCCTGAAACAGATTTACCTATCGCTATTTTTAGGTAGTATAGAAAATAAAGAAAAAAAAATTTTTTTTCTTTATAATAACCATTCACTGTATATACAATAGTAAAAGGACAAAATTATGAAAAACATTAAGAAGTTAATTGCAAAACTAAAAAACCCAAATCCCTCTGTTAGAAGGATGGCTGCTGAAGCACTATCAGAGGGGGATGAAAGGGCAATATATCCTTTGATAAAAGCCCTTTACGATGAAAATGCAGGTGTTCAAGATGCAGCAATGAGGGCTCTTATTAATATTGGCACTGAAGATGTAGCCTACATGACAATCCCCCTTTTAAGAGAAAATGCCCTCCTCAGAAACACTGCATTAATTATAATAACCTCAATTGGAGGCAAGGCAGTTCCACTTCTTTATACACTTTTAAGAGATAAAGACGATGATATTAGGAAGTTTGCCATTGACCTTTTTGGTGATATCAAAGAAGGTGTAGAAGTAGATAAATTACTTCCATTTTTAAAGGATTCTAATGCAAATGTCAGGGCTGCAACAGCAAAGAGCCTTGGAAAATTGAATTACAAAGAATCAATTCCTAACTTGATAGAGACTCTACAAGATGAGGAATGGGTATGTTTTTCTGTGCTTGAGGCGTTAGGGGATTTACAGGCGACTGAGGCAGTGCCTGAGATAGCCAAACTCCTTAATGTTGAATCAGAGGCACTCATCTATGCTGCCATTGAAACATTGGGCAGACTCCGTTCTGTAGAGGCAATTGAGCCTTTGATGAGATTTCTTAAACATGCATCTGATGAACTAAAGGTTCCTGTCATAAAAAGTCTTATACAAATTGGCCTCCCTCCAAATCTTCAAAATATCTGTAATCACCTCATCAGTATGTTTAAAGAAGGTGATTGGGAAGATAAAGAAATAGCCCTAAAAGGCATGGCAGACGCAAAGTGTAAAGAGGCTACTTATCTACTCATAGATACAGCGGGTTCTTTAGATCCTTCATTGCCTGAAAATGAAGATAAAATTCCCCTTATTAAAAATACCTTGCTTAATATTCAGCCTGAAGAAGAATTGCTGCAAATATTGGACTCACAAGAGATCAAGTTTAGAGGCAAGGCACTCACAATAGAGTTGCTCGGAGAGCTTAAATCTAAACAAGCTATTCCCAAGTTAATATCGTATCTTGAAGACATGAGAAGAGACTTAAGAAAGGCATCAGTTGGTGCTTTGGCTCATATTGCTGAACCAGAGGTAGTAGAACCACTGCTTGAGGTCACAAGGCGAGATGTAGACTCTCATGTAAGAAAGTCCGCTGTAAATGCACTTGGAATTATGCAGGCAAAGGAAGCCTTTGTGCCGCTTATTGAAATGCTTGAACATGAAAAGTATTTTGATATATTAGAATGTATGGTCTTGTCCCTTATAAAGATTGACCACCAAAGTTTCCTTTCTGATGTAACTTCCTATTCAAGAAATATAAGACATGCCATAGCTAAACATGCTAGAGATGTAGAGACTTTAAAAATACTTGCAAGAGATCCTGATAAGCAAGTAAAGATGATTGCAATAATGACTCTTGGTAAACTTAACGATGCTGAATTAATGGAGTTATTGATTAGTTTTTTAAAAGATCCAGATCCAGAGATAAGAAAATCAGCGCTAGTTGGAATTGCAGAGATGGAGTGCTGTTGTCAGGAAATCTTTGATGCCTTAAATGACCACGATGATTGGGTTAGATTTTATGCACTTCAATCTATTCTTTTATCTTGTGGTAATAATGTTGACATTGAAATAATTAAAAAAATGCTCAATGATAATTTTAACCCAATAGTAATAGCGGCTATTGACTATCTCAGGTTAATAGGAGGGCAAGAGGCTTACGAAGCACTTTTTCAATTAAGAGAGCATAGTAATCCAGAGATTAGAGAAAAGGCAGAGGAGGTTATCAATTATCTATGAATGCTCCAACTCCTATGACTCAAGAGGTCTTTAAACAACTTAGGGATTATATTTATGAAAAAAGTGGAATATTTGTACCTGATAACAAGAAGTATTTTCTTGAAAACAGACTTGGCAGGAGAGTCCAAGAAAAAGGTCTCAAGGGATATGATGATTATGCTTATGTTATAAAATCAGGTATTGATAAGGCAGAAATAGCAAAACTCTTTGACCTAGTCACCACCAATGAGACATTTTTTTTCAGAGAACCTCAACACTTTGAGGTAGTCTCAAATGATTTAATACCAAAGATTATTGCTGAAAATACTGCCTCAAATAGAAAGGATATTAAGATTTGGTCTGCTGCAAGTTCTACAGGTGAGGAGCCTTATACAATTGCAATTACACTTCTTGAAAGACCTGAACTTGCTGGATTTAAAAAAGAGGTCTATGCCTCTGACATTAGCGAGTCTGTCCTTGCATCAGCAAGAAATGGTGTTTATGGTTCATACGCTATTAGAAACATCCCAGAGGCTTATTTGAAAAAATATTTTACCAATACAAATAATAACTACGCCATCTCTACCACAGTAAAGATGTTAGTAAAATATATGAAGATAAATTTATTAGACGACAAGGAAACGAGATCAATCAGGGGAGTGGATATTATTTTTTGTAGAAATGTCCTTATATATTTTGATGAAAAGGCAAAACAAAAGGCAGTATCACTTATGTATGATGCCCTTAGACCAAAGGGCTATTTATTTGTAGGTACTTCTGAGAGCCTTCACAACATTACGAGGGCTTTTAAGCCTATTGTTATAAATAAAGTAATTGTTTATCAAAAGATTTAGAAGTATAAATTTCTATAAGATAAGGAGCATTTTATTATGAAAATACTTGTGGTAGATGATGATAAAACAACGAGGAAACTCTTAAGTCTCTATTTAAAGGGAAAAGGACATGAGGTTGTTATGGCAGAAAACGGACTTGAGGGTATAGAAAAGGTAGGGACGGAAAATGTAAACCTTGTTGTAACTGATATGAATATGCCATACATGGATGGTATAGAGTTTACTAAAAATCTAAAAGGTGATTCATCCACATCAAGTATTCCCATAATTATGGTTACCACTGAGGCAGATGAAGAGGAGAAGAAACGAGCCTATGATGCAGGGGTGGATGATTATCTTGTTAAACCAACAAACGCAGAACAAATAAATTCAAGTATTAAAAAAATACTAAAAAAATTTTTTACTTCAGGAGGTGGTGGCAATGTTTAATGTAGGTCTTAGAGTTCTTGTTGTTGATGACTTCCCTACAATGAGGAGGATAGTCAAAAATCTTCTCAAACAGCTTGGTTTTGATAATATAGACGAAGCAGAAGATGGGCTCATGGCACTTCAAAAATTAAAGACTGGTGGTTATGGGCTTGTAGTATCAGATTGGAATATGCCCAATATGGAGGGCATAGACCTTATAAGAAAGATTCGTCAGGACCCTGTACTGAAAGACACACCTTTTTTGATGGTTACTGCAGAGGCAGAAAAGGAAAAAGTTATAGAGGCGATTAAGGCAGGGGTAGATAATTATATTGTCAAGCCTTTTACAGCTGAGGTTTTAAAAGAGAAGCTGGAGAAAATTTCAGATAAGAGAAAGACTCTTAAAGCAGGGGGATAAGTCATGTCTGATGAGATGGATGAGATAATAAGCGAATTTGTCACAGAAGCAGAGGAGACCCTTGAAAGAATTGACCCCATGTTTGTGGAACTTGAGACAAGGGGTTATGACAAAGATTTGCTTAATGAAATATTCAGAGGTATGCACACTCTTAAGGGCGCTGCTGGTTTTCTTGGTTTTCAAAACATTGTAGATGTAGCCCATAGGGCAGAGAGTATTATGAAAAGATTAAGAGATGGAGAGATATCTCTATCAAGAGACCTTATGGATGTAATACTAAAGAGTGTAGATACCTTAAGACTGCTTATTTCTCATATAAAACTAAAAGATAATGTAGAAGAAGACACCTCTGAGCTACTTGTTGAGCTTGACACAGCCCTTGAGACAGCAGTGACTGGTGAATCAAAATCCATTGAAGAGAAAAAAGAATCTCCTGTTGTGTCAATGCAGGAGGAAGGTCAAGATGCTCCTACTGAAAAGAGTACAGTTCCTGAAATCACGCCTGAAGCAGTGACAATTCATGAATCAGTTAAGGAGCAGTACCAAAAGGAACCACCCCCTCAAAAACCAAAACCACCTGTTGCTCCCACTCAAGAAGACCAACAGCAGCAAATACAAAAAGACAAAGAAGTCGTTCAGAATCTCAGGGTTGATGTTACAAGGATAGACAAGGTAATGGATCTTGCAGGTGAGATAGTCCTTGCGAGGAACAGGCTTTTAAACCTTGCTGCAAAGCTTGATACAAGCTACTCTGGTGATCCAAATGTGGAAGGACTCCTTGAGACAACAGGATTTCTTGATAGGGTTACTTCAGATTTACAGCTTGCTGTTATGAAGATTAGAATGCAGCCTATTCAGAAGGTTTTTGGTAAGTTTCCAAGGATGGTAAGGGACCTATCAAAGAATCTCGGCAAAGAGATAGATCTTGAGATTTTTGGTGAAGATACAGAGGTTGATAAGACTGTAAATGAAAATATTGGTGATCCAATGGTTCATATAATTAGGAACTCTATTGACCACGGCATTGAATCACCTGAAGAGCGTGAAGCAAAGGGCAAACCAAAAAAAGGTAGGATAATAATAAGTGCTTATCAGAAGGGAACGCTTATTGTAATAGAGGTCTCTGATGATGGTAAAGGTATTGATGTGGATGTAGTAAAAAGAAAGGCAATTAATAAGGGTTTGATTACAGAAGAGGAAGGACAAAGGATGTCCGATGAGAATGCGGTAAATCTTATTTTCCTGCCGGGCTTTTCTACAAAAGATGTCTCCACAGAACTTAGCGGAAGAGGCGTTGGGATGGATGTAGTAAAGACCAATGTGGCAAAGCTTAATGGCTTTGTAGAGGTAATAACCAAAAAAGATGAGGGAAGCACTTTTAGGATTAGTCTTCCCTTAACACTCGCCATAATTCAAGCAATGATGGTAAGGATAGGAAAGGAATTCTATGCCATCCCTCAATCGATGATTGAAGAGACCTTGAGGGTTAAGAGGAACGATATAAAAGAAGTTACAAGGCAAAAGGTGCTAACAATAAGAGGCAAAGTGCTTCCTTTATTTGAAATGGCAAGTATATTGAGTGTAAAAGGGGCAAGCTTGATCGATGAAAGGGACAATACTTATGTCCTTGTAGCAACAGTTGGAGACAAGAGATTTTGTATTGCTGTAGATGAGTTATTGGGACAAGAAGAGGTAGTTATAAAGACCATAAGTGGAATTGAATCAGAAGAGTGCGGAATACTTGGGGCTACTATTACTGGTGATGGCAGGGTAGTTTTGATACTTGATTTTGCAATACTTGCAAGAAGTATGTTTTCAGGAAATAGATAAAAAATAGGAGAGAAAATATGCAATACATTGGGTTTATGATGAGCAATAATGAATACACGATACCAATACTTAAGGTTCAGGAGATAATCAACAGACCTTCAATTACAAAATTACCACAGGCACCTTATTATATTGAGGGCATATCAAATCTTAGAGGCAAAGTAATACCAATAGTAAATTTAAAAAGACTTATGAATGTTGGGGATGATGAGGTTGGCGAAAAGGTAATTGTCGTATCAAGTGGAAGGATTACCTTTGGTGTTCTTATAGATGGGATTACAGGGGTAGTCTCAATATTGGAATCAGAGATTGAGCCTGCAGAAAATTTTATGAAGACACAGATTGACCAAGTTCAAGGTGTGGCTAAGGTCAATGATAGGCTGATAGTATTACTTGATACAAAAAAACTTATACCAACTGAAGATATGAGCCTTTTTGATGATGAGGTTTTTGAGGTTGAAAGGACTGCCGATGCTGATAAGGTAGAGGTTACTAAAAAGATTGAGACGATAGGAGGGACTGTAACGGTCAAAGAGATAAAGGATGCCAAAGACTTTTTTGAGAAGAGAGGTATTGACATGCACGATCCACGATATGCCCTCTTTGATGACATGCTTAAATTTATGGATGCAATAGCAGTAGGTGATTATGACAACGCAGATTTGGCCATTCAAGCAATAATACAAAATGGACAGGGTGATTTGTTTAAGGAGGTAGGCAAGATTACGAGGAAGCTCCATGACTCAATAAGGAGCTTTAAAGAGGCAGTTGACCCTAAACTCAAGGATTTGACAACTACAGATATGCCTGATGCAGTGGATAAACTATACTTTGTTATAGAAAAGACTGAAGAGGCTGCCAATAAAACTATGGGTATAGTTGAGAAATATATTCTAAACATGGACGAGTTAGCTAATCATATAAGAAATCTCAGAGAACCTGAAGAATCCGTTGCCTTTTTAAAGGATTTTAAAAATCGTCTTGAAGATGATCTCACAGAGATTATAACGACTCAGTCCTATCAAGATTTAACAGGACAGACAATTAAAAAGGTAATAAAACTTGTTGGTGAGATAGAGGCTGAGTTGGTAAGATTAATTACATCCTTTGGTGTAAAGATAGACACAAAGGCAAAGGTTGAAGAAGATGGGTTATCTCATGAAAAGGTTTCACAGGCAGATGTTGATGATTTGCTTAAGGAATTTGGATTTTAGTTATACCCAAATACGGCGATAAAGATGGTGCTCTGAAATGAATAGCGATGTTTTGGCAACAGTTCTTTGCTACTGGAGCGTTAAACAGTCGCAAGTGTTTGAACCCGAAGAAACAGGGTCCCCAAAAAGTCGCATTGGGGTGGTAGTTGAGTTTTGCGGCCGTAGCGAAAGGAACATTAGAACTGTCAAAACATAGCTCCTGAACGAAGTAGACTTATCTTTATCGCTGGATCTCGGTTATAAAGGTGTTTTTGACAGATGATGGCAATTTAAAACAAATTTGCTAAAAGGGGGACTTTTTGAAGAAAGATTTTGTCAAAAAAGATTCTTCTTTGAGCAGGTAAATCTAAAAAAATAAGGAGGGAACAATATGAAGAAAGGCTTTTTGTCTTTAGTTGTAGCATTTTTGCTTGTTTTTACAAATGTATCTTATTCAGCTGAAGTGATTGTAGGTGCAGGTGCAGCCCCAGTGGAAAATGTATTAAAACCAGTCAAGGACGCCTTTGAAAAGGCAGCAGGTATAACATTGAAGATAATACCTTCTGGTCCTAAAATTGCCCTTGAGGACTTACAAAAGGGTACAGTACATGCAGCTGCGGCTGGTCTTTCCTTTGATGACTGGATGGCACTTATGAAAAAAGAGGGTTCAGAGGTCAAAAATCCTGCAGAATTACAACAGGTTATAATTGGCAAAGACTCAATCATTGTCTTGCTACATAAGGATAACAAATTGGCAAAACTGACAAAGGAACAACTAAAAGGGATATTTACTGGGAAGATACAGAATTGGAAGGAAGTCGGTGGCAAGGATATGCCAATACTTGTTGTATGGGGCAAGTTAATACCGGGCACAAATAGTCTTTTTGCAAAAGTAATTCTCGATGGAGAGCCATTTATAAAGGACAAGATTGAGGCTACTACAGCTGAGGATGTAAAGTATAATGTTTCATCAAACCCAGAGGCGATTGGTTTTGGTCCAAAAGCAATAGCAGACAATACTATCCATGTCCCTGAGACACCTGAGATTACAAGACCAATTACACTATTAACAAAAGGTAAACCAAACACACAAGTCCAAAAATTAATTGATTTTATCAATGGCGAAGGACAGAAACTTATTATTAAATAATACTAAAGTAAACAGTCAACTCATATGTAACAGTTCTTAAGAGGGATGCAAGAAAATTATGCGAAAGTGGGTTAATAAGTTTGGAAATTTAAACAACACCCCCTTTTAAGGCATGAGAAGTGTTTGTTAGGTTGCCCTTTTATTAGGGGCATTGAAAAGTAAATAGATGTAGGAGGATCTGCAAAATGAAAAAGGAAATGTTTTATGTTATGTTGGGGTTTATCTTTATGTTTTTTTTAGTTTTAACTTCCACTACAAATGCAACAGAGATAAATGTCGCAGGTGGTGGTGCATCCTTTGACAATGTGCTAAAGCCTATTAAAGAACCCTTTGAGAAGGCAACAGGGATTAAACTTAACATTATTCCCTCGGGTCCAAAAGTGGCACTTACAGATATGGATAGAAAGGTAAGGGACGCCCTTTTGGTTGGCTTGACCATTGATGAGCTAAAAGATTTAATGAAAAAAGAGGCAGTTGTTCTTACAGAAGGGGCACAGCTCAAATACACTGAGGTGGGAAGTTATGATATAGCCTTGCTTTTACATAAGGATAATACTGTAGGTCAGTTAAAGAAGGAGCAAATTAAGGCAATTTTTACAGGTAAGATTACAAACTGGAAGGAAGTTGGTGGTAAAGATATGCCTATAATTGTTGTATGGGGTAAGCTAACTCCTGGGATAAACAATAACTTCATCAATAGCGTTCTTGATAAAGAAAAACCCTTGCAGGATGTGCTTGAGGTTGCAACCTCTGCAGATGTAAAACAATCTGTTGCATCAAATCCAGAGGCAATTGGGTTAGGTCCTCTTGGTGTTGTAGATGCCACAGTAAAATCTCAAATAATCCCAGAGATGAGGAGACCTTTTATAATGGTAACCATTGGAGAACCAAAGTCAGAGGTCAAAAAGCTAATAGATTTTATTAAAAATGAAGGTAAAAATTTAATAAAAAAATAATTTAATAAAAAAATAAATTATGACTATAAAAACAAAACTCACACTCAACATCATAATAGTCTTATCTATTATTGCATCAGTAGCCGTTACAAGCATCATTGCAATGACCTTTGTAAGGAGGAATCTACTACAGCTTACAGAAAAAAGCACACCCTTTCAGACAAAGACATTGGAGTTTCAAAAATCTCTTCAGACAGCCGTGTCTGAATTAATAAAGACCGCATCCTCTGCAAATGAGGCTGAATTTAACACCTTTAAGACAGAGGCAGAAAAGACTCTTTCAGAGGTTAGGAAGGCTCAAACAACCATTGAGAGTCTTTCTGCCATAAAGATACAGACCTACGATGAGATGAATAAGGTAGCAAATGAGATATTTTCCTCTACACTAAATAGACTTAAGGCAGAAGAAGACTCTACAAAGGCAAGGGCTGTAATTTCAGAAAGGCTTAGAGATGCCAATACAAGGTTAAAGGAACTTGATTCAAAGATTAAAGGACTACAGACTGTTACATCGAGCCTTTTTACAACCGCATCGGATAATGTAAAAGACATATCGTCAAAGATGCGCAGGATAGAACTTCTTAGAAACTATTTGAAGGACCTTCAGTTATACCTTTTGGAATTTAACTCTGCTACTGATAAAAAAAACCTTATTATTGCAAGGGGAAAGCTAAATTCAACAATCAACAGGATTCAGTCTAACGAATATGTTAAGGAAAACAAAACAATACAGCCAGAAATCAAGTATCTCATTGATAAAATTCAAGAGCTTATCAAGTTAGTAACCACAGAAAATGAAAAGGCAAAAGCAGATGCACTCAATAAGGACATTAGTGAGAAGCTTCATGTTATTTCCCTTAAGATTGACCAGGAGATTATTCAAAGTAATGAAAGATATTCTACAGAGATAAAAAAGCAGTCTGATACCTTTTCACAATCAACTGTTGCAACAAGTGTATTGACCTTAAGTTTAGAGATAGGTACCCTTGGGGCAAGTATTGAAGCACTTACAAATAGGCTTTTTATCATCACAAACCCTAAGGATATTGATGCAATTCAGGCACAGTTGACAAAGGCCTTTTCAGATCTGGATTTAATATTTAAGAAAAATGACACTGCCCTTACTAAATTAGACGCCAAGGCAGAGAGAAAGATAGCAAGCTCAGCACTGTCATCTTTAAATTCCATAAAATCTCTACTTATAGCACAAGATGGGGTTATAGCAAAGGTTAAGAATCAATTGGAGATGGTCAAAAAATCAGCCGAGGCAACAGAGCAGTTAAAGAGGATTGTTTCAAAGGAAACCGAAGCAGGCAAAAAGACCTTAACAGTGGCACAGACTGATCAGGAGAAGGCAATAAGAGATGTCAACAAGGTGGTTATCTTTTCAACAACCATTATAATTGTTATCAGTTTAGTAGCACTTGTATTTGGCATATTCTTTGGTATATGGGTTTATCGTTCCATATCGAAGCCTTTAGCTGATTTAATTAGTATCTCGGAACAGGTATCTACGGGGAACCTAAATATACCTATATGCCACAGACCTCATGATGAAATTGGAAATGTCCAGGCGTCAATGTGCAAGATGGTCTCAAATCTAACAGAAATAGTAAATCAACTCCTCAATACTACAAACATCTTGACAAATAATTCTGATAAATTAAGGTCAACAGCAGTAGCACTTGAGGCAGAGACACAGAATCAGACCTTACAGATTGAGCAATCAGCAACAGCCATGACAGAGATGTCTCAGACTACTATGGATGTAGCAAAGAATGCACTAAACACCTCTGAGGCTGCACAAAATATGAAAAAGCTATCAATGGACAGTAGAGGAATTGTATCATCCTCTCATAATCAGATAGAGAAGTTTACAGAGATGGTCAAGGCGTCATCAGAAAAGATTGAATCACTTGGCAAAAAATCAAGGGAGATAAATAGCATTATTACCCTAATAAAAGAGATAGCAGACCAGACAAACTTACTCGCACTTAATGCAGCCATAGAGGCAGCAAGGGCAGGTGAGCAAGGAAGGGGATTTGCTGTAGTAGCTGATAGCGTAAGACAGCTTGCAGAGAGGACTACAACTGCAGCAGATGATATTTCAAAGACAGTCAGTGCTATGCAAACAGAGGTGCAAGATGTAGTGAAATTTATGAATAGTGAAAAGGAATCAATAGACCTTGTAACTGTGAGTATAAATAAAACCATTAAATCCATTGAGGAGACAGTTAAATATGTAGAGCAAGTTACAGACATGGTTCAACAGATTGCAGCTGCTACTGAAGAACAATCTGCTGCATATGAGGATGTGTCTAAAAATATGGAGAAGATTGCTATTATTGCACGGCATATGCAAACAGGCTTTTTAGAGGTTAAAAATTCTGCAGTTGAATTAGAAAAGATTGCCTCTGAACTAAAAATAACAGCTGGATGGTTTAAAGTATGATTAAAGTATTAATAGTAGATGACTCAGCCTTTATGAGGAATGCCTTAACGAGCATGCTTGCCTCAGACCCTGAAATCAAGATTATAGGTACGGCAAGGGATGGACTTGAAGCCTTAGAGCAAGTTAGTAAACTCAAACCAGACATTGTAACGATGGATGTAGAAATGCCAAGAATGGATGGCATAACATCTCTTAAGCAGATCATGGAGAAAAATCCAGTCCCTGTAATCATGGTAAGTTCACTGACCGTAGAAGGTGCAAAGGTTACCCTTGAAGCCCTTGAACTTGGAGCAGTAGATTTTATACCTAAAAATCTTTCCGAGTTGTCTATCAACATTGTAAAGATTAAAGAGATGCTCCTTGAAAAGATAAAGTATCTTGGTAAAAAAGGTATTCCCAAGAGGGTCATCACCAAAAAGCCTTCTGCAACGACCTTTTCATCATCACAAAAAACTAAAGAAACTATTACTGCACCTAACACATCAACTACAACACCTGTTATGCGAAGCATTGGTGATAGAAAGGTTAGTCTTGTAGCTATAGGCACATCAACAGGTGGACCAAAGGCACTTCAGGATATAATCCCTCATTTGCCTAAGGACTTCCCTGTGCCAATTGTAATATCTCAACATATGCCTGCTAATTTTACTGGTGCCTTTGCAGAAAGGCTTAATCAATTAAGTCTGATAAGGGTAAAAGAGGCAGAAGAGGGAGAGGCGCTCAAGGCAGGTGTTGCATATATTGCCCCAGGTAGAGGTCATATGAAACTTAAAAGACCAAGAGGCATAGAGACGACTGTTACTATATCAGAAAACAAGGAAGAATATATTTATCGCCCTTCCGTAGATGCTATGATGCTTTCAGTAGCAGAATTATTCCCAGGTAGGGCACTTGGAGTGATACTTACAGGGATGGGTAATGATGGCTGTAAGGGGTTGATAGCCCTAAAAAAGACAGGCGGAAGGGTGTTTGCCCAAAATGAAGAAACTTGTGTTGTATATGGCATGCCAAGGGCAGTTGTAGATGCAGGTATAGCGGACAAAGTCTTGCCAATTGATGAGATTGCAGGGGAGATAATCAATTCCGTTTGATAGGAGGAGGAGCATTGATAGGTTTTTTCCAAAATTTTTTATCATTAAGCCTTAAGAAGAAACTCTTTATTGCTTATATAATTATGTCTTTATTTTTCCTTTCTATTATTGCCTTAATGTATTCAGGGATGACTTCAGCAAGGCATTCAATAGGACAAATAAATGACAGAAATAAAAACATCCAGACTGTCACTATGCTTAAAACAAATATACATGGTATAAGGGCAGCTTTTTTAAGATTTGTTATTGATGACGATAGAGAGGTTTGGGATGCCCAAGAGGATGTTATAAATAAGCTTGTTGAAGAGACAAAGACACAGATTAGATTAATAAAGGAGACTAAATATAAAGATAAGGTCTTAGAAATAGAGGAGACCTTTTATCCCTTTGCTGACACTATTGTAAAAGAATTGATACCTGCTGTAAGGGAGGGCAATAAAAAACTTGCCCTAAATATCTTGTCAACGGTGCAAGCTAAGAGGTCAAGGGTATTTATCACAGCGATTGATAGTATGATCGAAGCCATGGAAGAAGAAAACACTAAAGAGATGCAACTTATTGATAGTGAAAACAAAAAGACAATTATAAGATCCCTTTCATTTACCCTTGCGATTTTTCTTTTTATGATTATCTTTTCCTATTGGTTCATCAGCAATTATATAGTAAAGGTGCTCAATAAGGTTACTGAGACTGCTCAATTGGTTTCAAAGGGTGATTTGAGGGTAAATATTGAACTTAATATTAATGATGAGTTTGGTAGATTGGCAAGGGATGTAAATAACATAGTTGCAACTATCAAGCAAGCCCTATCTGACATATCTCAAAAGACCTTTGTATTACTTAAAGATGTTACAAGCATGTCTTTTGCAGGACAGGAGGTCTGCCATAGGATAGACAAGGATTTAGAGATGACCACCTCTGCTGCCACTGCTACAGAACAGATGTCTGCAACGGCTCTTGATATTTCAAAAAATATTAATATACTTGCCGAGTCATCAGAGAAGGCAAAGAATGCCTCACTTGAAGGCAGGGATATGCTTATAAAAACCACCTATTCAATTGAAGAGGTCAATAATCAGATAGGTAATGCCTCAGCTAAAGTGTTGGAACTCACAGAATATTCAAAAAAAATAAACGACATAGTCGTATTAATTAAAGACATTGCAGACCAGACCAATCTACTTGCCTTAAATGCAGCCATAGAGGCGGCAAGGGCAGGGGAGCAGGGGAGGGGCTTTGCAGTTGTGGCAGATGAGGTTAGGAAACTTGCTTACAGGACTACAAATGCTACTGTAGAGATAAATAACATTCTCAATTCAATTAATCATAGCACATCAGAGACAACGACCATAATGTCCCAAGTAGTTGACAAGTCTGAAGATGCAAATAAATTAGTCAAGACCTTGAATGAATCCTTTGAGGAAATATTTAGTAGTTTTCAAAATGTTACCGAGATGGTTCAGCAGATTGTCTCATCTTCAGAAGAACAAACTGCAACTGCTTCAGAGATTGCAAAGAATCTTAATGGACTTGCAAGTAGTTCCAAAGATAGTTCAAAGGATGTCAAAAAGATGGCATCATCATTTATTGATTTTACAAGCAATGCAAAGGCTTTTTTAAAAACACTTAATAGTTTTAATGACAAAAAGATTCAGATTGGTGTTATAAAGGCAGACTATATTTTGTGGCTTAATAGGGTCATTCAGATTATAGATTTAAAAGGTGAAGGACTCAAGGCAGAAGAAATGGATTCAAAAAATTCAAGGATGGGAAGATGGTATTATGGAGTTGGACAAGAACTTTACGGAAATCTTGCAGTATTTAAATCGATTGAGCCCTTACATACTGAATTTCATCAAATTGGTAAAAATTTAGTTGAATCAGCAAGTAGTGGAGACAGAGAGAAGGCTCGTTTATGTATGAATGAGATTACATCTGTGATGAAAGATATTTTCAATTTACTTGATAAAATAATTGAATAGGAAGGATTTAAGAGAATGAGACAAGAAGCCTTAGAGAAGATTATACTTGAGACTATTGATATTCCAAGTTTGCCTCCTATTGCTATGAAGGTATTACAATTGGTAAACAATGACAATGCTTCTTTGAAAGAACTGGAAGATACTATTGCAAAAGACCAGTCTTTTTCAGCAAGGCTGTTGAGAATTGCAAACTCACCTTATTATGGCAAGAATCGGAGCATTGATTCCCTCTCAACTGCAATGATATTGATTGGTTTCAACACGATGAAATCCCTTGTGGTTGCTGCATCTTTGAGGGATGTCCAAAGAAAGTTTGGCATCTTCGAACAAAAACTTTGGGAGCATAGCCTTGCTGTCTCTGTTACGGCATCACAGATTGCTGCCCAAACAAAGATGATGAAGCCTGAAGAAGCCCTTGTATGTGGATTAGTGCATGATTTGGGCAAAATGGTTTTAAACATGAGTCTTTCAGAGCAATATGCACTGGTTATTGAGAGGGTTTATAGTGAGGGATTGCCTTTTTTAGATGTGGAGAATGATTTGCTTGGTTTTAATCATTGCAATGTAGGTGGCCTTATTGCAAGGAAATGGAAACTCCCTAAGAACCTTGAGGTAGTAATTGAATACCATCATACTGATAAATTTCCTTTCTTAGATGACCCAAGCTATGAAGTTGCCTGCCAATTGACAAAGATAGCAGATTCAATATCCCTGCATATTGGAACTGGTTTTCAGAGAGAGGTTGCCCTATCAGATATTGGTTTAGAATACATCGGTTATAATGAGGAAACAATAACTGACCTTATTGAAAAGATAAAGAAGGTTTATGAGGAGCAAAAGGGCTCTTTAATGGGTTAAAACAGGAGGCTTGATCATGAATTCTGTCGGAGCAATGGAAGAAGTTGAAAAAAGGACAAGTCTTGCTCTATCAAATAAGATGGAGATGCTGATATTTTATTTATATGACAGACAGCTCTACGGGATAAATGTATTTAAAATAATTGAAATTCTCGAGTGTCCAAAGGCAATGACAAAGCTTCCCCTTGCCAATCCAGCAATTTGTGGGGCTATTGATTTTAGGGGAAATCCTGTAACTGTTATAGACCTTGGTTTTGTATTAGGATTGCCAAAGGTTGATTATGCCAAGATGATATGCTATATCGTAATATGTGATTACAACAACACTATCAATGGCTTTCTCATTATTAATCCAGACTCACTTATCAATAGAAGCTGGGATGAGATAAAGAGCCCTTCTGGTATGTTGACAAAATCAGCTTATCTTACAGCGATTGCCTATAATGATAACGGAGATACCATACAGATACTTGATATAGAAAAGATACTCTCTGAGGTTATTGGCGTTGATGAAATCCTTTCAGATGAGTTTTCAAATCTTAAAGATGATATGAGTCAATATCACATCTTACTGATTGATGACTCAAAGACTGCAAGGCAATTAGTACAATCAGTCCTTGAAAAATTAGGGGTAACCTTTACAATCTTTGACTCTGCTGTTGATGCCATTGAGAATTTAAAGCAAAGGGCAAGGGCAGGTGAGGAGTTGGTAAAGACAATAAATCTAATCATTTGCGACATAGAGATGCCAGAGATGGATGGATTTACTTTTGTCAGAAAGATAAGAGAGAACAATTTATTATCTAACCTAAAAGTTATGTTGCATAGTTCAATGAGTAATCCCTCAAACAAAATGAAGGCTAATTTGGTAGGTGCTAATGATTTTGTCGCCAAGTTCAAGCCTAATGAACTTGCTGAAAGAATTATACATCACTTACGCATGGTAAATAGTGTTGAGTAGATATGTAGGGGTTCAATATTTTGAACCCTACTCCAAATGACTGTTAAAAATCAGCCAACTCTACTCCCACCTTACAAAGGGGGGGAATTACAACCCCCTTACCCCCTTTCTTAAAGGGGAATTCCACTTCCGCACTGTTATTTCTGGATTCCTGCCTTTGCAGAAATGACGATGCTTTCGTACTTCTGCACTTTCTAACTCACTAATTCACTGGCGACTGATCCCTGTCGTTCGCTCTTCCGCACTTACATTAATTTCCCCTATATCATTACATAATGTTAAAATAACACCCGCCATGAAAAAGAAACTCCCAATTGGCATTAGCAATCTCAAAAAGATAATCACCGAAGGATATGTCTATGTGGACAAAACAAGATTTGTCTATGAACTTGTAAATACTGGTGTTTATTACTTCCTCTCCCGCCCTCGTAGATTTGGAAAATCTCTTTTTGTTGACACACTAAAAGAAGCCTTTGAAGGAAATAAAGAATTATTCAAAGGTCTTTATATTTACGACAAATGGGATTGGTCAGTTAAATATCCAGTTATCCACATAAACTTTGCAGAAGGAATATATAAAGATAGAGTTCAATTAGAAAGATGGATTGTAGAGCAACTAATAAAGAATAAAGAGAGGCTTGACATTACTTGTAGGGACAATGAGTTCATACCTGCATGTTTTTCACAACTCATAGAGGGTTCAAAGAAGAAATATGGACGAGGGGCAGTAATTCTCATAGACGAATATGACAAACCAATATTAGACAACATCACCGAACCAGAGATAGCAAAAGAGATGAGGGAGGGATTAAAGAATCTTTATTCAGTGATAAAAGGACAAGATGCAAATATCAAGTTTGTCTTTCTAACAGGTGTAAGTAAATTTAGCAAGGTATCAATATTTTCAGGATTAAACAATCTCATAGACATAACAATAGATGAGAGGTATTCAAGTATTTGTGGTTACACCGAAGATGAATTAACTAAAGCATTTAAGGAACATTTAAAAGATAAAGACATTAATCAAATCAGGCATTGGTATAATGGCTATAGCTGGACAGGAAAAGATAAGGTTTATAATCCCTTTAGCATACTAAACTATCTTGACAAGGGACAATTTAAAAACTACTGGTTTGAGAGCGGGACGCCGACATTTCTCATTGAACTACTTAAACAAAGAAACTACTACATCCCACAAATAGAAAACATTGAAGCAGGTGAGACACTCATTGGTAGTTTTGATGTCGATTTTATAGAGCCAGAGAACCTGTTATTTCAAAGTGGTTATTTGACCATATTAGACACATATACGGTCGGGTCAAACATTATATATAGACTTTCATATCCAAATAATGAAGTAAAAGGTTCATTGACCGAGTATGTGTTAAAACACTATTCAGTGAACTTTGTAGATGTGACAAGGAGAAAGATACAGCTATATGAGTTATTACAGAAACTTGATATAGACGGTATAAAAGTAATAATCCAATCACACTTTGCCTCAATACCTGGAGAGTGGTATAGGAAGAACAAGATAAGCAAGTATGAAGGATATTATTCAAGCATATTTTACAGTTATTTTGCATCATTAGGATTAAATGTAAGACCTGAAGATACAACGAGTCATGGCAAGATAGATATGACGGTAGTGATGAAACATGCAGTATTTATCTTTGAATTTAAGACAATCGTTAGAGGTAAAGATAAAGGCAAGGCATTAAAGCAAATCAAGGAAAAGAATTATGCGGAAAGATACAAGGGATTAAACCTGCCAATCTTTCTCATTGGAATTGACTTTGATAAGACAAAGAGGAATGTCAGTAGCTTTAAGTGGGAAAGATATTAGTGCGGAAGTGCAGAAGGGCAAACGGCAGTAAGTTAGTCGCCAGTGAATTAGTGAGTTAGCAAACGGCAGGGATCAGTCGCAAGTGAGTTAGTGAGTTAGAAAATTCATATTTTTTTCAAAAGGTGTTTACAAAAAAACTCAACAATTGGTAAACATGAATATTAAAGAAATTTTTGATAATTTTGGTTCAAAAAAGATACTCCTCCTTGGCGACATCATACTTGACTGTTATATCTTTGGCAGGGTAAATAGGATTTCTCCTGAGGCACCAGTTCCTGTTGTAGAGGTTGTAGAGCAATCTTATAGACTTGGTGGTTCTGCAAATGTGGCAAATAATATAGTTTCTCTTGGTGGTTTAGTTGATTTAGCAGGCACTATTGGTAAAGATAATGAAGGCGAGTTGTTAAAGTCTGAATGCATCAACAAAAAGATAGGCATAACGGGGATAATCTCTCTTAATAAACCAACAACTGTCAAGACACGAATCATTGCACATAATCAGCAGGTTGTCCGATTTGATAGAGAAGATACAGGCAAGCTTGATAAGGATAGTTATGCAATCTTTATGAATTTTTTAAAAAAACACCTCAATGATTATGAGGCTATAATTATCTCTGATTATAAAAAGGGACTTATAACAAAAGAATTAGTGAGTTATATTGTCAGGCACTTTAAGGGTCGCTACATTGCAGTTGATCCTAAGGTTGGTAATTTTCACTGCTATAAAAAAACCACTATCATCACGCCTAATAAAAAAGAGGCATCAGAAGGTTCAGGGATAGACATAGTAGATGAAAAATCAATTATAAAGGCAGGCAAAGAGCTCATGAAGAGATTGGGACTTCAGGCAGTCCTTATCACAAGGGGGGAGGAGGGGATGACTCTCTTTGAGAGGTCTGCAAAGTCTATAATTGTAACCCACATACCTGCTGCTGCAAAAAAGGTCTTTGATGTTACAGGTGCAGGTGATACAGTGATTGCTACCTTTTGTCTTGCTTATCTATCTGGCGCTACGATGGTGCAATCTGCCAAGATTGCAAATAATGCAGCAGCTATAGTGATTGGACAAGTTGGTACTGCCACAGTTGCCAAAGATGAACTCTTAATGTCATGTCAAAGGCTTTAGTCCTCTTCTCTGGCGGTCTTGATAGTTGTCTTGCCATTTTAATTTTATTAAAACAAGGCATCAAGGTTACAGCCATAAGGTTTATAACATCCTTTGGTTGTGGCAGTATTGATGATATTTCATCCTTTGCTGATAGATGCGGCTTTACACTGATTGAGCGAGATATCCGAGCTGAATTCTTAAGGATTGTAAAGAAACCAACCTTTGGCTATGGCAAAAACATGAACCCCTGTATTGACTGTAAGATTCTCATGTTAAGGGAAGCAGCAAAGATGATGACTCATTTTGGTGCAGATTTTATAGCCACAGGTGAGGTGCTTGGGCAAAGACCAATGAGTCAACAAAGACACATATTTAATCTTATGGAAAAACAGACTGCTCTGAAAGGTTATATACTCCGCCCACTCTCTGCAAGATTATTAAATCCAACTATACCAGAACAGAAGGGTCTGATTGACAGAGAAAGGCTTTATGGGATAACTGGAAGGGGTAGAAAGGCACAGATTGCCCTTGCTGAAGAATTCGGACTTAAGAAATACCCTGCACCTGCTGGTGGTTGCCTATTAACAGAGCCAAACTTTGCCTATCGTCTTAGAGAACTCCTTAATTACAATTCAAACCCATCAATTAAAGAACTTCAATCCTTGAGGTTTGGAAGACACTTTAGGCTGCCTTCAGGTGTTAAGGTGATTGTTGGCAGAAATAGAGAGGACAATGAAAAGTTGCTCTCCCTTAAACTTGATGCCATCGTAATGGAGCCCTCTGATACTGAAGGACCAATTGTCCTTTTGTTGGGAGAAAATATTGGAGAACAAGATATACTTGACTCTGCAAGCCTCTGCGCAAGATACTCTGACAGTCATGGCAAGGATGTCCTCGTGAAGATACAAAAACCAACGAATGATGTAACCTTGCTTACCATGAGAGGGAAAGGATTGGATAATTATATGATAAAAAAGAACTAATGGATGAGATAGTATTTCAGTTTTTTAATAATACCCTTGCAAATCCCTATTTAGATATCATCTTTGTTTTTTTAACCTCAAAGGGCTATCTTATCTTTTTGCCCTTTATCATTTACCTATATTTTTTAATGAGGGATAAAAGGGCATTTTTTGCCTCTATGGTGGTTTTTACAATAGCTATCTGTCTGAATGACTGGATTTCTACAGAGATTAAGGGTATATTTGAGCGATTAAGACCCTGTCTTGTCCATCAATTCAGGGATGTAATTGGCTGCTCATCAAGTTATTCTATGCCCTCAAATCACAGCTCAAATGCCTTTACGGCTTCAACCATTCTTTTTTTCTTATCTAAAAGGGCAAGGCTTTTTATAAAGGCTATGGTCTTTACAGTGGCATTCTTGATAGGTCTGTCAAGGGTCTATCTTGGGGTTCATTATCCCACAGATGTAATAGCAGGCGCCTTGATTGGGATATTAGTGGCAACGGCTTCAATCTATGGATTTAATAAACTTACCCATCACTTCAGGCAAAGACCTTTTGAGACTGTTTTATTCTTTAGCACAATTGCCTTTTCACTATTTAGGATTTATTACATTCGTCATGGCGGGCTTGATTTAAGTCCCGATGAGGCACATTATTGGGAATGGTCAAGGAGACCTGACTGGAGTTATTACTCAAAGGGTCCCCTTGTAGCATGGTTGATTGGATTAAGCACCTATCTATTAGGTAATACCGTTTTGGCCATAAGGATATTATCAGTAATCTTTCATGCACTCAGTAGCCTGTTACTTTATAACCTAACCAAGCAGATTGCCCACTTGACATTAAAAAATGGACATCCTGATGATGCAAAGAGGTGTGGACTAATAGCCTTTTTCTCCTTACAAATAGTGCCTCTGTTTTCTGTTTATGGTATTGTCTTTACCATTGACACTCTACTTTTATTTTTCTGGACTGCCTCACTATTTGCTTTTTACAAGGCAACTTATAATAATGGGGATTACAGATACTGGTTTTTATTAGGCTTACTAATCGGTTTTGGCTTGCTTGCCAAATATACAATGGTCTTTTTTATAGTCTGTGCATTTATTTATCTATTGATAGCTAACAGGACAATACTTTTAAAACCACAACCCTATTTTGCGCTAATTTTAAGTCTTTTCATATTTTCACCAGTAATTTATTGGAATTGGAGCAATGATTGGGTAAGCCTCAGACATACTGCTGGTCATGCCAATATTGAGGAGGGATTTAAGATTTCCCTATCTTCCTTTTTTGAATTCATAGGTTCGCAGATAGGTGTGTTAACTCCTATACTTTTTATAATGCTTGTAATGGCTTTTGTAAAGCTAAAAGACAGGCCTTTTATCTTTTCATTTAGTATGCCTGTGCTTTGTTTTTTTGTCCTTAAGAGCCTTCAGGGAAAGGTGCAGGCAAATTGGGCAATGCCAGGGTATATAAGCGCCCTAATAGGTTTATCAATCCATTGGTATAAGGGATTGACAGTAAGCAAGAGAGAATCAAGGATTTTGCTGAGTACCTTTCTGATTGCCCTGTTGATAAACCTTGTAGGGCTTTATCCTCATTTTTTTCATATCCCTGTCAAGTTTGACCCCTCTCATCGATTAAGGGGTTGGAGTAATCTTGCAGGTGATGTTGATAAAATTAGGCAGGGGCTTTTAAAAAGAGATGAACCCTTAATCATCTTTTCAGATAGTTATCAGGTAGCAAGTGAGATGGCTTTTTATCTAAAAGATAACCCAAAAACATACTCTATCAACCTTACAGGTAGGAGGATGAATCAATACGACTTGTGGCAAAACCCGATGGATGAATTAGAAAGGCTACGAAACCAGTATGGCAAGATTAATGGAATTTTTGTTGGTTCAACACGCCTTGATTATTCAAGTGAATTTGCTCATAGGTGCGATAGGATTGAGAAAAAGATGCTTGATTTGTCTCACAAAAATAGGGTAATCAACTCACATTTTTTACTTATCTGTTATAATTTAACCTCTCTTCCCCATAGAAGGGCAGTAAGTTACTAAGTAAAAGGAGACTTAATAATGATAGTTTCAGTTGTGATACCACTATATAACGAAGAGGAAAATATAACAATCCTCCATGACAGTCTCACAAGAAGCCTCAACAATAATAATATCGACTATGAAATAATCTATGTGGATGACGGGAGCACGGACAATACACTTTCCTTGCTTGAAGATATACAGGCAAAAGATGATAGGGTCATGGTATTGAGCCTGAGAAGAAACTTTGGTCAGACTGCTGCCTTTGCGGCAGGTTTTGATTTTTCAAGGGGTGATATAGTCATCACAATGGATGGAGATTTGCAGAATGACCCAGAAGACATTCCAAAGCTAATAAATGCAATCAAAAACCATGACCTTGTAAGCGGCTGGCGTAAAAACAGAAAGGACCCTTTCTTATCAAGGAGACTGCCCTCAATTATTGCAAATTGGCTTATCAGTAGGGTTACGGGGGTGAGGCTTCACGACTATGGATGTTCTTTAAAGGCTTACAGGCGTGAGGTAGTAAAAAACCTTCGTCTTTACGGTGAGATGCACAGGTTTATCCCTGCCGTTGCCAGCTGGTATGGTGTAAGGATTACAGAGGTAGAGACTACCCACCATCCAAGACTAAGGGGCAAGTCAAAATATGGCATTTCAAGGACAATCAAGGTATTGCTTGACTTGATAACGGTCAAATTTCTTCAGAGTTTTTCTACAAAACCGATACAATTTTTTGGTCCGATGGGTGTGTTGTTTGGGCTCTTAGGTTTTATTATCTCTCTTTATCTGTCCTTTGAAAAACTCTTTCTTGGTGTTGCAATTGGAGGACGGCCATTGTTGCTGCTTGGTGTATTGTTAATTATCGTAGGTGTTCAATTTATAGGATTAGGGCTGCTTGGAGAGATGATAGTGAGGGTCTATCATGAGAGCCAAAAAAAGCCAATCTACACCATCAAGAAGATACTCTCTTCACCGTAATTAAGGCCTTATGAATCTCAAAAAGATTGCCTTTTTATTGCTAAAGATTATTGTAAGCGCAGCAATGGTCTATTTCCTTGTCTCAAAGATTGGGCTTAATGAGATTATTGAAAATATCAGCAAGGTAAATCCCGTGTATTTTATCATTGCAGTTGCAATTTATTTAGTTCAATTATTTATAGCATCAAATCGGTGGGGGATGCTCATTGAAAACAGACCATCAATAAAACAACTTTATAGTCTTTATTTGATTGGGGCTTTTTTTGGAATATTTCTGCCCGGACTGGTAGGTGGCGACACAGTCAAGGCTTATTATCTCAACAAGATGCTAAAGACCCCCACCAACAGCCATTCAGAAAGTCCAACCTTGATAACATCAATAGCCTCAGTATTTATGGACAGATATATTGGCTTTATAGCTTTGATAACTATGGTAATTGTAGTATTTCCTTTCAGCATAGCTTATCTTAAGGGGACTGTATTTATATGGCTGCTTCCAACAATATTTACAGTCTTCATCGCAGCAAGCCTCATTTTAATACACTTCCGTTTAGGTGATGGGATAACTTTTATAGCTAATTTCTATAAATACCTATCACTATTTGTTACAAAAAGGCATATCTTCATCAAGGCTATACTGTTATCCTTTGTGATACAAAGTGCTGGAATGTGTGCAGTTTATATTTTATCAATAGGATTAGGTATGAAGGTCTCTTTTATTGCCATTGTAGTATTTTTACCGATAATCATACTTTTGTCATTCATACCCATAACTATAGCTGGAATTGGGCTTAGAGAGGGCGCCTTTGTATTTTCCTTTTCTATCATCAAAGTCCCCTCTGAGCAGTCATTGACACTATCAATACTATGGTTTTTATCAACATGCACAGGCAGCCTTTTTGGACTTGTGGAGTATTTGAGAATAAAGAAAGTGAATGATGCAGAGTCAGGTAGTTATTAAAAATTGCGTTATTAAATTACGCCTCTCTATGTAGTTTGATTTTTTGAGTTTGAATTTTTTATTGACAAAGTTTATTGACATTGCTTACTGTATTAGACTTTAAAAACCCCAATTTTTGACGAAAAAGTAAGAGTAAAAGTGTTATCGGGCGATGGAGCATTAGATAGAAATATGTCATTAGCATATGATAGTAGAAAAACTTGCTCTGTCTTACAGCTTCCCAAAAATAGCGATAGAACTTAAAAAGCTTAATAAAAGCAGCAAGTAAGTGTAGTAAGGGCTGGTGAAGGATTTTTATACGACACCTTATAAAAAAAAGCTTGTAGGGCTTTGTTACAAGGCATTGCATTATAATGAATAAAGCAAAATTAAAATGAAAACTGTCGATTATAAAAATCCTGAAACAGCCCTTACTAAGCGCTATTATAAGGGGCTGGTGGAGGATTTTTATACGACACCTTATAAAAAAAGCTTGTAGGGCTTTGTCATAAGGCATTGTTTAAAATGTATAAATCAAAATTATAAATAAAATTTGTCGATTATA
>OGCL01000598.1_pt1 | contig 37238 bp, 28 predicted proteins | sample 1570041 | NCBI WGS metagenome assembly OGCL01 (sample SAMN06266162, study PRJEB24511) | hot springs metagenome | isolation source: Hot spring water | place: South Africa: Limpopo | collected 2015-06-22 | reverse complement strand
CCGCACGCGGGGGCAGGCCCCCCAACCCCCGCACGCGGGGGCAGGCCCCCCAACCCCCGCACGCGGGGGCAGGGGGCTGTGGGCGAGGGGAGGTAGCTAATAGGGTGCTAATCCCTGGCATACACCAACACCGGCACCCGCTTATAGGCAGGCGTTCCCGATCGCGGTTCAATGCGTGCCTTCATCAACACATTCGCCTCTGGATAAAACATCAACGCCGCCCCCCGCCGCACGTCACCAAAGATAATCTCGATGTGATCCAATTGACCCGCATCCCCCCGCACCGATACCCGCTGATGTTCCCTTAACCCTGCCGCTTCAACATCCGCCGGATGCATCAAAATACAGGCCCGATGGGGCATTCCCCGGTACTTGTCCCCGTCGCGATAGACCACCGTATTGTGCTGGCTATAGCTGCGTCCCGTCATCAGCGCTACGACGAGGCCCTTCAAAGGTTCCGTTACCCCAAAGTCCTGAATACTGGGTAAGGTCAAACTCGGCAACGGTGTCACCTGCATCTGCGCCTTACCCGATGGCGTGGGAAACTGGGGTTCTACGAAAATACGACCCGCGATCGTAAACTCTTCCTGCGTCTCATCGATCGTGCCAATTTTTTCATAACCGGGAATCGTTTGGGCAATCAGTTGACGCACATAGCGAGGGTCCCCCAATCGCCGCCAGTCGATCGGATCTTGACCCAATACGCGATCGGCCAATTGGGTTAAAAAATCAATTTCCGCAATCAATTCCGCCCCCGCTAAATGGGTTTGGCCCGGATCATTCAAGCGCACAAAATTATTCCCCGATTCCGTCGTCGTGCGATGGGGATTTTCAAAGCGGTTATAGACCGGCAAGATCAGCGTATTGTCGCGCCCCAGCCCGTGGAAATGGCCCAAGTTCGGTTTCGTCGCCAGGTAGACGATCGTGCCAATCTTGCCTAACGCCCGTTTTGCCTGGGTTAAATCCGGATTCGCCGCATACAAATTGCCCCCCAAACAGAGCAATGTATCCACCTGCCCCGCATCCGCCGCTTCGATCAAGGCACGGGCATCATATCCCGGCTCCCGACTCAGCGAACGGCCCAGCAATTGCTCCAGCGCCGCTTGGATCTCCGGCTTCAGGCGCGTCGTCACCCCCATCGACCCAAACCCCTGGACATTGGAATGCCCCCGAATCGGCATCAACCCCGCCCCCGGTTTCCCCACATTCCCCGTCAGCAGAGCCGTATTGGCGATACTGAAAATGTTGTCCACACTGTTCGCCTGTTGGGTAATGCCCATCGCCCAGGCAAACACCACCCGTTCCGCCGCACTGATCAGAGTTGCTGCCGCTTCAATTTCCGCCTGGGGAACCCCACAGGTCGCGACGATCGTAGCCCAATCCGTTGTTTCCGCTTGGACCAGCACCGCTTCCCAATTTTCCGTATAGGCCGCCAGGAAATCCCGCTGCACCTGACCCGCCGCAATCAGGGCCTTTTGAATTCCCATAAACAAGGCAACATCACTGCCGGGAATCGGTTGCAAGTACAGCGAAGCAATCTCCGCCCCCCCCCGCACCGTCTGCACCGGGAATGCTGGGGAGCCATATTTCACCAACCCAATTTCCCGCACCGGGTTGATCACAATCACCGTGCCGCCCCGACTCCGGACCTGGATCAACTCATTCATTAATCGGGGATGATTCGCCGGAGCATTCGACCCCACCAGCACCACACAATCCGCCTGCTTCAGCCCCGCCAGACTGACCATCGAGGTCCCCGTCCCAAACACAGCTTTCAGCCCCACGGTCGAGGGCGCATGGCACAGGTCCGAGCAGTCCGCCAGGTTATTTGTCCCCAACGTCCGCATGAGCAATTGCAACAGGAACGCCGCCTCATTCGACGATCGCCCGGAACTGTAGGAGGCCAGCCGTGGGGGGGGACAGCGAAACGCCGCCGTCACGATCGGCCAAACTTCCGCCCAACTCAGTCGCTCATAGTGGGACTGGCCCGATCGCCAAATCACCGGGAAACTCAACCGCCCCAAGCGATCGGCCTCACGGGAAGTCAATTTCTGCAAGTCATCCAGGGCATGGGATTCAAAAAAATGGGGCGAGACTGCGGGTTGCAATTCCGCCGCGATCGCCTCCACACTCTTCATGCAGCGCTGTAGGGGTTCATCAACTTCGTTATGAAAGCCGCCCTTCTGTCCCCCTGTCCCCCAGGCACAGGACAGGCAGGCACTTTTATGCAAGAGCGTTTTCCACAGTTGCGGCCCTGTGGGCGAGAGCGTCTGTGCTGCCCAATACTGAATCACCGGCCAGCCCCCCCCCATTGCAGGCGTGGGGAACGCGGCGGGGGGAACCACCGTGGGATGCTCTGGGGCCGGGGGTTGGGCTGTCATGGCGATCGACCTCATCGGGTAGCAAGCGACTGTTTCCCATTGGGCGTTCTCGCTTTCCCGGTTAGCTTGCGCACGGACTCGCCCTGGGCCTGCGATATTAGTATCAGCGCAGATTAATGCTCGGTGCGCGTGGCGGCAATAATCTCATCGAGGATGGCTTGGGCACCCTGACTGCGCAAGCGTTGGGCTAACTCAATCCCGATCGCGACTGGCTCCGTCACCGCTCCCGTGACTTGATCCTTCACCAGACGTTGACCGTCGATGCTGGCAACCAGGCCCGTGAGGGTGAGGTCATCACCGCTGATGCAGGTATAGACCCCGATCGGCACCTGACAGCCCCCCTCCAATTCCCGCAGGAAAGCCCGTTCCGCTAGGCACGACTGGGTGGTGGGAAGATGCTCAATCACCTTCAGTAAAGCGAGAATATCGGGATCACTGGCGCGGCATTCGATCCCCAACGCACCCTGGCCCACGGCATGGAGGGAAATCTCCGGCGGCAAGGTTTGGTGAATGCGATCGTGCCAACCCATGCGTTTCATCCCAGAGGTCGCCAGAATCAGCGCGTCATACTCCCCCGCATCTAGTTTGGCGAGGCGCGTATTCAAATTACCGCGAATGTCCTTGAAGGTGAGCTTGGGGAAATGGTGCCGCAGTTGGGCCAACCGGCGCAGCGAAGAAGTCCCAATCACCGACCCATCGGGCAGGGTCTCCAGGCGATGACTTTGATACTTCTCATGGACAACCAGGGCATCCGAGGGATCTTCTCGTTCCGTAATACACCCCAGGATCAACCCCTCCGCCAATTGGGTTTGGACATCCTTCAACGAGTGGACCGCAAAATCCGTTTCTCCGTCTAAAATGCCCTGCTCCAATTCCTTGGTAAAGAGTCCCTTGTCGCCAATTTTGGAGAGGGCCACATCCAGGATTTTATCTCCCTTCGTGCTAACCTCCTGGACCTCAAACTGCCGCTCTGGGAAATGGGTTTGCAGTTGGTCTTTTACCCAATAGGTTTGGATCAGGGCTAATTGACTTTTCCGTGAGCCAATGCGGACAGTACGAGCGGGGCTGGCAACAGTAGACATGCTTTCTTCTAGGACAGGTAAACGTAAGGAAGTAAAACGAGTTCAGCGTGCAAATACACGGCCAATAATCAATACAGACAAATCAATCACAAATCAATCACAAATCAATCACAAATCAATACGGGCAATTCAGAAAGACTGAAGTACAATACACCTTTGGCATCGCTATGCTATCGCGAAAATTGCCTAGCGCGATCGTTCAATCCGATCGCACGACTCATCGATCGCACGACCCATTACGCCCGCAATTCGCCACGTAAACTCCAAGTTTACACTCTATCGCAGGGGTTGACCCTTTCCACGTCCGCGCGATCGCAGTTCATAAATCTTGATATAATGTCGGTTCGATGACCCTTACCCCACCTCTTCTCTCCCAGGGAGAGGGGTCTAAAACCTTGGTGATGCCGTTACTCCCCCTCGCCCTGCCCCCCTGGCCCCCCGCGAACGGGGGGATGGGGAGAGGGGGTTGGGGGGTGAGGGCAATTCACGGTTATCGAACTCACGTTGACATAAAGCTTGATCGCAAACTTGATCGCAGACTTGACCGCAGACTTGATGGCCGGGAGTCCCGATCGCCGATCTATCCCACCTTGGCCGGGGTCTGCTTCAGCCTCTCCCAGACGGCACGGGTTGAAACCACATGGCGGTCTAAGCCCAGTTGGTGGGGTTCCAGACCCAACGCGAGGCATACCAGTTGGGGTAAGTGCAGCACCGGGAGACCCAGCTTTTGACCGATCGCCGCCGCAATCTCCGGTTGGCGCGAGTCCAGTTGCAGATGACACAGGGGACAGGGCGTGACTAGGCAATCCGCCCCGGCCGCGATCGCTGCCTGGATGTGCTGGGCCGCCATCTGAAAGGATTCCGGCGTGGCATAGCTGGAAATGGGCCAACCACAGCACTGGGTACGTCCGCGATAGTAAACCGGCGTGGCACCAAGGGCGCTGAACACCCGCTCCATTGACTCCGGTTGCAGGGGATCATCGTAGGGTAACTGGTCCTGTGCCCGCAGCAGGTAGCAGCCATAGAAGGCTGCACACTTCAACCCGCTTAGCTGCCGGGTGACCCGCTGGGCCAGGTTTTCCAGCCCGTAATCCCCTACCAAGGCCCACAGCAGGTGTTTCACCTCAGTGCTGCCGCGATAGGGGGAACAGCCCTCGTTCTGCAAGAAGCCGTTTACCCGTTCAATATGGTTCGGGTCGCTTTGCTGGAAACGTTTGAGCCGTTCATCCACATGACCGATCACCCCTTGGCACGTGCTGCAATGGGTCAGCAGCGGCAGGTTAAGTTCCTCCGCTAGGGCAATATTCCGGGCATTGACCGTATCCTCCAGCAGGCTGGATTCTTCTTTAAAGGTCCCGGACCCACAACAGGCGGCTCGCGTCAGTTCCACCAACTCAATTTGGAGGGCATCGGCAAGGGCCTGGGTGGATTGGTACAGTTCGCGGCAGGCTCCCTGGGCAACGCAGCCGGGGAAGTAGGCATAACGGAGGGTCGGGATAGTCATGGGCACGGCTAGGCTCTGCGATCGGGTCCGGCTAACAGTCTAACCTGCCGGACGATTGCGACTACAACCCACTCGACTCCGGTTGATTTACCACTTGGGCGGGAACTGTTGGGACTGGGAGCTTACGTCGCTCTAGCCAAAGGGGCAGGACTAACCAGGCCACGATCGCCAACAAGGTCACCAATCCCAACCGACTCACCCAGGCGATCAGCGTTGCCAGCGGCACCAGCTTGCCCACAAAAAACGACAGGCTCACCATCACCGTGGCCCAGGTTGCGGCCCCAGCGAAATTGCACAACAAAAATTGGGGATAGGGCATTTCGGCAATCCCCGCCAGGGGACCGGCAAAAATCCGTAAGAGGGCCACGAAGCGCCCCAGGAAGACGGCACGGGCGGCGTTCTGGCTAAATTGCTGTTTAACTTCCCACAACTTCGTCTCCGGCAGGCGGAATAGGCGACCGACGAGGCGCAGGAACGACCATCCCTGCCACCGCCCCAGCCAGTAACCTAGGTTGTCCCCCAGTACGGCTCCCGTAATGGCACTGCCCAGCACATACCAATATTCCAGTTCGCCACTACCAGCGAGGAAGCCGCCCACAAGGGTGATGGTTTCACCGGGGAGGGGAAGGCCCATATTTTCGAGCAGAATGCCGGTGAAGACGGCCCCATACCCATAGTCATGGGCGAGGGTCTGAAGGGTTTCCAGGGAAATGAGATCTAGGGACAGGTGGAAGGCCATGCGGTACCGCGATCGTGAAGAGGGCAGGGAACAGTTGCTTTGAATTTCTTTACATTTTACCCTGATCCCCTGGGGGGTGCGATCGGCAAAACTGGGTTAACCATGAAGATTCTGCCCATTCCAGCCAAACCGCATTACGGAGGGCTGCCTCAAGGGGAGATCGAGGACGCGATCAAGGGTCGATCAAGCCTTTCCTGGGGGGCGATCGCCCACACAAACCGCTAGAATGCGAACCGCAGTCGTGACTCACCGACAGACGATGCTCAGTTTTCTCCCCCTGCTGCCCCTGGCCCAAACGCCCCCAGCACCGCCCCTACCCCCGCCGCAAGAAATTGTCCAACCCCAAGTGGTGCGCCCCCTACCGGGACAGTTGGATGTGGTGCCCGTGTTTAACAGCAACAGCCCAGAACTGGTCCAAGAGCCGGGGATTCTGCTGTCCACGTTTCCGCCTAGGGGCAAACGGGTGCCCACCGCCCACCTCCATTTCCCTTTGCAGGGTCGCTTTGATGTGTTTGCCCACCATGTCGCTAGGGCCAAAACCCCCGACGATTTGCGTACCCTCTACCTGGCCCTGTTGGTCCACAATCCCGGCGATCGCCCGGTGACGATCGACATCCTGCAAGCCGCCAGCTACCTCAGCCAACCCGATGCCCCCTTCATTCCCCTGCCGCCCGTGGTGGAAAATCCCTTGGGCACGGTCTTTGCGGGACCCGGTAGCCGCGTGATGGGGGATATCCTGCGCGGTCAGCGGCAAAGTATTTTCCCGCCCCAGGTTCGCCTTGCCCCGCGATCGTCCCAACTTCTGTTCAACCTGCCGATTCCGGTGAAAACCCTCGATCCCCCCCTCAATGGCCGCTCTACCCTGATGCGGCTCCGCAGCGATGGTCCGGTCTATGCTGCCAGTCTGGCCCAATTTGCCACGATCGATGCCGCTGGAGCAGAACAGCCCCCTAGCCTCGATGTATGGGAAACGCTGCTGACTACTGGGGGATTGGCAGGGCCGCGCGATCGTTCGCCGTCGCCGATCGGGGAACCGGGACCGATCATCTACGGTCGGGTGGCGGGGGTGGCCCAGGGGTCCCACTGGCAGGCCCAACTGACCGATCAACCCAATGCGTCCCAACTGACGATTCCGGCACCGGGACAAGCGGTTTCCTATGGTTTGGCCACCCTGTATGGGGGTCGCCTCGGTACGGGACAAAACCAAAGTGCGCGGATGCTGGTCCGCTACCCGGATACGGCCTATGAAGCCCACGGGAACTATGGCATCCAATACAGCCTGACCCTCCCGTTGCATAACGCCAGCCCTGACCCCCAAACGGTGACGGTTAAGCTCCAAACCCCGATCAAGGAGGATGAACTGAGCCAGAATGGCCTGCGCTTCTTTGATCCGCCTCCCGATCGCACCTTCTTCCGAGGCCCTGTCCGGGTCCGGTTTGTGAATGACTTGGGGTTACCCCAGATTCGCGATGTCCATCTGGTGCAAAAACGGGGACAACCCGGCGAGGCCCTTGTCCAGTTGCGACTACCGGCGGGCGATCGGCGGTTGGTCAGTGTCGAGTTTCTCTATCCACCGGATGCCACCCCCCCCCAAGTGCTGACGATCGCAACGCTGGCGACAGAATAATCCCCGGTCCTAGACGGCTGGGGACAGATGGGGATTTAGCTATGGATTCGGGGTTCGGGATGAAGCGTGGCCAGCAACTCGCTTTCGATCGTCGCCAACTCAACCAGCCGCTGATCGACAACGGCGCGATCGTGGTAGGTCGTCGCCAACGTCCAATAGATCCCATAGTGACGCGCTTCCGAGGCCATCAGGCTGCGGTAGAAAGCCGCTAATTCGGGTTCGGGACAGTGGGCCGCCAGCAACCCTAACCGTTCATGGCTACGGGCTTCGATCAGACCGGCCACGAGGAGGGCATCCAGTTGACGATCGGGTTCCTGGGAACGGATTTGGGCCTTGAGTCCCGCTGCATAGGGCGGTGCCGCCAGCGGTGCGAGGGGAATCCCCCGCCGATCGAGCCATTGGTTCACCTGCTCAAAATGGCTGAGTTCCTCCTGGGCGATCGTGGTCAGGGTGCGCACCAGTTTGGCACTAGAGGGATAGCGAAACATCAGATTTAAGGCCACCCCCGCCGCCTTCCGTTCACAGTGGGAATGATCCAGCAGCATCGTGTCTAAATGGGCGATCGCTTGCGCCACCCAGGCATCACTCGTGGGGTGTTGGAGGAATTTAATCGTCGTCGGCAAGGTTACGGTCACAGTCAAACGAATCCAGCGTCCTTTAAGGCCCAGTCATGTGTTTTCAGGGTAATGGAAAAATAAACCATTGCCAATGCAGAAAAATGATAGTATTATTGTCCTATCAGCCAGCGCGATGTTGATGGGCGATCGTGCCTCTGGGGCAGCACTTTCCGAATTTTCATGCCCACGTTCGCCAAACTCTTGATCAATTTCCCGAACAAAAGACTTGCCATTCGCTAAATTGCAGGTTTCAATGGTACGTGTGTTCTAAAATCAGTGACACAACCATGAAACCCTTAACGAAAGTTCAGCAAGAATTATACGACTGGCTCGTATTGTATATCCAAGAGCATCAGCATCCGCCCTCCATCCGACAAATGATGGAAGCCATGCACCTGCGATCGCCTGCCCCCGTACAGAGTCGTCTCGAACACCTACGCGCCAAAGGCTATATTGACTGGACCAAAGGACAAGCCCGCACCCTGCGTCTCTTACACCAGCCTGAACCGGGATTACCCGTATTGGGGTCGATCGCTGCCGGTACCTTAACCGATCCCTTTACGGAAGACGTCGAACGCTTCGATTTATCCGGTTTATTCTTGCAACCGGGATTTTTTGCCCTGCGGGTAACGGGAGACAGCATGATCGATGCCATGATCTTGGAAGGCGACGTGGCCATTATGCGTCCGGTGACTGATCCCAAACAGATAAAAAATGGGACGATCGTGGCAGCCCGCGTCGAAGGCAACGGCACCACCCTTAAGCATTTCCATCGCAAAGGCAATGTGGTGACCCTGAAACCCGCCAATCCTGACTATGCGCCCATTAAGGTTGATGCCCACGCCCTAGAAGTCCAGGGGGTACTGGTGGGGGTTTGGCGAGGCTATGGTCGCGAATGGACCTGACGGGTTCTGCACGGTCCTGGCTTTATCGCCTAGTGGATGCGGCGGCGATCGTCGTTAGTTGGGTTAGCCCTTGCTGTTCTGGGGGGGTCAAATCGCGCCACTGTCCTGGCTGAAGTTCGGCTAGGGAAAGGTCGGCGATCGCCATGCGGATCAGGCGTAGGGTGGGAAAGCCTACGGCGGCGGTCATCCGTCGCACCTGCCGGTTGCGTCCCTCCGTGAGGGTCATTTCCAGCCAAGTCGTGGGGATCTGCTGACGGCAGCGAATCGGGGGATCACGCGGCGGCACCGCCAGATCATCGGGCAGCAAACGCACGGTGGCGGGACGGGTGCGATAGGTTTGGATTGTGACTCCCTGGCTGAGGTGTGCCAAGGCAGCAGCATCGGGTCTCCCTTCCACCTGAACCCAATAGGTGCGGGGATGGGCAAACCGGGGATGGCTCAGGCGATGTTGCAACCGCCCATCGTTGGTGAGCAATAGCAAGCCCTCGCTGTCATAGTCCAATCGCCCCACCGCATACACATCGGGCACGGGAATATAGTCCCGGAGGGTCGATCGCGGGGTGGCTGCCGTGGTATCGGTGAACTGGCAAAGAACGCGGTAGGGCTTGTAGAACAGCAAGTAACGATAACTCACGGCTAAATACAACGTTGTTGGGAATTTTAGGCAAGCTTGCAGAGCGGGGAGGCAGTCCACGAGACCCGATCAGCGACTCTGCAACGTTCGTAGTCAGAACTTCAGTCGTTATGGGCTAATCGTTATGGGCTAATCGTTATGGGCTAAAGCCCATACTACAAACCATGCGATAAACCGGTTGAAATTCATGCGTTGCGGCCCTAGGGAGCCGAGACACGATCGCGTCCGTGGGGAGCCGTGAGGGGGCTGAGATCCGGGCCGAGGGGAATGATGCCACCAGGATTGAGGGGGAATAGGTTGCCGTAGTAGTCGCGCTTGATCAGGTCGAGCTTGCAGGTATCGGCAATACCGGGCAGTTGGTAAAGCTCCCGCAGGTAACCACTGAGGTGGGGATAGTCCTGGATGCGGCGCAGGTTGCACTTGAACAGGCCATAGTAAACCAGATCAAACCGGATCAGCGTGGTGAAAAGGCGCACATCGGCTAGGGTCAGACGATCGCCGCATAGATAGCGCTGGGTTGCCAGGGTCGTTTCGATCGCGTCCAGGGTAGCGAAGAGGGCCTGACAGGCGTGTTCATAGGCCGTCTGGGACTGGGCAAACCCACAACGGTAGACCCCATTGTTCACATGGGTATAGATGCGATCGTTCCAGTCATCGATCGTGGCCTGATGGTCCGGCGGGTACAAATCAAGATCAGGGTGGCGGGCAAAGGCATTAAATTCCCCATTCAGACTCACAATAATGTCGGCACTTTCGTTATTCACGATCGTCCCGGTGTGATTGTCCCACAGCACCGGCACTGTGCAGCGTCCGCTATACCCTGGTTGCGCCTTACGGTAGAGTTCCGGGAGGGTCTGGCAGCCTGCTTCGGGTTGGGTGAGTACCCACATCCCTGTGTCTGGCGAAGGTTCGACGATCGTGAGGGCGATCGCGGTTTCCAATCCTTTGAGGGCACGGACCACCAGCGTGCGATGCGCCCACGGACAGCCCCAGCCCACATAGAGACGATAACGTCCCGCTGCGGGGGGATAGGGGGCATCGGGTGCCGACCCAATCCGCTGACGAAATTGGCTGGCCGGTCGGACATACTCCCCGGTCTGGTTGCGGGGGGCCATCTGGGCCATCATCCCGTGCCACAGGGTTGTCCAAGTGAATTTCCCCAGTTTGATTACTGTGCCAGGGGGCAACGCATTACCGAGACCCATTTTTTTAAGCATATTGGCAGATGGGGGAAGTTCAATCGCGCTTAGAAACGATCGACGCTGGAACTGAAGACCGGTTCCACCCGAATCGCCAGGATGCTGGAGGGACGCGCCACCATGTACTCCCCTTGCAGGTTCTTGATCGGCACCGTAATAAAGTCATTCGAGGTGGCCTTGGGCATCAATTCGCTGCTGTACCACTTCTGAAACTCCTGGATCGAGGAAAAACGCACCTCTTCGCGATGCCCCCCCTGGAGCATCAGATGGACGGCGAATTCCGATGGCTTAGGCATAGTACGACTTTTCCTGATTGAACGCTTCGCCCCTATTATGCAGGTGCATCGGAACTAGGGGAACAGATTGTAACGTTTCAGTTGGGTGACGATCGCCTCTGGCAACGTTCGGTGCAACTCTGCCGCCGTTTTGAAGGTCAGGCGTTGCTGGCTGGGCAGGTCGAAGGGAAACTGTCCCGGTAGGTCGGGCCGCTCCATCTGGACCGTCAGAATTTGTTCGGGGTGCTTGCTGTGGAGAGCATAGCCCATTTCAACGCACACAGCCGGGTTGGGCAACACCTGGGGCGGATCGCTGGAAAATTGGGCGATCGGGGTGGTGTCGGCAATGAACAAGAGGCTGGTGCGGATCTTCCGCATTAGGGTGCTATTCAACCGCACTGGCCCTTCCCCCAGGCGATGGGATTCCGCCAAGGTCAGGGGCAGGCGGGATTTTTCGTTGAGGGTTTTGAGGGTTTTCTCCAGTTCGGCGCGGATGCGATCGCCCGATTCGGGATAATCCATCTGATAACAGAAGAAAATACTGGGTTCCAAGTGGGCCATGACCTCCCGCTTGGTGAAGTAGATCTCATGGCTAACCAGGTCAATGTTGGCAATGCTATAGCCGCCGCTCCCTTCGATATAAAACTCAACGATACCCCCCTCCAGATAGTGCTGGAACCAGTCGGACTGCTGGACGGCTTCCACCTCGTCTAAAAAATCCGCCCGGAGAGCCGACTTGAGCAGGCTATTCTTACTCAGCCGCAGATCGTGGGGACGCTTCTCCAACTCACGCAGGGGTTCGTACTCGCGCAAATACCAGGCTTTGAGCGCAATAATCGCCATACCGTTCGCCCACCTATGATCATCATTAAGCCGTTCTTAATCAAGCCGTTCTTATCCAACCTGCGATCGCTCTGCGGTGGCTACGCGGGAACGGTCTAACTCAACGCAAGTTCGATAACAACCCCATTGCCCTCACCCCCCAGCCCCCTCTCCCCATCCCCCCGTTCGCGGGGGGCCAGGGGGGCAGGGCGAGGGGGAGTACGGCATCATCAAGGTTTGAGGTCCCTCTCCCTGGGGAAGAGGGGTTGAGGTCAGGGTCATCGAACTGACGTTAACTCATCACCTGGCGCCAGCACCACCCAGATCCGCAACCCAGAATTGAACTGATCTTAATGGGAATCTTCAAAAGTGGCAATTTGTAATGCGGATAATTTGTAATGATGCGGATGTAGTAACGCGGATGATGATGATGTAGTAACGCGGATATAGTAACGCGGATAATGGTAATGCTGGCAATCCTGACGAAGTGGCTTCCCCCCGGTAGCGATCGGGCCAGGAAGCTTATACTACTTATACTAAATGCTCTATAAAAATTTTCCCAGAAATCCCCAGCAAGCTTTACCAGAAAGGTTTACTAACAAGCTTTAAAACAACAACACCTCTGTCCTACCCATTAAGTCAGATCCCCATTCTTCTCATGACTACCTGGAGACTTACACAGTGATCAATCAATCTGCTAAGTTTGCTCCCTATTGGCTTAGGCAAGGATCTATTAACTTTCGGAAGAGGTGTTGCTAGACGAGACAGATAGAACTGAAATGGACGTTTCTCCTTTACTAGAGGTTTATCTGCCAGGGAAGCTCTTCGCTTCAATTTCCACTATAAAGGCACAACCCCGAAGACTCAAGGGATTTTAACTAAAGTTAACCAATCACGAGATGAATTGCTCAGCCTAGGGGAAATCCCCCTGCTTTTCCCTGGCTTTTACTTTAGAAACTCAAGCAGAAAGCCGTCTATCTAGTGATGAACACCTACTGCCTAGGGTGATGATCGAAAACTGTTCTGCCTGGACGATCTTGAACGATCGTAATTCGCTAAAATAGAAAAAATCTACAATTGGCGGTTGGTTTGCCTACTGCTCCATGTGGGTAGAAGGGGCTTAACTGCCGTGTATTTTCGGGAAATTTCGGTTGAGATCTGATGCTGACCTCCGCGTTTTTACGGGGACCCGTCAAAACGAGCCAGTCTTGAAAGTGTCCTAGTGGCCAGCCAGAAGGGGTAGTCGCAACCTTACGCTAGGAGTTGTTAGCCCATTGCACCGGCGGCAGTTTGGCTGCCACTGGATAACGACTCGCTGCGTGAGATAGATCCTTATGATGCAACTGCATACCCCTCAGCCTAGCCCCACCCTGAACCTTGCGCCTGAGACCCCCGCCACCGATCGATCGCACGTTTCACCCTGGCTGTTCCCGGTGCTCTATACCCTGGGACGGCATTTGGTTTTGCCCTGTTACTTTGGCAAGATTCAGGTGATGGGGATCGAGAATATTCCCTGCCAAGGTCCGGTGATCCTGGCGCCAACCCATCGATCGCGTTGGGATGGGCTGGTGATTCCCTACGCCGTGGGTCGAGCCACCACCGGGCGGGATCTGCGCTTTATGGTTACTGCCGATGAGGTGCGTGGGGTGCAGGGATGGTTTATTCGCCAGACGGGGGGCTTCCCGGTGGATACCCGTAGGCCAGGAGTTAGCAGCTTGCGCCACGGGATTGAAATTCTGCAACAGCAGGAGATGTTGGTGATTTTCCCAGAGGGCGGCATTTTCCGCGATGGCCAGGTTCACCCCCTGAAGCCGGGATTGGCTCGCATTGCCCTCCAGGCTGCGACCTTGGCACCCGAAGCGGGAATTCACGTGGTCCCGATTAGTTTGCGGTATGGACACACCATTCCCCACTGGCGGTGCGGGATCACGATCAAAATTGGCACGCCGTTGCCGGTTGCTGATTATGTCGATGGCCCGCGTAAACCAATGGCAGCCCAATTAACCCAGGATCTGACCACGGCCTTGCAAGCCCTCGATCGCTCCTGAACGCGCTTGATGGCAGCAGGGGATGGCTTGAGGAATGGGCAGTGAAGCGGCGATCGCAGGCTGCGATCGTGACCCAAATTCCTAGGACCATCCCTGTCCACTCCGACCAAATTCGCCCAATCGGGTGAGTCTGGTCAACTTGTGTTACCGGTCAAAAATCCGTTAGACTGGCCAGCAAGATGCAAGCCATTAAGATGCAAGCCATTAAACATTAAAAATAAAAATTGGCAGCCACAATTTACGGTTCAGTCGGCCAGTTTTTGCGCGATCGCTCCGGCGGCATCCATACCCCGATCCCGGCAGCTTCACCCCCATCAATACCCGCACCATGTCTGAAATTGGCATCCTAATTTTGGCAGCAGGAGCCTCCACCCGCTTGGGATAGCCCAAGCAACTGCTGACCTACCAGGGCAAACCGTTAATTCGACACATGGCTGAGGCCGCGATCGCGGGCGGGGGGCAACCCGTTGGTGTCGTTTTAGGGGCTAATGCAGCCGATGTTGCCAAATTCGTAACCACGTCCCAAGCTTCCATCCCAGTTCGCTAGATTAGGGAAACCACACCGTTATACATTGGGTGCATTCCCATCAGGTTAAAGCTGCAACTAGGTCGCAACGACGGGTAAAAATCCGAGGCAAAGGTGGGATGCTCCCCAATTTTTTGATCATGGAGAACAAAGATCAATGAAACGAAGATTTTGGGTCATGGGTGCGATCGCGATCGGGCTATGCGGGATGCTGGTCACCCCCTACCAGTCACAACCTGCCCAAGCATCCGGGGAAATGACGATCGCCCAAGCCAGAAGCAATCGGCGGACAGCCTTACCGCGATCGTTGCGGAATGAGATTTTGCAAGATATGTCGCGTCGGACCTTGCTCCCTGTCTCGCAACTGCGGGTGATGCGGGTTGATCCAGACACCTTTGATGGCTGTTTAGGCGTAGCCCCCAGGGATGGCGCTTGTACCATGATTGCCTTGCCCGGTTGGCGGGTGGCCGTAGCCGGGGGGCAATTTTACTGGTTCTACCATGCCACCACGAGCCAGGGGTTTAAGCTCAATGGTTTCACCAGTGTCCCGATCGCCATTACCCGTGCCGCCTTGCGGGATGCGGCCCAGCGATCGCGCCTACCCGTTGGCCAATTGCAGGTGAACTGGGTCGAACAAAAAACCTGGAGTAATGGGTGCTTTGATTTACCCACGGGCGGCGTTTGCACCAGTGCGATGGTGCCCGGTTGGCAGGTGACGATCGCGCACCAACAGAAACGCTGGGTTTACCGCACGGATTCCGGCAGCACGATCCAGTTTGAGCAAGACTAATGGGATACAAGCCCCGCCCTTTTAGGGCGGCTTGCTAGCGATCGGATAAACTCTCGCAAGACATCAGTCTGAGAACATCCTCGCTTCTGGCAGTATTCATCAAGAATTTGTTTCTCATGCTCCGGGAGTCGAATATAGCAATCCCAAGTCATTTATGAGAATGGGAAGGGACATAGTGAATCTCTATCAGTAGATATAGGATTGGCTTCTCTCATGAATCATCTGGGATTGCTATATTAATGATTTGACTGTATCTCATCAGCACGGGAAAGGCTGTAAAACCCTGTTCTCTCTCCTCTCTCCTCTCTCCTCTCTCCTAACCTCCCCCCACGATCGTCACAATTTCCAGGCGATCGCCCATCTGCATCACCGTTGTCGGCCAGAATTGGCGGTGCAGAATTTCCCCGTTATATTCCACCGCAATCAAACGGGGATTCAGGCCCAATTGGGTGAGGAAATCCGGGAGTAAGGTTTGGGGCGCACAAGCCTTAGGCTCACCATTAACTTGCAGCGTGATTAAAGATTCAGCAGACATTGAAGACATATTTACCTACCCCTTTGCCGCCTCCAGCGATCGCAATTTCCGCGCCTGAGTTAACTGGGAGAGGAAATACTGGGTGAGCAGGGTGGGCTGATCGGCTTCCATGATTGCACGAACCACGGCAACCCGCTCGGCACGGGCCATGAGCACATCCCCCAGGGTTTCCGCGTCAATACCCCCGATCGCGAACCAGGGAATCGGCGCATTTTCCACCGCATAGCGAACATATTCTAAACCTGCCGGGGTCTTGTTGGGTTTTGTGGGTGTGGCAAACACGGGACCAACGCCGATGTAGTCAGCCCCCTCCTGTACCGCCCGTTCCATTTCCTGGGGACTACTGGTCGATCGCCCAATGATGCGATTCGGTCCTAGGATTTGGCGGGCAAAGGCGATCGGCACATCCCGTTGGCCTAGGTGAACCCCATCCGCATTGACCGCTAAGGCGAGATCAATGCGATCGTTCATGATAAACAGGGCACCGTAGTGGTGGCAGAGTTGGCGTAAACGTTGCGCCCGTTCCAGCCGTGTCAGATCATCCGCTTCCTTATCCCGGTACTGGAGCAGGGTCACCCCCCCTCGCAGGGCAGCTTCGACGATCGCAAACAAATTATCCGAGGCTGCGGTAATGAAGTAGAGGAAGGCACTTTCTAGCTTTTGGCGACGATCGTAGGTGAGTAAGGTACTCTCCAGGGTGTAAACCCGATAGCGGATCTGCTTACAGGCATCGCTCATCTTGGGGTCATAGAGCTTGCTATACTCCTCCAACACCCGCAGGGCTTCCTGCACCCGTGCCAGGTTGGCCGATAACACCTGAGGAATGTCCGATCGCTCTCGCTCGTTGGCATGGGTCAACTCCGTACCAGGATCATCGGGTGTATTGCGCGAGGCCCGCATTTCCGGACTGTGCCATTGGCCGAGTTCCTGCCGCAATTGCTTGCACTCTTCCGTTAACTGGGATTGGTTAAGACCCAAGCGACACCACTCTTCAATAATGCGCAAACCCTCCCGCGCCCGATCCAGGTTGGCATCGAGAATGCGGTAGGTCGCAGGTTGCATTAACTGGCTCAGGCTACGTCCTGCGTTCATGAACAACGCCCCTAATTATGACTCTCGTATCAGTCTATGCTGCCAATTCTATGCTGCCAATTGGAGCTTGCCCAGTCCTCCCGATCGCGCCGGAGGAGACAAGCGGGACAGCGATCCCACCAGTCCGCAACAGCCGGGACGGCGATCCCACCAGCCAGCAACGATCGTAGGGTTGGTATCCTGCCTCAACTGGATGCCAAGGGTAATACACCTACCCCATAACGATTTTGCGATCGACGGAGGCTTGAGAGGCTTGATGATTGGTGCATGGTTACCTAGCGTTGGCGTTCCCCACTGCGGCCCATTTTGACATCCTGGAAGGAACTGCCAATCCCTTGCAATATGCCGCGTCCGATCAAACCGATACCCCGCCCAATTACCTGGGTGAGCAGATAAACCACACCGCTGCCCACAAAGGCCACCAGCGATCGCAGCCGGGGGGAGACCGCATCGCGGGTTTCCAGAACCAACGTGACCGCCAATTGTAAGCCCGTCAAGGTTTCCAACTCATCCCGCCGGGGGGCGTAAATGGTGATGCGTTTGATCCCCCGTTCACTGAGGGTCAATAAGCGATAATGACTTTCAAAAATGGCTGTCGGTTCGCCCACCCAGAGGTCCATGCGGTAGCGCCAGGTGAGTTCATTGCGAAAGCGCTCAATTTCACGACTCGACAAGAGACGCCGATCGTAAAATCCCTGTTTAATCACCTCAACATCAGCAAAATGGTTGAGTAAGGGGTAAATCACCGCATTGGCGATCGCAATCACCCAGTTTTCGAGTAGGGCTTCCATGCGGGACATGGCATCGGGTGTCCCCGCGGCATAGGTGAGATTATCGACCGTGATTGGAATGCGAAATAGCAAATGGGCTAAGGCATCGCTAACCCCAGGAATTTTACTGAGAATCGCCGCCTCAACCTGATCAGCTTCCTGCAAGAGAATCGGGACAACGGGAATTTCTCGCCCCGCGATCGTCAGGGAATAATAGCGACCAAAAAAATCACTGGTGGCAAACGTCCAGAGATCTCGCAGGATAATCGGACATTTTTCAATTAACTGTTCGGGTTGGACCTGCGAAAACCGCAGTTCATCCAGAATGGCTTCCAGTTTGCGCAAAATAATTAATAATAATTCCCGGCGTTTTTCCACGCGCAGAATGTCAATTTCTAAAGGTGCATCCGTGAGGTTTTGTAAATTGGTTTGCAGCTTGCGAAACATGGCATCAAACAAGGCCGTCTGTACCAGTCGCAAATCGGCAGGAGTCGTGCTGGTTTCTGAGAAGTCCAGGGCCAGCCATGCGGGCGGAATGTCGGGAGAAGCTGGCGGTGGGGTTGGTCGTAACAATTTTCCTGTGGAGAATCGGGACGGCGAGGCCGACCCCACACTGGGATCTAACTGGGTGTCCGGGGGCAGCGGCACCGGGGGCAGGAGCCAATTGACCAGCGATCGGGCCGTGCGTAGTTCCCGTTGGCGGCCCCGCAACCACCAGCGTTCCCACTGGGTCAGCGTCGGGCTATTAAACTGCGGGTTGAGATCAGCTAGGGCTGCGTCGATTTGTTGGAGGCCCATCTGTCGCCAGGAGAGTCGCACCTGTTCGAGCCAGGTTAAGGAAGGGGGCAATGCCGGGGGAGCGCCCAGGGGTGGAAAACTGGGGATACTCTCCCCAGCCGAGGATTCGGGCCACACGGCGGTCCCGGCTGCCACTTGCCGGATCATGGCGACCAGTTCCCGTTCAGCCAATCCCTTCAGACAATACCCCTGGGCACCGGCGGCGCGGGCGATCGCCGGACGGGCGGGATCAGCATCGGCACTGAGCAGCAACACGGGAAGCGCGGGAAATTGCTGATGTAGGTATTGGCACAGTTGGACGCCCAACCCTGGCTCGGTACGGCTTCCCCCCAAGTCAAAATCAGCGATCACCAGATCCAACGGCTGGGCCATCGGTGGGGCGTTCTCTGGGGAAAGTGGGACGGCTTCCGACGGCGGGGCGGGTGTTGTGGGCTGGGCCATTGGGTGGGTGATCGTGGCGAGGGCCGTGGCCACACTGTCCGCCTCCACCCGAATCTCCAAATCGTCAAACTGACTAAGCCAGGTCCGCAACCCCAACCGAAAAATCGGGTCCGGTTCAACCAAAGCAAGTTTCAGGGGCGCGTCGGTCATAGGGAAGGGGCAACCGATGGGGTGGAATATCTTCCCAACACGATAGCAGGCTAGCTTAGTTGGGAGTAGCCTCATCCGCTGCGATCGCGGGCAACGTAAACCAGAAGGTTGTCCCAGCGGGCTGGGCCTGCACCCCAATCTCCCCCCCGTGCGCCCGGACAATTTGGCGGCATAGGTAGAGGCCAATCCCCAATCCCTGGGTGCGGTGGGCATTTTTCCCCCGTTTATAAAGTTCAAACAGATCGGCGGCCTGATCGGGCGGAATCCCCGTGCCGTTATCCGATACCTGGCAGGTGACCCAGGTGGGTGTGCCTGCTGCCGGGGCCTGCATTGGTCCATTCGCGCCGATGGGGGCCGGTTGACTGTTGCTGCCGATATGCGGTGTTTGACGGCTGACCCCTGCTCCTAGCCGCAGGGTTAGCCCAGGGGGATTGTGCTTCAAGGCATTGGCCATTAGGTTTTCAAACACGCGCCAGATCTGATCGGGATCGGCCTGGACCCGGGGCAAGCCGACGGGAACGTCATTAATCAAGGTGGCCTTTTCCTGGGTGACTAAGGGTTCCCAGTCTTCCGCTAACCGCTGCACAAAGGAATGCAGCGCGAGGGGTTGGGGGTGCAGAACCAGACCAGTGAGATCATTGGCTTGGGTTTCGACCAGGGAATTAATCAGCTTGAGTTGGCGATCGCAGCCCTGGGTGAGGCGATCGATCACCAGGCTGGGGACACTGACCTGGGCCTGTTCCCCGGCCTGTTGGCGGAGGCGATTGAGGATCAGGAGGGTGCCAGTGACGGGGTTGCGCAAATCATGGGATACGGCATGGAGGAAAAAGCGTAGGGCTTGCTCGGCCTGCTGTCGCTCCGCGATTTCCCGTTGGAGTTGTTGGTTTTGGCTTTGCAATTGTTGTTGCAATTGCCGCAGGGCAACATGGGTTTTGACACGGGCCAGCACCTCGTCCGGTTGAAAGGGTTTCGTGACATAATCCACAGCCCCTAACCCTAGCCCCTTTACCTTATCGATCGTTTCGGAAAGGGCGGTCATGAAGATGATCGGAATGGCCTGGGTGTCGGCATCGGCCTTGAGGCGTTGGCAGGTGGCAAAACCATCCAGCCCCGGCATCATCACGTCAAGCAAAATCATATCGGGCTGGGCGTAGTGGGCCAATTCGATCGCGCTTTCGCCATCTTCCGCAATGAGCAGCTTAAAGCCAGAGTCACTCAAGGCGTTGAAGAGGACCTCTAGATTGGTCGGATTATCATCGACAAGGAGGATACAACCGCTCGTCTGCGCCGTCATGCCTGCCCATCCTCGATCGTGTACTGGCGAAGAAACTGCTGAATTTTTTTGATCTGAAAGTTTTTCGCAAGTTTTTCCAAAGCACTTAAAAATGGTAGCAGGTGGGGATCGGTTTGTTTCAGGTGCTCCAGCGTCTCCCGCAGGCTTTTAATGTCACCAAGTTTGGCCAGGTGTTGCAGGTGGGTGAGAAGTTGCGGTGATGGGATCACCCAAGGGGGGGAGGCGGTCGTTTCGGGACCCCTGATCGCCTCGGTGTGGTAAATCCACTCTAAACCAAGGTGGTACTCCAAACAGGCCAATAGTTCCGGCTCCTGGATTGGCTTGGGGATAAAGTCATTACAACCCGCATCCAGGCTGGCTTGCCGATCGTTCTCGAAGGCACTGGCGGAGGTGGCAATGATGATTGTGGTCCGCAGGGTGTCGATCTGGCGGAGCCGTTGGGCCGCCTCAATCCCCGTCAGGTTGGGCATCACCAGATCTAAAAGAATTGCGTCGGGGTGGAACTCAGCCGCCTTAGCCAGACAATCGGCCCCATCGATCGCCGCCTGGACCGCAAAGCCAAGGGGGGTCAAAAGACTGATGAGTAAGGTCCGATTTTCCAGGCGATCGTCCACCACCAAAATGCGGCGGGTGGGTCCCTGAAAGCCGATGATTTTGAGATCCAGCAGCGGCTGGTTAGCGGTATGGGCTTCCGCCACGATCGGCAGTTCAATATCGAACCAAAACTGACTACCTTGGCCCAGTTGGCTGGTCACCTGCAACTGCCCGCCCATTAACTGTACTAGATGTTGGCTAATGGCTAAGCCTAACCCTGTCCCTTCGGAGCGATGGGCCGGGTCCCCCACCTGGCGAAAGGGTTGAAAGATTTCCTCTAGATAAACGGGATCAATCCCTTGGCCCGTATCCTCGACCTGGAAGCGAATTGTGGAACCTGCCCGAACACCGACCTTCAGGAATACCCCTCCCTGTTGCGTAAATTTAACCGCATTACCCAGCAGGTTAATGAGCACCTGACGCAGGCGTTTTTCGTCGCCCAAGACCCTTTCTGGGAGGGGAGACAGACGTTCATAAAGGAAAAATAGTCCTTGTTGCTCGACCCGCAGATAGAACAGATCCGCAATACTTTCGAGAAATTCGGGCAGTTGAAATTCTTCCAGATGCAATTCCAGCTTTTGCGCCTCGACCTTGGACAGGTCTAAGACATCATTGATCAGGGTTAAGAGATGCTTGCCGCATTGTTGAATGGTTTGCAGTCCCTTCTTTTGGGAGTCAGACAGGCTGGGATCGCGTTGCAACAGTTGGGCATAGCCTAAAATACCATTCAACGGGGTGCGCAGTTCATGACTCATATTGGCAAGAAACTTGCTTTTGGCGCGATTAGCAGCTTCGGCGATCTCTTTGGCTTGGTGTAGTTCCAATTCCGTCTGTTTTCGGGCGCTAATATCAATGGCGATCGTCAGCAAACAATCCTGGCCATTTAGGTTAATTACCTCTGCCGATAGAAGACTGGTGCGAATGGTACCTTGTTTAGTCCGGAGCCGAAATTCGTAGTTATGGACAGCCCCCCGTTCGGCCACGGCTTGTAACAGGCGATCGCGATCGTCCAGGTTTTCCCACAGGTTTAATTCCGTCGGGGTTCGCCCGATCACCTCATCAATCTGATAACCCGTCATCGTCAGAAAGACCCCATTGACTTCAATCAGTGCCCCATCACCCATCTGGGTAATCGCGATCGCGCTGGGGCCAGAGCGAAAGGCTTTTGCAAATTTCTCCTCCGACTGACGCAGTTCTTGGGTGCGTTCCTCAACGCGGATTTCCAGTTCTTCCTTGGCATGGGCCAAAGCTTGAAACGTGTCCTGGAGTTGGTGGGCCATGTGTTGAAAGGCTCTGGCCAGGGTGCGAAATTCCTTAATCGTTTCCTGGGTGAGCCGGGGGTCAAAGGGCAGCTTGGCGAGATTCCCGATCGCGGCTTGCTGACTTAATCCAGTTGAGGCGGCGACTAGGCGCTGAATCGGCTGATTAATCCAGTTGGCCGCTAGAATGCCCGCAATGATGGCTGCGATCAGGGACAGCAGGCAGTAAAAAATCGTGAGGCGTGTATTGTCATGAACCTGAGCGAGAAAATTAGCTTCCGGTGTCACTACGACAACTAACCAATCTAATTGATCATTAAATCTTAGATTTTTAACGTAGAGAAATTGATGCTCTCGATCCAGTGTGAAATCCAATTGATATTGCCGATAAATTTGATGAAAATCTTGAAAATAAGCCCGTAGATAATGACTTGCTAAACGAATTGTCGGATTAGGACTTTCAAGGCTAGAAATGCGGGTAGCCTCTTGAGTTTTTGTATTAACCGTAAACGGAAGTTCGCCACTAGAGGCTGCGATTAACTCACCCGCCCGATCCATGATAAAAACCAGACCCTCAATTTTTAGACTTTGGAGAAAATGGTTGATTTGGGCGAGGGAAAAATCCGAACTAATCACCCCCACTGGATTGCCCATTTCATCAAACAAGGGATGATCGGCAGAAATAATTAATTCCTTAGTTTGGAAGGTTGCATAGGGCGGATTCCAAGTGGGTTTACCCAGCGCCAAGCTATCGTAGTACCAGGAACGCTGGCGGTGATCGTAGTCGCTGCGGATCTCGGATGAGAGCAGTTGGCCTTGGGCATTAAAAATGCGGATTGTAATTCCCCCGCTTCCCGGATTCCAGGTTGCGATCGAGAATTCACCTGGGGTTTCCCGGCGTCGAATCCCAATATAATCGGGTTTCTCGGTGCCAATGGTGATGGCTGTGAGGGTGGCATATTTGTGTAGCTGGGTTTCCAGATAGGGCTGTAGGGCTTGCAGTTGATTAATGTTGATGACATCTGAGGTGATCGTATCCGCAATAAACTGATTAACGAGGATCGGATCTTCTAAGTAGTCAATGACCTTTTCTTCAATGTAATCAGCCTGTTGTTGCTGTAATTGCAGCGCAACATTGTTGATCGCCCGTTGGCCATTGCGAATGGATAACCAACCCGTAACCCCCACCGCCACAATGATTTGCAGGATAAACGGCACCACTAAGATCAACTTGAGTGGTACATTCCCTAGCCATTGTCGGTGAACTTTGCATGGTGGCGGCATTGATATCCTCCCCTTGGCCCGCCGGGTCCTACGGGTGATCTGCCGGATCGACCCCCGTTCGCGTAGTGTCTCCCCAGGAGAATCGTAGCTGATCACAAAAGAATAGGGTGCCGCCGGCCACACACAAGGGAATGGTCACCAAGTTCACCAGGGGAATGCTGACCAAACCTAAGCACACCAGCCCAAAGAGCAGGGTGCCGGGGAAGCCCCGTAGGATCACGCCCAATTTACCTCGAAATCGCAGGTAACGCCGTTCGAGGGGCGGGTCTAAAAAGTCGAGGCAGAGCATAACCACGGTCAACCCCAGCCAGCCGGTGCCCGTTACCAGTGGCCCCACGCCGGGGACCAGTCCCAAGCCCAACAGGAGCGCCCCGATCGCGATCGCCAGCAGGAGTTTCTTCACTTCAAAGAGCAATGCCCGCCAGATGTCGCGCACAATCCGCAGGGGATGCTCCCCCGGTGTCGGCAGTTGACCCAGGCGTAGGCGTTCTAACTTCTCCGAAAGGACCCCATACCACGGGGCACCCAAAATCGTGCCAAACTGGACCAGCAAAAACCCCAGGATGATCAGCAGGATAACGATCAGCAGCCCCCGCAGCAGGGTCACGACGATCGTCAGCAGCCAAGCTGGTAGGCCCCCAATCCACAGGTCGATTGCCTGGAGGCCCTGTCCCAGCAACCAGGCATAGAGGACTCCCCCCAGGATCAGGTTAATTCCCAGGGGGACCAGCACATAAACCCACAGTTGCCGATGCTGCCCAAGGACCGCGATCGCCCGGAAGGGATAGAGCGGACCGGCAAAGCGATTGGGGCGGCGCGCGGGGTGTGTGGGCACGGGGGTGGAACTGGCGATCGGTGATGGTTCAGCAGACGGGGGATCTGACATAGTATGGGTAGCCCCAAAAGAACATTCTGCAACGTTTTTAGTGCTGGCTCTAGCCTGCAACTGAAGTATGGGCAGGTTTATTTAGGTTGTTTGTCAACACGATCAATAAGGGTGAACCTGCCCCTACGCAACTGAACATTACGAACCGGGTTAGAGCGCGTCGAAATAGTAGGTGACGGCTCCGGTGACGGGATCATTGCCAATGTGGGCATACCCCGATCGCACCATTTGCATGAGCAGGTTTTCCACTTGGGCAAAGTTTAACCCAGATGCAAGCACGCCCTGGGTGACGGTCAGTTTGCCGCCGCGTTTTGCCGCCGCCTTCACTAACACGACCATTTGTTGCTCACTGGTGAGGGCGGGCGATACCGGTGGAGGGGCCGGATCAAGGGGAGGCGTTGGCAACAAGTCTGAAACACCATAGGCCCTATAGGCCAATTGTCGTTGCTGTTTGCGTTCGTGGCTGCGCACCAGATCGGGCATTAAGAACAGATCGACAATCTGCCCAATCCCGCAGAGGCCAACGGTACACAACCACAGGATACCCGTAATCATCTTGCCGTTGTATAGCCGATGCAAGCCACAAATCCCGACGAAGAACCCCCCCCAGAAAACGTAGGAAAGGATAATCCGTTTCAGATTCGGGCGAGGGCGAGCCAGGCTCATAGTGACGATTCTCCTGGGAAGACGCGGCGCGATCGGGGGCTGGTGTTGGGGGACTCTTTCTATTGTGCCGTTGCGATCGGCGATCGTGTCCATACTCGACGGGGACATGGGGCACTCAAGCCGGTCGCGAGGTTGCCTGATGTCCAGAGTCGCCCCAGACGTGCAAGTGGGCACAGGCAGGCTAAATTAAAGGCATTCTGAACTAGGGGCGTTCCCCTGGGCCAAACAAATAAGAAGCTGGCATGATCTCGAAAATTCAGCGGCAATTCACCACCTCCTGGGCTGAGCAGTATCTTCCCCCCTGGCTGGGACAACGGCTGGAAGGGGCACTGCAACAAGTCTTAACCTGGGTCAACCTCCGGCCCGACGAGGCAGGGCGAACATTTCTCATGTTTGCCTTCTATACCTGCTCCTCGGTGGGGTTGCTGTGGTTGGAAGCCTGTGCCGTTGCCCTCTTCCTCGATCGCTACGGGGCCAACTCCCTCGCCTGGATTTATATCGCCAGTTCCGGGATTGGGTCGGGGCTAGGGTTTCTCTATGCCTGGTTGCAGACGGTATTGCCCCTGCGGCGCGTGGTCGTCTTCATCGCCTTGCTGCTGGCGGTGCCCCTATTACTTTTCCGGATCGGGTTGGGGGTGGCCGCTTGGGTGGTGGTGACGGTCCCCTTAATGCGGCTCTGGGTGGAGGCGATCTATGTCCTCAGTGATTTGAATACGTCAATTACCGCCAACCAACTGTTCAATATTCGCGAGATCAAACGCTCCTATCCCCTGATTAGCAGTGGTCTGTTGGTGGCCGATGTGGTCAGTGGGTTTTCCCTACCGTTCCTATTGCGCTGGATCGATCTGCCCAATGTGATTCTGGCCGCTTTTATCGTGATGACGATCGGGGTCATCATTCTATTCTATGTCAGCCGTGCCTATCGCCAATCCTTTCCCGATACGGTGCGCAGGCAACCCAAGCGATCGGACTTTAATCGCCGCGTTCAGGGACCTCTGCGCCGCTACATGGTCTTGATCCTCACGTTTTTTGTCTTGGCCCAGGTCTTGTTGGTGCTGATTGATTTTCAATATCTCACCCAAATTGAGCAGCGGTTTAGTGGGGCGGAGATTGCCAGCTTCCTAGGGCTATTTGGGGGCATTCTTGGCCTATTTGAATTGGGGGCACAGTTATTTCTGGCCAGTCGGACGATCGAATGGTTGGGGGTGTTCCTGACCCTCATGCTGTTGCCCGTGGTGATTATCGTGATCGGCATGGCCTCTTTTTTCAACCTCTTTGTGGGGCTATTGGGGCTGAAGTTCTTTGATGAATTGCTGCGCTATACTGTCGTCGCCAGTGTGGGACCCGTCCTCTTTCAGCCCATCCCCGGTGCCCTGAGTGCACGGGTGCAGTCAGCCGCGCGGGGCATTGCCGAACCGCTTTCCAACGGGTTTACCGGGGTGGCGATTCTGCTGCTGATCTGGGTGACAGGCAGGGCCTTTCCAGCACAATCTGCTGCGTTCCTGCAATTGCTGCAAAGTCGGTTGTTTCTCTCCGTAATTATTATTCTGGCCGCCATCTGGCTATTGGTCATTACCCTACTCCAGCGCAACTATGTCAACCTGCTCGTCCTCAGTGCCGAACGGGGACAACTCAGCCTGCCCGACTCGGAATCTGGGCTAAAGCAATACAAAACTGCCTTTGTCAAAACCTTAGAACGGCCCGGTCCCGATGCCGAAAAGTTATCCTGCATTGAACTCTTGCTCCAAATCGATCCCAAAAATGTTGGCGAGGTGTTAGCCCCCCTGCTGCCGAGTTTCTCGCCCACCCTTCAGCACAAAAGCCTGGAGGCCATGCTTACCTACCCCAATCCCGCCTATTTACCCCAAGTACAGGCGCTCATTAGCCGATCGCTACCACCGGAAGTGTTAGCGGTGGCCCTGCGCTATGTTTGGCTAACAGACCCGGAACCCGATCTCAACCTGAACAAGCTGCGCCCTTACCTGCGCCCGGAGGTAGACCCAATCGTGCGGGGAACGGCAGCCGCCCTGATGTTGCGCCGGGGCAATCGGGATCAAAAGGCTGAAGCCACCTACTGTTTGCGCCAAATGGTGACCCACAAGCGGGAACGGGAACGGGTGATGGGGTGCCGCGCCCTGGGGGAGGCGGATTATATGCAAGCCCTACGGTTATACATTCCCAGCCTGCTTCAGGATGAGTCGTTGCGGGTGCGGTGTGCCCTGCTAGAGGCGATCGCGGCCACCCGGTTGGAGGAATACTACCCGTCCCTGCTCCGAGCCTTACACTACAAATCTACCCGCAAAGCAGCCATGCAGGCCCTCGTGCGTCTGGAAAATGCAGCCTTGCCGATGCTGCTCGCCGTCGCTGCCGATCCCACCTGTCCTCCCCGAATGCAGGCCGATGCCTGGGACGTGATTGGCCAAATTGGGACCCTGGAAGCCCTGGATGCGCTGGTTACCCACCTGGAAACGGCCTGGGGTGCCCCCCGTCGGAATTTACTCCGCATTCTGTTGAAACTACCCTATGAAGCCGGGATTGAGGCCGTCCTTGATCGCCTGGGCCGTAGTGGGGTGGAGCAGCTGATCAACCAGGAAATTATGTTTGTCGGTCAACTCTATGCCGCTCTGTTGGATCTGGAGCCGGAGCGCCTACCGGGACCCGAAGCTGACCTGTTGCGGCGATCGCTGCGGGATATGATCACCGATGCGGAAGAGCGGCTATACCTGTTGATGCGTTTCCTCTACCCAACCGATGCCATTCAAGCGGCCCGGTTTAACCTGCGCGATGCTTCCCATGCCAGCAAGGCGCGGGGGTTGGAAATTCTCGACAATACCCTGGATATTCGCAGCAAACGCACATTACTGGTGTTGCTCGATCGCCGCTCGGACCAGGAAAAGCTCCAAAGCCTAGCCACGGATTTTCCCTACCAAATGCTGTCCCCCAGCGATCGGCTGCGTCATCTGGTGGATCTGCGTCATTTCCTGGCGGAGTGGCCCTTGGCCTGCTGTTTCCACTTGGCTCGCCGGGAGCGCTGGAGCCTTGACCCCGAAGCCATTCTGTCTTGCCTGCACCATCCCGCCGGGGTGGTCCGGGAAGCGGTGTTATCCTATCTGCACATGGCCTCTCCCCGCACCTTACGCGAACTTCTCCCCCAACTGAGTCATGATCCCAACCCGATCGTCCTCGGCCTAGTGCAACAAATGCTAGCGGAACTCAGCTAAGCGAGGGGGGCATCGCCGCAGGGGATAACAGGGGGCAGGGAACCGGGAACTGGCGCACCGCTCTTCCCTGTAACCTCTTCCTTCTTCCCAATTTGCTGAAGATAGGCCCCCACCAAATACAGCGAACCACACAGCACCAAGGGAGCTGTGAATTGCAGGTCCTCTCGCTTTAGCCCGTGTTCGGCAAGAAATTGCTGTCTGGCCTGACCTGCCAGCGCCAGGGCCGTCGCCAGATCGGGACAGGTTTGGCAAGCCCGCAGATCGGGACAGAGGGTACGGGCCAAGGTCGCTAATTGGGCTGGGTCGGCACTGTTATGGCCAGGAACTGGCACCAGGTAGAGCGCATCCCCCGATCGCAGCAACGTTGCCAAAATCTGGTCGTGTTCCTTCGTCGCCAGCATCCCCAGGGTCCAGAAGTGGGGGGGGGAATTGGGGCTTGTACCCGTCTCGCGGGCATCGCAATAGGCCCGCAGGACGATCGCCGCCGCTGGATTGTGGGCACCATCCAACAACAGGGGGTGCCCCTGCCACGTTGTCCACTGGATGCGCCCCGGCCAACGGGTTTGGGCCATTCCCACCTGGATCGCCCGATCATCAATCTGCCAGCCCTGTTGTCGCAATTGTTGGACCACCGCGATCGCGATCGCCGAATTCACTAACTGAAACGCCCCCGCCAACGGCAACGGATACTCAATCCCTGCCGACCGCGCCCAGCCATGCTCCCCCCCTATACCCCTCTTAGGCTCGCCGATCGCCTCGCCCTGCTCGCTGCTCGCTTCCTGCTTCTGCCCGATCGCCTCAGCCGCCGTCACCCACGTTACCGGACACTCCAGCGCCGCCACCTTTGCCTGCACGACTGCCATTGCCGCATCCGGCAGGGGACCGATCACCGCTGGGCGACCCGCCTTGAGAATGCCCGCCTTTTCCCGGGCGATGTCCGCCAAGGTTGGCCCCAACACCTGCCAGTGTTCGCGACTGAGGGACGTAATCACACTGACGAGGGGACGATCGCAGACATTGGTGGCATCCAGCCGTCCCCCTAGGCCAACCTCAATCACGGCAATATCGACCGCCTGCTGGGCAAAGTAGATCCAGGCTGCCGTCGTCACGACTTCAAATAGGGTGGGTAGGGTAGCGGCCACGGCGGGATTCTCGCTGCGGGCAAGGCGCGGTTGCAGTTTGGCGATAATGTCCTTCAGAATGGCGCTGAGATCGGCGGGGGCGATCGGGGTTTCGTTCAGGCAAATGCGTTCGGTCCAATCCACTAGGTGGGGCGAGGTATAGCGGCCTGTGCGATAACCTGCTGCCGTTAGGATTGATGACAGGTAGGCACAGACGGAACCTTTGCCATTGGTCCCGGCCACATGGACGATCGGGACGCGGTGATGGGGGTTGCCACACTGGGCCAGGAGTTGCTCAACCCGTTCCAGGTCGAGGCGCACGCCAAAACGTTGGAAGGGACTCAGGAGGGCGGTAATGGGATCATCGGCAGGGGGATCGATCACTGCCGTCGGGTGAAAGGCCACAGGCTTTAGGCTCCGGAAGCATATAACGTCAACGCATATTTTTCACATTTTGCCCGTTCGCGCAGCGTCTTTGCCGGGGAATTGCTTGCCTTCGCCATAGCAGGGCTTCAGCCCCCCCGCACCCTAGCCACATGCCTTTAGTCATACCCGCACCTTAGCCAAGCTCACGATCGCGCCAAGGCGATGCCGTCGTCATCCAGAGAGCGATCAAGGGTATTGGATGGGGGGTAAGAATGCCAGGAGCGAGACTTGAACTCGCGACACGAGGATTTTCAGTCCTCTGCTCTACCAACTGAGCTATCCCGGCAACTGAGCTATCCCGGCAACTGAGCCTATCTCGATAACTGGGTTCCCGATAACTGTCCCGGCAAGAAAACCTAGGCAGATAGTGGCGTTTCAGTCCGTGCTGTTTCAGTGCTTTACTAACTTAGCAAGACAAGGGGCACCTTGGCAAGCAAGATTTTTGGGGAGATTGGGGGTATCCCCACATCCCCCAGTCCATGCTCCGATCGCGGTTTGCTACAGGCCATTCAGCCTTTGCAGAAACTGGCAGAACTGGGCCACATCAGCCTCAACTTGGGCCAAACAGTCGGGTAGATCATGGGCAAGGGCAATCACGCGTTCGGGGATTAGCTCAAAGGTATAGACATGGCGCACCACATGGCGAAAGGCACAGAGTTCATGCAAGGACTTGAGGGTGGTCTCCCGGAGCAGGGCGGGACGCAGATCCGGCACTTCCGTGGCCATTTGCTGCAAGAGGCGGCGATGCCAGTCGGCTCCGTTGGGTAAGCTGCCATCCATCACTAGGGCTACCTCCCGCAACAACCGTTCTACCCCTGAATAAAAACTATGCAGATTCAAGGCCACAGTCCCCAGGTAGTCTGGATCACCAGTGGTTTGGACCTTCATCATCAACGCTTGGGTATTGGTCACCAACTGGGTTAACTCCCGTAGATGACGTTGCAACTGGCCCATCAGGACGGCATAACGGCTCATAGCTCAACTCCCTGGGTTTGAATATCCGCCAGGAGGTTGGGACGGGCATATTCCACCTGCACTAAATCGATCGCAAGGGATGACAGGTCCCACAAGCGGACCACTGCCTCCAGGTAGCGCCGATCGTCCAGCCCCGCCACGGCCAAGTCCACATCCGACGCTTCGTGCAAGCGATCGACCTGCACCATTGAGCCAAACAGCCAGACCTGGGTTGCGCCAAACTCCTGTTTGAGGATCTGGGCAGCTTGTTGGGCCACCTGCCAGCCTTGGTGTTGCCGAGCTAACTGCTGTTGTTGGCGGACGGCGGCTTGGCGTTGGGCCGTTGCGCGGTAGCGAGCCACTTGTTCCGGTGACAGATCCGGCATGGGAAACCTTCACAAAACCAATTGCCTGAACGAAAATCCTAACGACCGCCCGAACGATCGCCCGAACGAAACCCTTGTTGCTGGGGGGACCAGTGCTGTAAGCGGTAACCGGCCTGGGCTGCTGGGGACGATGTGCCCCGATCGCTAATGAGCAAATAAGCCGGTTCCTGGGGGCTGAGGTGGACGATCGCGGTTAACCGCTGGTTGGGCGTTGCGGTAAATTCACTATAGATCAGATGCCCAGCGCTGGAGAGGATCACCGTGCGGCGGGGTTGGGGCTGGCTGGGTTCCGGGGGGGTGCGGGTTGCCAAGGATTTGAGCAAGGTTAATTCGTCCGGTCCCAGGTTCAGCACCCGATCGGGCTTCTCCCGTTGCGTCAGCGGCACGGTTTGCACGGGCCAGGCACCGATCCAGGGCAACCAGTCAGCCAGGTTTGGGTTAACGTCAGCGGGGACTTTACCCGCTTGTTGGAGATCGCGCCAGAGGGCCATGAAGAACCGCTCAGTTGCTTGGGGATCATCACGATGCAAGGTGGCCAAGCTCACGGTCGGGGGTGGGCGCAGCAGGCGGGCAGCGGTTCCCGTTAAGGCAAAGGGAGGTGGGGTCGGCATTTCGGGGTCTGATGCCGGTAGGGCGGGTCCCTGTGCCAGCAATTCCAAGACCCCATTCTCAAAACGAACGGCCCTGACCTGGGTGAGGGTTACCTGCTGACGATCGTCCAAGGGATCGGGATGGGCATCGTCCGCCTGCCAGGTGACCACCTGCACTTGAGCATCCGTATTGAGGCCGAGTAAGCGCCACAGTTGTTGGCCCCCCGTAGTGGGTGACAGATTGAGTTGGGGGAAGGGCGGCTGTTGCCACTGTTGACCATCGTGGAACCCCAACACCTGGATGCGATACCACCCGTGATCAGCCGTTGTGTCGAGATTGGATACGTCATCGGGTCGCAGCCAATCGGCAGGGTTGGGAGCCGCGATCGGAGTGACCGATCCCAGGATTTGGCTGAAATGGCTGGGGAGGGCCTGTGCCGCTTCCGCGGCCTGGAGGCGATCGAGCCGCTGGCGGATCAGGGCTTCACGGGTGGTATCCATTGGGCGTTGCTGCTGCAACCAGGCGATCGCGCCCTCGTACCCGCGCTGGGCCTGCATGAACAGAGCACCCCAGGTTTGGAGGGCAACCGAATCCGGGGTAACCGCCAAGGCCGTTTCCAGCCGTCGCCACAGCCGTCCCGGATCGGTTTGCAAGAGGGTTGCCACCTCTAAGCGTTTCGCGGCACTTTGGTCAAAGATCGCCAATGCCGCCTCCCAGCGGCCATCGAGCAAATGGGTGAGCACCTGTTCACTGGCACTGACCCAGGTTTGATCGGCTTGAAGGGCTGTAATCCGAGCATGGAACTTGATCAGGTCCCACTGGGCTTGGGCCAGGTCTGACCACGGGGCACCCTTGGCTTTGATCGGCTCTAGCTGCTGGAGGGCGGGGGACCAAAGACCCACCTGGGCGAGCTTAATCCCCTGCTGATAGGTCGCATCATTGAGGGCGGGGGGGGTGAGGGTGAGGGGGGTTAGTTCCCACGGGCTGAGCAGAAAGTTGCGGGGGTGCAGTTGGTAAATGACTAATTTGGGTTCCAGATCGATCGTTTGATTCACCACCAATTCTGGCTGGCCGCCGCCCGTCACCTCCTGCCAGGTGGGGAGCTGGTTCGCGGGACTCACCCACGGAGCCAACAAACTGAGGTGAAACTGGTCGGGATGGTAGTGCAGGATTTGGCCATAGAGGAGGGTCTGGGTCTCGTGGACCCGTTCGCCACTGAGGCTAAACCAGAGGCCCGGTAGGATGCCCTCAAAGCGCCGCAGGTCCGTCAATGGCAAGGGTTGGTTAGAACCGGGGGGGATGGCATCGGGGGGGCTGTTGGGCGGCAGCAGCGAGGCCAGGACAAAGGATTCCGCCGGTCCCGCCACCATAAGTTGGTGCATCCGACGATAGCAGGGTTCCCCATTGGCGGGGGGGGAGTCGGTCACAGTCTGATATACCCGTAGTTCCACCAGGACATCACAACTAGCACGGGTCGCCGCTCGGCTCTGGGGACAGGGACTCGGTGAGGAAATGGGTAATAACCAGGCAGTAACTGGTGTGGGATGGGCTGCCGATTGTTGGGGGGTGAGGGGAATCAGGTCGCCCGGAATCAGGCCAACTTGGCGAATTTCAGCCTGAACCTCGGCGATCGTCTGTGGTGGATAGGCTTGATCAATGGGAATCCGGGTCCATTCTGGGAGCCAGCGATTTAACCAGGTCACCTGATTCGGGTGCAAGATCAGGCGCGTCCCCAACCAAATCCCACCTCCAATTAACCCGATCGCGGCGGTCAGGCTGGCGATCGTCAGGCCCGCTTTTAAGCACATCCCCCAACGAGAGGGCTGGGGTGGACGCACGATCCGTCGCGACTGAACGGGTTGCGACTTACGGGGCCGATGCACGGGTCGATTGACCGGCTGGCGAGGGAGGGAGCGAAGCTGACCGGAATGCGGGGCGAGGTTCTGGGTTGAGGCCCGTCGCATTGGGGGGGTATTTTCGGGGGGGGACAATTTGCGGCGGATGGCACCCACTTCCAGCCTGGGTAGGGGCGTTCCCGGTGGGATCGTTGTCCCGCCTTCGGAGCGGGCAGCATCCGGCAGCGTGGTATCCGGTAGTGCGGGATCAGAGGTCTCCTGACTGATATCTGGGCAGGCCACGGTAGCCGATTCACCCGCCTCCGGTGACGGCATTAGCGTTGGGTCAATAGCCTCACGATCGCGATCGCTCATCGCAAACCACAGCGGACAATGGCTTTTTCACTCTAGTCGATTTTGACGGTAATAGCTGTTGCTGAGGGCAACGATCGCGGCAAAAAACATGTTGACTAGTTGACTAGCTTTGTTGGGTCGCACTGTGTTTGACCTAACCTACTAAATTGTGATTGACAGGCTGCTAGCGGGAACGGCTTTCTTGCCCAGGGAGCGGTTGACTCAGGGTTTGGGCACACTTTTGCAGCCGGTTCTCGATGAAGGTGGTGAAGGCGGCGGGGGGATTGCCCTGGCGCTGAATGTTCTGGCTAATGTCTATAAAGGCATTCAGGGTATATTCGGCCTGAATTTCGTCCACCAAACACATACAGGCGGCCAGAATGACCACCTCTGGCAGTTCGTCCGGGGGATCAGCCGTCTTGCAGTCCAGCACCATTTGCGCCTGGATGGGGTAGGGATAGGCCCGGTTCGCGCCGGTCTGGGCGATCGCGCTGACCCCAGTGAACAGGAAGGTAAGACTGCCCAAGAGCAGTGATCTCGGCCAACAGGAAAGGTGCATGAAGGATTCCGATGGAAAGTAGGGAGACAGGCCCCGTTTGGGGTTGTCTTGCCCAGCATACACGATCCCTGCTAGGACGAAACGCTGAGGACTGACGTGGTCATGGTTGGGATCATCGGTTGACCACTGAGACTGAAGGCGCGGGCTTCGGTAATCTGAACCGGCACAATTTGCCCCCGCAGGCTATTAATATCCCCCGTGAAAAAGGTAAGCCGATTGCGACGACTGCGCCCCATGACTTGGCTGGGATCTTTGGGATTAGTATCTTCCACTAGGACTTCGACGACCTGGCCCTGATACCGCTGCGATCGCTCCGCCGCTTTGATCGCCACCAGATGGTTCAACCGTTGCAGGCGATCGGCCTTGACCGCATCGGGGATTTGGTCTGGCCACTGGGCAGCGGGGGTACCGGGGCGGGGGGAGTAGGCAGCGGTGTTGAGTTGGTCAAAGCCAATGTCGTCCACCAGCTTGAGGGTATTTTCAAATTGGGCTTCGGTTTCGCCAGGGAAGCCGACGATCGCGTCAGCACTGATGGCGGCATCGGGTAGATAGTCCCGAATCAGGTCAATAATGCGGCGATATTTCTCCTGGGTGTAGCCCCGCCCCATCGCCTTGAGGATGTCGTTATCCCCCGACTGGAAGGGAATGTGGAAATGCTCACACACCTTGGGCAGTTCGGCACAGGCCCGGATCAGGCGCTCGGTGAAGTAGCGGGGATGGCTGGTGGCAAAGCGGATGCGCTCAATCCCTGGCACATCGTGGACGTAGTAGAGCAGATCCGTGAGGGTATGTTGGTGGCGACCTTCGGGCATTACCCCGGGCAGATCGCGACCGTAGGCATCGATATTTTGGCCCAATAGCGTGACTTCCTTGTAGCCCTGCTGACCAAGCAATTCCATCTCTGCCCGGATCGCCTCTGGGGTTCGCGATTGTTCCACACCCCGCACCCCTGGGACCACACAATAGGTGCAGCGTTCATTACAGCCATAGATCACATTCACCCAGGCGGTTACGGTACTATCCCGTCGTGGCTTGGTGATGTCCTCCATGATGGCGATCGGCTCGGTGGCCACGACTTGATTACCCTGGGCTACCTGTTCCAGGAGTTCGCGTAACCGATTGGCGTATTGGGGACCCATGACCAGATCCACCTCCGGCACGCGCCGCAGCAAGGCTTCCCCTTCCTGTTGGGCGACACAGCCTGCCACTACCAGGGTTAAATCCGGTTCAGCTTGTTTGCGCTTGGCCTGCCGTCCCAGGTAGGAGTAAACCTTTTGCTCGGCGTTGTCCCGAATCGTGCAGGTGTTGTAGAGGATGAGGTTGGCCTCATCGGGGGTTTCGGTCCAGGCGTAGCCCATGTCTTCCAGAATGCCGGCCATGCGTTCCGAGTCGGCCTTATTCATCTGACAGCCGAAGGTGGTGATGTGGTAACGACGGGAAGGCACGATCATAGGATCTTAGCGATCTTGGTGAGCAGATAGATCCCCATTATGGCGGATTTTCTGACTGGGGGATGGATTCGTTGCTTGAACCACCAAGACACCAAGAGCACTAAGCTTCACCAAAATCTTCGTGCGCCTTTGTGTCCTTTGCGCCTTGGTGGTGAATCAGTCAATCCCCTAACCTTCAGCCCCCCGATATCGGATCTGCCGCTTCTGCACCTGCGATCGCGCAAACTGGGGAATATCCCCCCGATGCCCCAAAGCGACGATCGTATCCCCCGCCAACACCCGCACCCCCGGTTTGGGATGGGTCAACAGCGTCCCATCCTGCCGCCGGATCGCGACCACAATAAACATTCCCCGCCCCCGCACCTCCAGATCGGCGATCGGGCTGTTCACGAGGGGCGAATCTCCTGGCACGGTGAACTCGTCCATCTGGATATCCACCTGGGCCAGGAGGGCGTTAATCCGATTTCGCTCTTCCCCCCGTTCTAGAAAGTCCAGGGTGGTTGGGTGAGTGATCAGGTGTAGCATCCGTTGGGCACCGATCGCAAAGGGGGACACGACATGGTTAGCCCCCGCCAACAGCAATTTTTTCTCCGTCGAGGGATATTCCCCCCGCGCCAGGATGGTCAGGTTGGGATTCAGCCCCCGTGCCGTCAGGGTAATAAACACATTGGCGGCATCATCGGGGAGTACCGAGGCCAGCACCTTGGCCCGTTCAATCCCACTGGCCAGCAAGATAGCATCATCGGTGGCATTACCGTTAATCACCCGCAGCCCCATCTCACGAGCTTTTTCGGCACGATCGGGGTCGCTATCAATCACCACAAATGCCTGCCGTGCCTGCATCAGTTCCCGGGCCAGAATTTGCCCCATGCGCCCAAAGCCACACAGGACCACATGCTGCTGGAGGGTTTCAATGTCCTTCATCATTCGCCGCACCCCCAGTGCCCGGTTAATTTCACCTTCAGTCACCAGTTGCACAACCCCACTCACAATGTAGACAACGGAGGTGTAGCCCGCAATGATGACCAGGATCGTGAATACGCGCAGGGCGGGTGACTGCACGGGCCGGACTTCCCCATAGCCCACGCCAAAGACGGTGATTACTGACATATAGACGGCATCCAACACGGTCCACCCGGCAATCACGTAACCCACTACGGCAATGACCAAGGTTAAGGCAAAGCAAATGGTCCCGGTAATGATGTTGCGGAACGATCGCTTCATGCGGCCCTCCCCGGCCCCAGCGGTGTTACCCAGTTTGATGTCGGAATGTTACGCAGCGATCGCGGCAGGAAAAGGGAAAGACGATGAAGTCGGTGAAGTCGGTTTCGAGAATGTCTTTCCAGGGCTGATTGACTGACAAAACCCTGAGGGGGCGAAACCCAGTCTAGGAGGGAAGCCTAGCTTAGTTTATGCTAGCAG
>OGCL01000597.1_pt1 | contig 37266 bp, 28 predicted proteins | sample 1570041 | NCBI WGS metagenome assembly OGCL01 (sample SAMN06266162, study PRJEB24511) | hot springs metagenome | isolation source: Hot spring water | place: South Africa: Limpopo | collected 2015-06-22 | reverse complement strand
CGTCCCCTAGGGGACTCGAACCCCTGTTACCGCCGTGAAAGGGCGGTGTCCTAGGCCACTAGACGAAGGGGACGCAGCCCGGAAACCTAACAGCTTTTCCGCCTTCCCCCGCTCTGCGACATGCATTGCGCTGGAAGTGGCGCGCATTCTATGGAGCCTTGCAGGCTTCGTCAACCACCCTATAAAAATTTTTATAAATCAAAGACTTCAGCTAGGAATTTGACATGAGTCTATGAGCGCCGCAGCTAAGGCACTACACTCGATGAAAAAACCGCCGTTTGCAGAGGCTGCCCGCATGTCCCCACTCGTGATTACCCTGTTGATTGTCGGTGGCATCGCCTTGCTGATCGCCATCGCCTATATCAACCATATGGTCGAGAACAACCGACTGGAGCGGGCACGCGTCAAGGCCGATCTTAACGACCGCATCCGCCGCAACACTGAACTCTCGGAAACCCTCCCCGGCCAGCTGATGAGCCCACAGCTGAAAAACCTGCTGTGCCGACTGCAACTGCACTTCCTGCAGGGCCTGCTGAAGGTCGACAAGGGCAACATCACCAGCAAGGCGCGCGCCGAGGAATTGCAGAAACTGATCGCCATGGGCGAGTCGATCCCGGTCAATAACCCGCCGCAACCGGTACTCAATGAGGCCAAGGCCAAGGACATCCGCTTCCTCCTCGAAGGCCTGCATGCGCAGATCACCCGTGGCGCCAAAGAAGGAGTCATTGCCGCCAACGAGGCCAAGCACTGGCTCAAGGAGACGCGCCATATGCTGACCCAGGTGCATATCGAATTCTTCACCAATATGGGCCAACAGGCCCTGCAGCAGGGTCAACCCGGCCAGGCCCGCCTGGCCTTCGAGCGCGGTGTGCAGTACCTGCGCAAGCAGCAGGACCCGGCGCCCTACCAGGCCGCGCTGAAAACCTTCGAAACCCAGCTGGCACAGGCCAACGCCATGGTGCTGGAGCAGAGCAAACCCAGTGCAGCCGAACCCAGCGAGCTGACCGAGGGATTGAAGAGCCTGGATGACGAAGACGAGTGGAAGAAAAAGAATATCTACGACTGACAAGCCGTTGTTAACGGCGTATCGGCAACCGGGCTGGTATTGCCGCCCAGCCCCTGAGCACACTCCAGGCCTCCACTCACTATCGCCCAGGAGCCCCCATGTCCCTGACGCTTTACGGTGCCCCGCTCTCGCCCTTCGTGCGCAAGGTCCGCTGGTTTCTCGCGGAAAAGGCGCTGGATTATCAGCTGGAAATCATCCTGCCCTTCGCCCAGCCGGACTGGTATCGCGACCTCAACCCCCTGGGCCGCATTCCGGCCTTGCAGGATGGCGACTTCAGCCTGGCCGACTCCAGCGTGATCTGCCAGTACCTGGAGGAGCGCCAGCCCCAGCCACCCCTGCTGGGCCGCGATGCCCAGGAACGGGCGCGCATCCGCTGGCTGGAAAAATATGCCGACTACGAACTCGCGCCGCTGTGCACCTTCGCCGTGTTCCGCAATCGCGTGCTCAAACCCAGCCTGGGCCAGGCCTGCGATGAGGCGGCCGTGCAGAGTGCCTTGCAGGATAAGCTGCCACCCCACTTCGACTACCTGGAAAAAACCCTGGGCAGCGCCGCCTACTTTGTCGGCGAGCGGCTGAGCCTGGCCGACCTGGCCATTGCCTGCCAGCTGATCAATATGGCCCACGGCGGCGAGCAACTGGACGCTCAGCGCTGGCCCAACCTGGCCGCCCACCAGCAGCGCCTGCTGGCCCGCCCTGCACTGCAAGACCTGCTGCCCGGCGAGCAGAAGATGCTGGCCAGGATGGCGACCAAGGCCTGAGCTCCTTGCAGCCGGCTATACCGGCTGCTGCTCCAGCAAGCGTAACCCCACCCAGTCCCGGGCGAACTGATAGGCGCAGCGCCCGTTGCGGTTGCCGCGCCCCAGGGCCCAGCGAATCGCCTCCTTCTCCAAGGCCTCGGTCCACTGCCAAGCCAAGCCGGCGCGGGCCGCATGCACCTCGATCCAGTGGCGCACCACAGCCAGGAAATGCGTCTGGGTAAAGGGATAGAAGGACAGCCACAGACCAAAGCGGTCGGACAGAGCAATCTTGTCCTCGATGGCCTCGCTGGGGTGCAACTCGCCATCGACCATGGAGCTGTCCAGGTTGTCGCTTTCCTTTTCCGGCAACAGATGACGGCGATTGGAGGTGGCATACAGCAGCACATTCTCCGGCGCCCGTTCCAGGGAACCGTCCAGCACGCTTTTCAACACCCGATAGTCGCCCTCCCCGCTCTCGAAGGACAGGTCGTCACAGAACAGCAGAAAGTGCTGACTCTGCCCCTGCAGCTGCTCCACCACCCGCGGCAGATCCGCCAGGTGATCGCGCTCGATTTCGATCAGGCGCAGCCCGCCCACGGCATATTCGGCCAGCAGCGCCCGGATCAGCGACGACTTGCCCGTGCCCCGGGCGCCCCAGAGCAGCGCATGGTTGGCCGGCAGCCCCTGGATAAACTGACGGGTATTGCGTGCCAGCTGATCACGCTGACGGTCCACGCCGATCAGATCCTGCAGGCGCATATCCAGGCTGACCGCAAGCGGCTGCAGAAACCCCTGGCGCCCCTCGCGCTGCCAGCGGGCCGCCAGACACTGCTGCCAGTCGATGGCCGGGCGCTCGGCAGGCAGCAGCGGCTCCAGGCGTGTGAGCAAATGCTCGGCACGCTGTAAAAAAGCACTCAAAGACGAATTCACGACACACTCCCAGGTAGGTGGACGGCTCGGCAAGCCGCGCGAATGGGCTATGCTTGGCACGCAAGCGGCCACGAGAACAACACGCGAAAATGGATATTGCGCTGACCCAACGCCTGTCATTCAAACAGGCCGCCCTCACCGTGCTGGTGGCCTTTATCCTGGGCACGGCGCTGAGCCTGATTCAGGTGGGGATCGATTATGCCAGCGAAGATGCCTCCATCAATCGCGAGATCAATGCGCTGATCGAGATCAGCCATAACCCGGCGGCGCGCATCGCCTACAACATCGACGCCGAACTGGCCCAGGAACTGGTGCTCGGCCTGCTGCGCTCGCCGGCGGTGATCAGTGCGCAGATCACCGACAATAACGAGCTGATCCTGGCCAGTGTCAGCCGCCCACCCAGCGTCAGCCGCTACCGCGTGTTCAGCGACTTTCTGTTCGGCAAGCAGCGCTCGTTCCAGGCGCCGCTGTTTGTCAGCCACTCACCGGACGAAGCCCTCGGTCTGCTCAGCCTGGAGGTGGATACCTATGCCTTCGGCAGCCATTTCCTGCGCCGCTCCATGCTCACCCTGCTGACCGGCTTCGCCCGCAGCCTGCTGCTCTCGGTGATCCTGCTGGTGCTGTTCTACTTTATGCTGACCAAACCCCTGACCGGCTTTATCCGCGCCCTCAGTGAACGCGATCTGCTCAGCACCGCCCCCGACAAACTGCCCTACCCGCCGAACCATGAAAAGGATGAGATCGGCGTGCTGGTGGACGTGACCAACAAGCAACTGGACAGTATCGCCAGCGAGATCCAGCGCCGCGAGCAGGCCGAGAGTCGCCTGACCCTGTACCTCGGTGAGCTGGAGCATGCCGTCTCCGCCCGCACCGCCGAGCTGGAGGCAACCAACTCGCGCCTGCTCGACTCCAACCGCGAGCTGGAACAGGCGCGGCGCACCGCCCTGGACATGGCCCAGGCGCGCTCGGCCTTTCTGGCCAACATGAGCCACGAAATCCGCACCCCGCTCAATGGCCTGCTGGGCATGCTGGCGCTGTCCCTGGACGGCCCGCTGACCCACGAACAGCGCCAGCAACTGTCCATCGCCCATGACTCGGGCAAGGTACTGGTGGAGCTGCTCAACGACATCCTCGACCTGTCCAAGTTCGAGGCCGGCCAGCTGGAACTGGAACAGATCCCCTTCGACCTCGGCAGCCTGGTCGAGGACACCGCCAGCCTGCTGTCGCAGAATGCCGCGCCGGGAGTGGAGCTGACCTGCCTGATCGACCCGCATCTGCCCCAGCAGTTGCTGGGCGACCCGACCCGGGTGCGGCAGATCGTCAGCAACCTGCTGGCCAATGCCCTCAAGTTCACCCGCCAGGGCCGCGTCGACATCAGCGTGCAATGCCAGCCAGGCGGGGTGCAGCTGATCGTGCGCGACACCGGCATCGGCATCGCCGCGGAAACCCAGGCGCGCATCTTCCAGCCCTTCGCCCAGGCCGATGCCGGCATCACCCGCCAGTTCGGCGGCACCGGCCTGGGCCTGGCCCTGACCCGGCGCCTGTGCGAAGCCATGCGCGGCAAGCTGACCCTGGAAAGCCAGGAAAACTTCGGCAGCCGCTTCTGCGCCCTGCTGCCCCTGGCCGAGCACAGCCCCTGCCCGCCGCCGCCCCAGCTCAAGGGCCGCCTCATTGTTCTCAGCCCCGCCCACTCGGGACTCAGCGAACAGCTCGGCAGCCTGCTGGGCAGCTGGGGCGTGGAGTATGTGCGACTCGACCCGGACAGCGACCCGCAAAGCATGGATGCGGATCTGCTGATCAGCGACTGCCCGCAACGCCTGCAGGCCTGGCGTGATGCCAACAGCCTGCCGATCCTGCTGGTCAGCGCCTACGGCAGCTTCCTCTCCCATGCCCAGATCAAGGCCCTGGCGCCGATCGAACAGCTGGCCCGGCCGCTGTCGCGGCAGGCCCTGCTGGAGGCGCTGCGCCATAGCCTGCACGGCACCGAGCAGCTGCGCCCCAGCCACGCCCAGCCGACCCAGGTGGTGGACCGCCAGGCCCTGGTCATGCTGGTGGAAGACAACCCGGTCAACCAGATGGTGGCCAAGGGCATGCTCAACAAGCTCGGCTGCCAGGTACTGCTGGCCCAGCATGGCGGCGAGGCCCTGCAACTGCTGGAAAGCCAGCACCCGGACCTGGTGCTGATGGACTGCAATATGCCGGTGCTGGACGGCTACGAAACCACCCGGCGCATTCGCCAGCAGACCCGCTGGCAGAAGCTGCCGATCATCGCCCTGACCGCCAACGCCCTGTCGGATGAGCGTGAGCGCTGCCAGGCCGCCGGCATGAACGACTACCTGGCCAAGCCGTTTCGCAAGGAAGAGCTGGCCGGCCTGCTCGATCAGTGGCTGGCAGGGGCGGACGCCGCCAGCCACTCACCCAGCTGAGCATAAAGCGGTTGCAGCCCCTGCAACTGCGCCCCCTGCTCGCACAGCAATTGCTGACGCAAGCGCACAGCCTGCTCACGCAGGGCGCTGCCCGCCTCGCTCAAAGCCAGATGCAACTCGCGCTCATCCAGCGCCGAGCGCTTGCGCTGCAGCAGGCCCAGCTGCTCCAGACGCTTGAGCAAGGGAGTCAGGGTGCCGGAGTCCAGCTGCAAGCGCTCGCCCAGGGCCTTGACCGTGGGCTGCTCGGGGGGCAGCTGCTGCCACTCCCACAGCACCAGCATGGCCAGGTACTGCGGGTAGGTCAGCCCCAGGCGCTCCAGCATCGGCTTGTAGGCGCGAATGATGGCCCGGGAGGCGGCGTAAAGTTTGAAGCACAGCTGGTTATCCAGCAGCAGGCTGCTGTCCATAGGTGGCATGCCACTCACCCCAGCAGGGCTTCGATCTCGCCCTTGAGGTCTTCCGGCTTGGTGGTCGGGGCAAAGCGCTTGACCAACTGGCCATCCTGACCGATCAGGAACTTGGTGAAGTTCCACTTGATCCCCTGGCTGCCCAGCAGACCCGGCGCCTCCTGCTTGAGCTTGACGAACAGCGGGTGGGCGTCGCTGCCATTGACATCGACCTTCTTGAACAAGGGAAAAGTCACGCCGAAATTCAGCTCACAGAACTCGGAAATGGCACCCTCGTTACCCGGCTCCTGCTTGCCGAACTGGTTGCAGGGAAAACCCAGCACCACCAGGCCCTGGTCCTTGTACTGCTGCCAGAGGTTCTCCAAGCCCTTGTACTGCGGGGTAAAGCCGCACTTGCTGGCGGTATTGACCACCAGCACGGCCTTGCCGGCGAAATCGGCCAGGGTCTTCTGCTCACCCTTGATGGTGGTAACCGGGATATCGAAGAGTTCATTGCTCATGGCTAAGGCTCCGGGCCAGATAAAAAGTGGCAACACCATAGCGCGCAATTAAATTGCATGCAATTTAAACGACCGGAAGACTGCCCCGCAGGGAGCAGGAGGCAGCCTGTCAACGCGGGCGCAGGCTCAGGGCCGCCGAATTGATGCAGTAACGTAACCCGGTCGGTGCCGGACCATCGGGGAAGACATGACCCAGATGAGCATCGCAGCGGGCACAGCGGACCTCAATGCGATGCATGCCATGACTGAAATCATCCAGGCTGGCGATGGCCGTATCACTGACCGGCTGAAAATAGCTGGGCCAGCCACTGCCGGAGTCGTACTTGGCGTCGGAGTCGAACAGCTCGGCCTGACAGCAGGCACAGTGGTAGACACCCGGCTCCTTGCAGTCGTGGTACTGGCCGGTGAAGGCGCGCTCGGTACCGCCCAGACGGCAGATATGAAACTGCTCCTCGGAAAGCTCCTCACGCCAGGCTTCCAGGGGTTTTTCCAACTTGTCCACAAAGCGCACTCCTATTCTAAAAAATCGCCGGGAGCGATTTTTAACGTCGCTCAGCGATGGATAGCACGCCACAAAAACGCCGGGAGCGCTTTTGCGCGCAAGCCCCGAAGGGGTGAAGCACATGGATGTGCTGAGCATAAAAAAGCCCGGCCAGCGTCTTTGCCAGAAACGGGCCGCCACGTATGATTCGACCCCAGTCTGTCACCGCCGCCCCAAGCTGCCAAGGCTTGCCAGATCGCGTCTTTTGCCGGGCTTTTCAGCGGCGTTCACCTTTCGGGATTCCAAACATGCAGTTCAGCAAATCGAACAAGCTGGCCAACGTCTGCTACGACATTCGCGGCCCGGTGCTCAAGCACGCCAAACGCCTGGAAGAGGAAGGTCAGCGCATCCTCAAGCTGAATATCGGCAACCCGGCGCCGTTCGGTTTCGAAGCCCCCGAGGAAATCCTCCAGGACGTGATTCGTAACCTGCCCACCGCCCAGGGCTATAGCGACTCCAAGGGTCTGTTCAGCGCGCGCAAGGCGGTGATGCAGTACTACCAGCAGAAGCAGGTGGAAGGTGTCGGCATCGAAGACATCTACCTGGGCAACGGCGTCTCCGAGCTGATCGTGATGGCCATGCAGGCCCTGCTCAACAACGGTGACGAGGTGCTGATCCCGGCGCCCGACTATCCGCTGTGGACCGCCGCCGTGGCGCTGTCCGGCGGCAAGCCGGTGCACTACCTGTGCGACGAGCAGGCCGGCTGGTTCCCGGATATCGCCGATATGCGCGCCAAGATCACCCCCAACACCAAGGCATTGGTGCTGATCAACCCGAACAACCCCACCGGCGCGGTGTACTCCAAAGAAGTGCTGCTGGATATCGTCGAACTGGCGCGCCAGCACAACCTGGTGCTGTTCTCCGACGAGATCTACGACAAGATCCTGTATGACGGCGCCGAGCATATCTGCACCGCCTCCCTGGCGCCGGATGTGCTGTGCCTGACCTTCAACGGCCTGTCCAAGAGTTACCGGGTGGCCGGCTTCCGCTCCGGCTGGGTGGCCATCTCCGGGCCCAAGCACAAGGCCCAGAGCTATATCGAAGGCATCGACATGCTGGCCAATATGCGCCTGTGCGCCAACGTGCCGAGTCAGCATGCGATCCAGACTGCCCTGGGCGGCTACCAGAGCATCAACGACCTGGTGCTGCCCAATGGCCGTCTGCTGGAGCAGCGCAACCGCACCTGGGAGCTGCTCAACGACATCCCCGGGGTCAGCTGCGTCAAGCCCATGGGCGCGCTCTATGCCTTCCCTAAAATCGACCCCAAGGTCTGCCCTATCCATAACGACGAGAAGTTCGTGCTCGATCTGCTGCTCTCGGAGAAGCTCTTGATCGTCCAGGGCACGGCGTTCAACTGGCCCTGGCCGGATCACTTCCGCGTGGTCACCCTGCCCCGGGTCGATGAGCTGGAAATGGCCATCGGCCGCATCGGCAACTTCCTCAAGACCTATCAGCAGTAGGCCAGGCCATGGACCTGCAGATAGACGACTTCTACAAGGACGCCGCCGCCGGCCTGCTGCTGCTCTACCAGGCCTTTCCGCGCAAGGTCGCGCTCTACGTGGAAGACCTGATCGGCCGCGAGGAGCCGGACGAATTCGGCCTGCCCACACCGCGCCACCAGAGCTGCCTGGGCGCCCTGCTGTGGCTGGCCGAGGAAGGCTATGTGCGTTTCGACTCGACCATCGGCTTCGACGCCCTGGATCAGGCGGTCCTGACCGAGAAGGGTTTTCTGCGCCTGACCCGCGGCGTACCCCATGCCCTGCGCGAAGGCGACGCCCTGCCGCCCAGCGTGCGCCGGGTACACGCCACCCTGGCCTTCCAGCTGCGCGAAGCCCTGGCCCAGCACCACAGCGAGCGGGTCGCCCGCCTGTGCCGGCTGCTGTTCGAAAGCAGCCTGAACGGCGCAAGCGACATAGTTTGAAATAGTGCCCCGGTTGAAGATAACCGGGGCGCCCCTTATATACCCCGCATTACCTTGCTGTCTTTCCGCTCTAGGAGAAGTTCCCCCATGCGTATCCTGTTGTTCCTGGCCACCAACATTGCGGTGTTGATCATCGCCAGCATCACCCTCAAATTGCTCGGGGTCGATCGCTTTACCGGCCAGAACCATGGCAGCCTGCTGGTGTTCTGCGCCGTGTTCGGCTTTGCCGGTGCCCTGGTTTCGCTGTTCATCTCCAAGTGGATGGCGAAGATGAGCACCAAGACCGAGATCATCACCCAGCCGCGTACCCGCCATGAGCAGTGGCTGCTGCAGACCGTCGAAGAGCTGTCCCGCCAAGCCGGGATCAAGATGCCGGAAGTGGGCATCTTCCCCGCTTACGAATCCAACGCCTTCGCCACCGGCTGGAACAAGAACGACGCCCTGGTGGCGGTCAGCCAGGGCCTGCTGGAGCGTTTCTCCCCGGATGAGGTGCGCGCCGTACTGGCCCACGAGATCGGCCACGTGGCCAATGGCGACATGGTCACCCTGGCGCTGATCCAGGGCGTGGTGAACACCTTCGTGATGTTCTTTGCGCGGATCTTCGGCAATTTCGTCGACAAGGTCATTCTCAAGAACGAAGGCAGCCATGGCATCGGCTACTTCGTCGCAACCATCTTCGCCGAGCTGGTACTGGGCATCCTGGCCAGCATCATCGTCATGTGGTTCTCGCGCAAGCGCGAGTTCAAGGCCGACGAAGCCGGCGCCCAGCTGGCCGGCACCGGTGCCATGATCGCCGCCCTGCAGCGCCTGCGCGCCGAGCAGGAAGTACCGGTGAACATGCCCAGCAGCATGACCGCCTTCGGCATCAACGGCGGTCTCAAGCACGGCCTGGCCGGCCTGCTGATGACCCACCCGCCGCTGGAAGACCGCATCGAGGCCCTGCGCCGCCGCGGTTAAGATCACCGACACAAAAAAGGCGACCCTCGGGTCGCCTTTTTTGTTCTGCGCGCTTAGTCGTTCAAGCCCGCACGCCCCTGGGCCACAAAGCGCATCATCCACTCGGCCACGGTATGGCCCTGGTGCTCACTCTGCAGGCTGGCCATGGCATTGGCGTACAGGGTTTCGCCATAGTGCTGCTGGCGCAGGTCGAGCAAGGCTCGGGAATAGTCGTGAACGAACTCCGGGTGGCCCTGGAAGCACAGCACCTGATCACCGATGCAGTAGGAGGCAATCGGGCAGAACTCGCTGCTGGCCAGCAGGGTGGCGTTCTCCGGCAGCTGGGTGACCTGATCCTGGTGGCTGATCAGCATATCCAGCTCCTCCAGGTCCGGGCTCATCCACTGGGCCTTCCCGGTCATGCGGTAGCGGTGCACGCCCAGGCCCCAGCCCTGCTCGGCGCGCTCGGTCTTGCCGCCCAGCAACAGGGCGAGTATCTGGTGACCGAAGCAGACGCCCAGCAGCTTGTCGCCACGCTGATAGCGCTCAAGCAGGTAGGTCTTGAGCGTCTGGATCCAGGGGTCGGTGCCGAAGGAGTCGGCCTTGCTGCCGGTGACCAGATAGGCGTCGTAACGCTCGGAGTCCGGTGGGTAATGGCCTTCCACCACGTTATAGACCTTGAACTCGGCTGCAATCGGCTGACGGGCGAACAGCTGCTGGAACATCCGGCCATAACTCTCGTACTGGTCGACCAGCTCAGGGCGGATGATATCGGTTTCCAGGATGCAGATTTGCAGCGGCATAAGGGCGGTCACCTAAGGCGCAAGGGGGTGGATTTTCAGCGCGCAAGCCTGCCTGCCGACAGGCTGTAAGGCAATAGGCGCAAGGCCTCGGGGGTAAAAAAGGCAAAATCAACTGGCTGAGTATTAACCCACAGCATTTATACGCCTTCACATACCCCAAGCCAGGCGGATTACCTGCTGTAAAGCAGCTGCGGCAGAGCGCGAGGCAACATAAAAAAGCCAGCCCGAAGGCTGGCCTGTTTAATGCGGCGCAACAGTTAGAAGGCTTCGTCTTTAGCGGCCTTCTCCAACAGCAAGGCCGGTGGCAGGAAGCGCTCGCCATACTGCTCGGCCAGGTACTGGGCGCGGGCGACGAAATCGCGGATGCCGTACTGGTTGATAAACTGCAGCGCCCCGCCGGTCCAGGCGGCAAAGCCGATACCGAAGATCGAACCGATATTGGCGTCAGCCACCGACTTCAACACGCCCTCCTCCACACAGCGCACGGTTTCGATGGCCTGGATAAAGAGGATGCGGTCGCGCACATCGATCTGGGAGATCTGCGCATCGCTCTTTTCAAAACGTGCTTTCAACTCCGGCCACAGGTGCTTCTTGCCCCCTGCCGGGTAGTCATAGAAGCCCGCGCCTGCCGCCTTGCCCGGACGCTTGTATTCGTTAAGCATCAGGTCGATCACGGCAAAGGCCGGATGCTCGGGGATGGCTTTGCCCTCGGCAGCGAGGTCCTTGATGGTCTGCTGGCGGATATGGTTCATCAGGCTCATCGACACTTCATCGCTGATCGCCAGCGGCCCCACCGGCATGCCGGCCTTGCGCGCCTCATTCTCGATCATCGCCGCGCTCACGCCCTCACCCAGCATGGCCAGGCCTTCGTTGGTGAAGGTGCCAAATACCCGCGAGGTGAAGAAGCCACGGCTGTCGTTGACCACGATCGGGGTCTTCTTGATCTGCATGACATAGTCGAAGCCGCGCGCCAGGGTCTCATCGCTGGTGTGCTCGCCCTTGATGATTTCCACAAGCGGCATCTTGTCCACCGGGCTGAAGAAATGCAGGCCGATAAACCTGTCCTGCTTCTGCACCGCCGTGGCCAGGCCGGTGATTGGCAGGGTCGAGGTGTTGGAGGCGATCACCGCATCCGCCAGCGCCGCACGTTCAGCCGCGGCGGTGACGTTGGCCTTGAGGTCGCGGTCCTCGAAAACCGCTTCGATAATCAGGTCGCAACCTGCGAAGTCGGCATCGCTAACGCTGGGCTTGATCCGCGCCAGGATGGCATCACGCTTCTCGGCGCTCATCTGGCCACGGCCAACCTTTTTCTCCAGCAACTTGGCCGAATAGCCCTTGCCCTTCTCGGCCGCTTCGATGGAGATGTCCTTGAGCACCACCTCGATACCGGCCATGGCAGAGACATAGGCGATGCCGGCGCCCATCATGCCGGCACCCAGCACCCCGACCTTTTGCGTCACATAAGGCTCGAAACCCTGCGGGCGCGAGCCACCGGCGTTGATTTCATTAAGCTGGAACCAGAAAGTGCCGATCATGTTCTTCGCCACTTGCCCTGTGGTCAGCTCGGTGAAGTAGCGCGCCTCGATGATCTGCGCGGTGTCGAAGTCGACCTGGGCACCCTCGACGGCAGCGCACATGATCTTCTCCGGCGCCGGGAAGCAGCCCTTGGTCTTGTCGCGCAGCACACTCGGGGCAATGGCCAGCATCTGCGCCACGTTGGGGCTCGACGGCGTGCCGCCGGGAATCTTGTAGCCCTTGACGTCCCAGGGCTGAACGGCAGTCGGGTTGGCGGCGATCCAGGCGCGGGCCTTGGCCAGCATGTCGTCCGTGTCGCTGGCCAGTTGGTGCACCAGGCCGGCCTTGAGCGCGGCATCCGGGCGCACCTTCTTGCCTTCGGCCAGGTACGGCAGGGCCTTTTCCAGGCCGAGCAGACGCACCATGCGCACCACCCCGCCGCCGCCCGGCAGCAGGCCGAGGGTCACTTCCGGCAGGCCGAGCTGGATGCTGGAATTATCCAGCGCAATGCGGTGATGACAGGCCAGGGCAATTTCCCAACCGCCACCCAGGGCCGCACCATTGATCGCCGCCACCACCGGCTTGCCGAGGCACTCCAGGCGACGCAGCTGGCCTTTGATATTAAGAATCATCTGGTAGAAGGCCGGCGCGTCGGCCTTGGTGACCTTGATCAGCTCATTCAGGTCGCCGCCGGCGAAGAAGGTCTTCTTCGCCGAAGTGAGGATGACCCCGGCGATGGAATCCTTCTCCGCCTCCAGGCGCTCGACGATCTTGCCCATGGCCTCGCGGTACTGGGCGTTCATGGTGTTGGCACTCTGGCCGGGCATATCCATGGTCAGAACGACGATATTGTCCTGGCCTTTTTCGTAACGGATGGCGTCAGTCATTTCTATTCACTTCCCAAATGTCGGGGAGCGCTTCAGGGGCGTCACGAGCGAAGGTCAGGCAAGGCGGAAATCATTCGGAAAGCGGAGTTTGCTGGTGCAAATGAGCATTTCCGAAGGATTTCCAACGCCGCATGGCCGAGCGCAGTAGCCCGTGATAGCTCCTTAAATACGTTCAATAATCGTGGCAATGCCCATACCGCCGCCTACACAGAGAGTGGCCAGGCCGTAACGCAGCTGACGCTTTTCCAACTCGTCGAGCAGGGTGCCGAGGATGGCGCAGCCGGTGGCGCCCAGGGGGTGGCCCATGGCGATGGAACCACCGTTGACGTTGACCTTGTCTTCGCTCACGCCCATGTCCTGCATAAACTTCATCACCACCGAGGCAAACGCCTCGTTGACTTCGAACAGATCGATGTCGTCCACGCTCAGCCCGGCCTTGGCCAGCGCCTTGCGCGTGGCCGGCGCAGGGCCGGTGAGCATGATGGTCGGGTCGGTGCTGGTCACCGCCGTGGCGACGATGCGCGCCCGCGGCTTCAGACCCAGCTCCTGGCCCTTGGCCGCGGAGCCGATCAGCATCAGCGCCGAACCGTCGACGATGCCGGAGCTGTTGCCCGGGGTATGCACATGGTTGATCTGCTCGACGTGGCTGTAGACCCGCAGCGCGGTGCTGTCGAAGCCCATCTGGCCCATCATCTCGAAGCTCGGCTTGAGCTTGCCCAGGCCTTCGAGGGTGGAATCACCGCGGATAAATTCATCGTGGTCGAGCAGCACGATGCCGTTCTGATCCGTCACCGGCACCAGCGACTTGCTGAACGAGCCGTCGGCGCTGGCACGGGCCGCCTTCTGCTGCGAACGCAGGGCAAAGGCGTCCACATCACTGCGGGAGAAACCTTCCAGGGTGGCGATCAGATCGGCACCGATGCCCTGGGGCACGAAGTGGGTGTGGATATTGGTGGCCGGATCCATCACCCAGGCACCGCCATCGGAGCCCATGGGCACGCGCGACATGGACTCCACGCCGCCCACCACCACCAGGTCTTCGAAGCCGGAGCGCACCTTCATCGCCCCCATGTTCACAGCCTCCAGGCCCGAGGCGCAGAAACGGTTGAGCTGCACACCCGACACGCTGACATCCCAATCGGCCACCATGGCGGCGGTCTTGGCAATATCGGCGCCCTGATCACCCACCGGGGTCACGCAGCCGAGCACGATGTCGTCTACCTGGCTGGTATCGAGGTTATTGCGCACCTGCAGCGCGCCCAGCAGCCCGGCGACCAGATCAACCGGCTTGACGCTGTACAGCGCCCCATCCTTCTTGCCCTTGCCGCGGGGCGTGCGCACCGCATCGAAAATAAATGCTTCGGTCATGGCGTCCTCAGACCTCCAATGGAGGGTGGCTGATGGCACAGGCTCATCGGCGCTGCACCTGTTCTTGTTGAATAAGGGCAACCATACGCCGAGCACCGCCAGGCTCAATGACCGAAGCGCTCAGGCCCATTGACCGCTCAGCTCAGACAAACGGTCAATCCCTGGGTAAAGGCGCAAAAGTGTGTCTAGCTCAAGGCTCGCCCGGGAAAATTCCCGGGCTTTCATAACCAATGGCAACAAGCCGGCAGGCCTTAACAATCAACCTATCTATAGCCCACCCCAAGGGCCCTCTAGAGTGAGGAAGGGCCGGCCACTTCCCCGAAATGGCTGGCCGGCAACTGTCGTCGCCGGGTTTTGCCGGGACGACGTGAATGACCCCTTCGAGGTGTGACGCCGCAGCCCGCCAAACCTGGCGGACGGTGAAGGCCACACCCAGAACAACAACAAGGCCAAGCCCATGTTCAATCCAACCAAGGTGCGTCAGGCCGGCATGATCGTCTTTGCCACGACCCTGATCCTGATTCTTCCCAATCTGACCCGTTTGGTCAGCTGATCGTCTTCCAGCCTGCACTGCGTCACGCGCCGTGGAGCCGTTGACGCCGTGCAGCCCTCACACCTCTATCTGCAATGGGTTTATCCTCGGCCGGTAACCACCGGAGAGTCCCCATGTATCGCCTGTTCCTTGCCCTCTGCCTGGCCTTGCCGGTCACACTGCCGGCTGCACCGCAGCCTGACCTGCTGGCGGCCCTGACCGACCGCGACAGCTTGCTGATCGACGTACGCAGCGCCGAGGAGTTCGCCGCTGGCGCCTTGCCGGGCGCCATTCGGATTGGCCATGAGCAGATCGGCGAACAGATCGCGAGCATTGCCCCCGACAAGCAGCAACAGATTGTTCTCTACTGCCGCAGCGGCCGCCGTTCACAGCTGGCCGAACAACGCCTGCGCGAGCTGGGCTACCGCAACCTGATCAATGCCGGCGGCTATGCCGAGCTCAAGCGCACCCTGCAGCGGAGTCCGGCATGCAGCGCCTGCTGATCGGCCTGCTGGCCCTGCTCTGCGCCACGCCGGCCCTGAGCGCCGAACTGAGCCTGGAGATTGCAGCCACCCCGCGCACCTGGAGCAGCCAGGCCCTGCTGAGCCACCCGGCAGCGCAGTGGATCGAGATACCCCAGGACGTCAGCTACAAGCGCGCCATGCGCTACCGCGCCGTGCCCCTGGCCAGCCTGTTGCAAGGGTTGCAGCCGGGCGATCACCTGCAGTTGCTGGCCAGCGATGGTTTTGCCGCCGAATTGCCGGCGGCCCTGGCCCTGGGCATTACCAGCCTGGCTTGGCTGGCCATCGAAGACCCGGCCAATCCATGGCCAGCCCTGGCGCCAGGCAAACCCAGCGCGGGCCCCTTCTACCTGGTCTGGGAGAATCCGGCGGCCAGCCAGATCGGCCCGGAGCAGTGGCCCTTCCAGCTGGCCCGCATCCGCACCCTGGCGCCAGTGGCCGAGCGTTACCCGCAGCTGTTGCCGGCCGGCGATGCCACAGCCCTGATCCACAGCGGTTTTGCCCAGTATCAGAAGCACTGCATGGCCTGCCACCGCCTCAATGGCGCTGGTGACTCGCAGTTCGGCCCGGACCTGAATCTGCCCTACAGCCCCACCGAGTATTTCAGCGGTGACTTTCTGGCCCGTTATATCCGCGCACCGCAGAGCCTGCGGCGCTGGCCCCAGGGACGCATGCCGGGTTTCCCGGTCGAGGTCTTGAGCGAACAGGAACTCACGGCCGTGCTGGCCTACCTGCAGCATATGGCGGGAAGAAAGCTGCAGCCCTGAAAAAGAGATGGCCGCCTCCAAGGAAGCGGCCATAAGCCTGCAGTCAGGACTCCCGGCAAGACTTTGCCGGGCGTACCCTGAGGTTTCTCAGGTGTTGTCCACCTTGAGAATATTGTCGTCGATCATGTTGGCCAGCACCGTCGCCTCATCCCCGGTGCCGTAGACGCTGGACAGGTCCACCCCGACCAGGGTGATGTCCTGCACCGGCGCACCACCCGGGGTCAGGCTGATGGAGATGGTGGTGTTGTCGCCAAAGGCGAAGTTCAGGTAGCTATCCAGGGTGGCAGCATCGGTCGCCACACCGCTGAACAGGTCGGACAAGTCGAGCACATCCGAATTGCCGCCTTCCGGGTCGATAAAGAAATCGTGGATGGTATCGCTGCCGCCCAGATCCCCGGCGCGCCAGACAAAACTGTCGCGCCCGGCGCCGCCGGTCAGGCTGTCATCACCCAGGCCACCCACCAGCACGTCATCCCCGCCGCCGCCACTGAGTACGTCGTTGCCGGCCCCACCGCTGAGGTAATTGGGCTGATCGTCGCCTGTCAGCTGATCATCCCCGGCGCCGCCGATAATGCCCTCGATCGACGCATAACTGTCGCCTTCGGCCAGGCCGCCCTCTCCCACACCGGTCTGCAGGTTGACCGTCACGCCTTCGGTATCGGCGCTGTAATCAGCCACATCGAAGCCTTCACCACCATCCAGATGGTCGGCGCCCGGATCGCCCAGCAGTACGTCATTACCTTCCCCGCCCTGCAGCACGTCATCCCCCAGGCCGCCAGACAGCACGTCGTCACCGGCGCCACCGACCAGCACATCGTTGCCCGCGCCGCCGGCCAGGTAATTGGCGCCCGCATCACCTGTCAGCTGATCATCCCCGGCACCGCCGATGATGCCCTCGATGCCGCTGTAGCTGTCGCCCAAGGCCGCGCCAGCCAGACCGACGCCCGCCGCCAGGCTGGCAGCGATGCCGGCGCTGTCATCGCCATAGTCGACCACATCAAAGCCACCCCGGCCGTCGATCACGTCCGCCATGCTGCTGGCAGCGATCACGTCATCACCCTCGCTGCCCGTCAGCACATAGCTCTCACCCGTGCCCTGGGCCACCACACTGACGGTCAGCGCCGAGGTTCCACTGAGATCGCCGTCGCCATCCAGGGCCACCACGCTAAAGCCCAGGCTCTGATCCTGCGGCAATACCAGGGTACTGATGGTGGCCGTGGCAAAGCGTACCCGGCCATTGCCATCGATACCTTCCAATTGCAGCTGGTTAAAGCTGATATCGGGGTCGATCAGGGTTTCGCTCTGGCCCGGGCTGACGATCACAGTACCGGTCTGGGTTTGCCCGGTAAGGCTGTTGGTAGCCGTCCAGCGGATGGCCAGCTCGCCGTTCACCTGATTGTTCGCCAGAGTGACCTTGTCCACCAGGCGCACATCCTCGTCCGGGGCGTTATCCCCGGCCTGCCCCAAGGCGTGGAACTCCATGGTGAACTGCTCACCCTTGCTGAAGAACTGGTTATCGATACCAAAACCCTGGGTCGACGAGTTGACCGCCCCCGGGCTGCTGAACTCGATCAGCCCATCATAGGTTTCGGCAAAGTTCGGCGAATGCCCCGGGGTCAGGTTATTCAAGGCATAGGTCAGAACACTGGCCGCCTCCGGCTGCAGCAGGTTGAACAGGTAAGTGCCATCGGCATTGACCGTCAGGGTAAAGACCTTTTCAAAGCCCGAGGTCGAGCCGGTCAGGGTGGTACTCAGGAAGTTGCCGGCACTGTCATAGTTGTTCAGGCTGCTGTAGGCCAGACCGCTGATTTCCGGCCCGCTGATCTGGAAGCCCGCCAAGCCATCTGCACCGGGTACAACCGTGAAGGTGCCGCTGACGCTGCCCACTTCATTGGGAATGATCGCATTGGTAAATGCACCGAGTGACGGCATGTCATCGAAGACGCCAATCACCAGGTTACTGGCTGCCGACGCCGTGCCGTCGCTGACACTGAGGCTGAAACTGTCACTGTCGTTGATGCCTTCACTGGTGGCCGTGGCCAGTTGATACAGGTAGGTCGCTACCCCCGTGGCGCTGTCGTAAGCGGTCACGGTCAGGGTGCCATGGGCGCCGGCAAAGCTGCTGCCGGCCAGTTCGCCGATGGCCACCGTGGTGCCATTGATGGTCACGCTCTGGATATCGTCCAGGCCATCGGCATCACCAATGGTGAAGGTGCCGCTGGCAAACTCGCTGCCGGCGGCCGCATCCGAGCCGCTCGGCAGGCCGCTTTCATAGACCTGGGCGCCTTCGACGCTGAGGGTCGGGGCATCGTTGCTGCCCAGGATGCTGATGGTCAGCTGGGCCGAGGAAGTATCACCGTCGATATCGGCAATGCTGTAGGCGAAGTTCTCCGTCAGGCTCTCGCCATCGTCCAGGCCCTGCACCAGGGCATTGTCGAGCACATAGGTATAGGTGCCGTCGGCATTCAGGGTCAGCTGGCCGTAGGTGCCGTTGTAGGTGCCCGGGGTAATCACACGGATGCCCCCGTCACTACCCGGAATATCGTTGCTCAGCACGTTGCCCTGCACCGAAGGGGTGTCTTCACCCAGGCTGGCCCTGTCATCCACTGCCGTGGGCAGGCCGTTGACCGGCGCCGGGATGTCCTCCGGCACCAGGCCGGCCAGTTCCCCCTGGGGGAACTCGGGCACAGCGCCCAGGCCTTCGGTGGGAAAGCCGATCACCGGCTCCAGGGCGCCACCGACCTCATTGAGCAGAACAAAGGAGTGACCACCGCCGCCGGCGCCACCTGCCCCCGCGCCGGGCCCGGCAGCCGGTGCCTCACCGGCCTGGGTCGGGTCCTCACCGGCGGCGATGGCACGCTGCAACTCATCGACACTGGCCAGCACCTCGGGACTTGGGGTTGTACCAGCCACCTGCCCCTGGGCTTCGGCCAGGATCTGCTCGCTCAGCTGGTAGTCGCTATTGCGGCCCAGGGTCAGCTCGCCGCCACCGGCCAGATCCACCGCCACTGCCGCACCGTTGCCTGTGACCAGACGCTCACCGGCAAACAGCGCATCCCCGCTACTGAGCGCCCGCCGCCCCCCATCTTCGGCCACGGCAACCACTTCACCCACCACCCGCACGACAGTTCCGATCAACTTGGCCATGTATGCCTCCGCACTATTCGTTGAACCGGCATGCGAGAGTGCCCGCTGCCGCCCGTAGCCAATCAAGCATTGCTGGAAAAAACCGCTGAAATCCCCACGTCACTGCAGCCTGGTCGCTGCCTTGGCAGTGAACAAAAACCCTTCTTATAGCTTTACGTTACCCCTAGGGGCGCCAGCCACACTGATCGGGATCAATGAATACGCGGCCTGCAGGGCGCTAGGATGAAAGCCTGGACAAACGGTTCAGCAACCGCTGACTGATGCTTAACTGTCTCCATGGATGGATGTGCACCCAGCAAACAACCGGGGAGAGACCGTCGTGCAGAAGCTTGCCCAGCTCGGCCATAACCTGCGCCTGCACCCTGTCGCCCCCAAGGCTTGCGCGAGGACACCGCATTGACTTCCCAGGAACGGGTAGCACCATCCAGCGACCCGCGCTTCAGCCATGATGACCCCCTGCTCGATGGCCTGCTGATCCTGTGCAAGCAGCACGATCGCCCGGCCAGCCGTGGCAGCCTGACGGCCGGGCTGCCGATGCCCGAGCAGCTGCTCACACCGGCCCTGCTGCCCCGGGCGGCGGCACGGGCCGGCCTGCAGGGGCGCCTGCTGCGGCGCAAGCTCAAGGCCATCTATGCGCTCAATCTGCCGGTGCTACTGCTGCTCAAACACGGGCGCTGCGCGGTGCTGAGCCAATGGGGCGAGGATGGCCGGGCGCTGATCCTGCCCAGTGAAAGCGGCGGCGGCGAGCAATGGGTCAGCGCCGATGAGCTGGCCGAGCAGTACAGCGGCGAGGCCTTCTTCGCCCGTCCGCAGCATGCCCTGGAAGAAAGCCGCAACCCGCTGATCCCCAGGGTGCATGCCTGGTTCCGCGATACCCTGCGGCTGTCGCGCTGGCTGTATCTGGACGCCATGCTGGCCACCTTCCTGGTCAATACCCTGGGCTTGATGGTGCCGCTGTTCGTCATGCAGACCTACGACCGCGTGGTGCCCAACCAGGCCACCGCCACCCTGTGGATGCTGGCCCTGGGCCTGCTGATCGCCACCTCCTTCGAGCTGATGCTGCGCATTCTGCGCGCCTATATCCTCGATACCGCCGGCAAGAAGACCGACATGGTGCTCTCGGCCACCCTGTTCGAGCGCATCACCGGCATGCAGATGACCGCCCGCCCGGCCAGCGTGGGCGGCTTTGCCCAAAGCATCCACGACTTTCAGGGCCTGCGCGACTTTCTCACCGCGGTCACCCTGACCAGCCTGATCGACCTGCCCTTCGCCCTGCTGGTGATTGCCGTGATCGGCCTGCTCGGCGGCTGGATGGTGGCGATTCCGCTGCTGGCCTTCCCCCTCACGGCGCTGTTCGCCTATGTGATCCAGACCCGCCTGCGCGACTGCATCCAGAAAAGCCTGGCCCTGGCTGCCGAACGTCAGGCCCTGCTGGTGGAAACCCTGGGCGGCCTGGAAACCCTCAAGGCCTGTGGTGCGGAAAATCAGCGCCAGCACCGCTGGGAAGAAACCCACGGTGCCCTCACCCGCCTGGACAGCCATGCCCGCCTGCTGTCGGCGGTGGCCATCAACGGCACCCTGTTTATCCAGCAGTTCGCCGGCATGGCCACCATAGTGGCCGGGGTGTACGCCATCATCGCCGGCAACCTCAGCGTCGGCGCCCTGGTCGCCTGCTATATGCTGGGCAGCCGGGTACTCTCGCCCCTGGGGCAGATCGCCAGCCTGATCACCCGCCTGCAGCAGGCCCGGCTGACCATGAAGAGCACCGACGCCCTGATGGCCCTGCCCCAGGAGCGCCAGCCCCAGCAGCACCCGCTGCAACACACCCGCCTCAATGGTGCCCTGGATATCGAGCAACTGAGCTTTACCTACCCGGGCCTGAGCAGCCCGGCGCTGCGCGCCATCAACCTGCATATCGCACCCGGCGAGCGAGTCGCCATTATCGGCCGCAGCGGTTCCGGCAAAAGTACCCTGGCCCGCCTGATCATGGGCCTGTATTCGCCCGGTGAAGGGCAGATCCTGTTCGACGGCCTGGATCTGCACCAGATCGACCTGGCCGACCTGCGCAGCCAGATGGGCTATGTCTCCCACGATATGCCCCTGCTGGCCGGCACCCTGCGCGAGAACCTGACCCTGGGCGCCCACTACATCGATGAAGAACGCATGCTCGAAGTGGCCCAGCTGACCGGTGTGCACGAACTGGCCCGCCAGCACCCACAGGGCTTCGACCGCCCGGTGGGCGAGCGCGGCCAACTGCTTTCCGGTGGTCAGCGGCAGATGGTGCAGATGGCCCGGGCCCTGCTGCTTGATCCCCCCCTGCTGGTTCTGGACGAACCCACCAGCGCCATGGACAACAGCACCGAGGAAGCCCTGCGCCGGCACCTGCTCAAATGGGCCCAGGGCAAGACCCTGGTGCTGATCACCCACCGCATGTCCATGCTCAGCCTGGTGGAGCGCCTGGTGGTCATCGAAGCCGGCCATGTGGTTGCCGACGGCCCGAAAGCCGCGGTCATCGAGGCGCTGCGCAAGGGCAAGATCGGAGCGGCGGCGGTATGAACAGCAGGCAGACAGAGCCACCCAAACAGCCGTCGAAGTCCTTCGGCCAGCGCCTGCTGCGCGACGTTCGCGGCTACAGTGGCCTGCGCCGGCGCAAGGGCGAGATCCGCTTTATGCCCGAGGTGCAGGGCGCCATCCTGCAGGACTCGCCCTGGATCGCCCGGCTGCTGGTCTGGCTGGTGTTCCTGCTGCTGCTCAGCGCCTTCGCCTGGGCCAGATTTGCCGTGCTGGAAGAAGTTACCAGCGGCGAAGGCAAGGCCATCCCGTCGAGCAAGGTGCAGAAGATCCAGAACCTGGAGGGCGGCATCGTCGCCGAGATCTTCGTGCGCGAGGGGCAGGTAGTGAACAAGGGCGACATCCTGCTACGCCTGGACAACACCCGCTTTCTCTCCAGCCAGGAGGAAAGCGAAGTCGAGCGCCTGGCCCTGCAGGCGCAGATCGAGCGCCTCAGCGCCGAGGCCGAGGGACGCCCCCTAGCGCTGCCGGAGAGCATCGAACGCCTGGTTCCGCAACTGGTCGAGGATGAGCGCGCGCTGTACCAGTCGCGCCAGCAGCGCCTGCAGAGCGAGCAGCGCATCCTGCAGGAACAGATGATCCAGAAGCAGCAGGAATTGGCCGAGTTCAAAGCCAAGCAGCAGCAGTACCGCTCATCCCTGGCGCTGATCCAGGAAGAACTGAGCATGGCCGAACCCCTGGTCAAGACCGGCGCCATTTCCCCCGTCGAGGTGCTGCGCCTGCGCCGCAGCATCGTCGATATTCGCGGCGCGCTGGACGCCACCACCCTTGCCCTGCCCCGCGCCGAAGCCGCCGCCAAGGAGATCCAAGGGCGCATCCAGCAGTCCGAGCTGGCCTTCCGCGCCGAGGCGTTCAAGCAGCTCAACGATGCCCGCACCCAGCTGCAAAAACTCAGCGCCTCGCGGGTGGCGATTCAGGACAGGGTCAGCCGCACCCAGGTGGTCTCGCCGGTCAAGGGCATCGTCAAGCAGCTCAAGGTCAATACCATCGGCGGCGTGGTCCAGCCTGGCAGCGATATCCTGGAAATCGTGCCACTGGAAGACAGCCTGCTGATCGAGGCACGGGTCAGGCCCCAGGATGTGGCCTTTCTCCACCCCGGGCAAAAGGCCATGGTCAAGTTCAACGCCTACGACTTCACCATCTATGGCGGCCTGACCGCCAACCTGGAGCTGATCAGCGCCGACACCATCACCGACAGCGAAGGCCGCAGCTTCTACCTGATCCAGGTGCGTACCGACAAAAGCCACCTGGGCAGCGCCGAACATCCGCTGCTGATCATCCCCGGCATGGTGGCCACGGTGGATATCATCACCGGCCACAAGAGCGTGCTGGACTACCTGCTCAAACCCGTGCTCAAGGCCCGCTCGGAGGCCATGCGCGAACGCTAGCAGGATGCTGCAAAGGCGCTTGCAGCACCGCCCTCACTGTGTAAAATCCCGCGCCCGAAAATGCAGGAGACAACACGGTGGCAATTCACTACTCGGCGCCCGAGAAAAATGTGGCATGCGGACGCACTGGCACAAACCTGAGCAGCACCCAGGATGCGACCCAGGTGTCATGCAAGCTCTGCCTGCGCACGCTGGAAAAGGGCACGACCGAACCGGTACGCAAGACCCCGAGCCTGGCCGAGCTCAGGGCCGCGGCAAAAGCCGCCAAGGCGGCGCCGGCAACAACGCAGGTGGCCAAGCCGACCCCCAGCCTGAGCGCCCGCGCCGCCTGGCAACAACGCCTGGAGCAACTGCCGGGCAAGAACCGCATCCCGCGCGGCGCAGCCCGCCAGGTGTTTATCTAAACGCTGTAGGCCATAAACGGGTGCTTGCCAGCGGCTGTTTATGGCACGAATACGGCCTGCCTAGTTCGAAAATGAATTGGGGGGAACAGTGCGAGAGCCTGCTGGGAAAGCTGAGTTAAACTCAGGGTGCTGCTTTTGCCACTCTTGATTGACACGTAAGCGTTCGATTTCACTCCAAAGGCGCTCCAAGCGCTCGGACTCCCTCGCGTAAAAATCCTTATTGAACGCCAGATAGACAGTGCTTTGCATAAAATTCACAGGCAGCCGTTCAAGTGCCGAAAACTCGGACCTGCTCAGCAGTTCACTCACCCTTGGATCGAGCCCCAGAGCCAGCTCTGCGCGCCCAGCCAGCAGCATTCGCATGAGTTGTTCTGGAGAGTTAGCACTGCCGATACCGGATTGCCCCAACTGTGCGAGACGCTCAGTGAAAGCCGCAATACCTGCTTCGTAAATGATGGGAGAGCGCAACCCACTGAAACGCATACCATCCCACTTGACCGGGCTATCGCGTCGCCTGAAAGCAACGGCAACAACTTGCCCCACTGCCTTGCCAGGGTCGGGAGCGCCTTCATGTAGGGGAAGTGCCAGTTGCACCAAGTGCTCCTCGGTGGCTGCAACTGTCGCGACCCCATCGAGTTCACCTTTGAGCACCTGATGCAGGCACCTCCGCCATGGCAGCGCACTGTACTCGACGTGCCCCCCTGCCTGTGCGACAGCACGTCGAATCAGGGACTGAACCGGTCCATCCCGATCTGGAAAGGTGAGCGGCGGGTAATCACGCTCACTGACACAAATACGCAGCGGGCGTTCCTGCGCCCCACCTGCAGGCACCGAAAGACTCAGGAGCACACAGATTAAAACCTGCAGGCGAAGCAAGACTCGACTCCTTGCTACACAGCCTTTTTAAGCAGGAAATGCGACAAGGCCGGAATTAAAACCAGTGCTCCGATCATGTTCCAGACGAACATGAAAGTCAGCAGGATGCCCATGTCGGCCTGAAACTTGATTGGTGACCAGGCCCAGGTGACCACGCCGGCGGCCAGGGTGACACCAATCAACGCCACCACTTTACCGGTGAAGGCCACAGCATTTTTGTAGGCCAAGGCCAGCGGAAGCCCGGCGCGTTGCTGGCCTAGCTGCACGCTGAGCAGGTAGAGCGCATAGTCCACGCCGATACCCACGCCGAGCGCAATCACCGGCAAGGTAGCGACCTTAACCCCCATCCCCAACCACACCATCAGCGCCTCGCAGAGAATCGAGGTCAACATCAGCGGAACCACGGCGACCACTACCGCGCGCCAACTACGGAAGGTGATAAAACACAGCGCGATAACCGCAAGATAGACGTATAGCAGCATGGTGCGGTTGGCTTCGCGTACGACGATATTGGTTGCGGCCTCGATTCCCGCACTACCGGCGGCGAGGAGAAATTGCCGCTCATCCGTGCTGTATTCACGGGCGAAATTATCGGCAACCTGTACCACACGCTCCAGGGTCTCGGCCTTATGATCGGCCAGATAGGCGACCACCGGCATCATCGTACACTCGTTGTTGAACAGATCCGGGTTGTTCACCGAAGCCTGCTGGGCACCGTAATTGAGAACGTCCTGGTTGCGCGCAATAGTCAGCCACTTCGGATTACCCTCGTAAGTACCGGCAGTGATCTGGCGTACTGCATCGACCAGTGACACCGTGGTCTGAACCCCAGGTTGTTGCTGCAGCAGCCAGCCCAGCTTATCCGCCTCGATCAGGGTTTCGTATTTCAGGCAGCCTTCCTGCGGCGTTTTTACCATCACTGCGAACAGGTCGCTGGAGAGCGAATAGTGCTCGGTGATGTAGGCATTGTCGCGGTTGTAGCGCGAGTCGGAACGCAATTCGGGTGCCCCGGGGTCGAGGTCGCCGATTTGCAGATGACTGCTGACGACCAGTCCAGCGATGGCTAGCAGAGCAGCGATAATCACGGTCACGCTGGCCCAGCGACGCTCGGTGAAGCGATCGAGCAGACTCCAAAGTACGCCAAGCCCCCTACCCTGACGCTCCTCACCCTCTTCTACCAGGCTGCGCGACGCAGCGCTCTGGCTGACACCGCTGTAGGACAGCAGCACGGGCAACAACACCAGGTTGGTAAAGATCAGCACGGCTACGCCGATGCTGGCAGTGATCGCCAGATCTTGAATCACCGGAATGTCGATCAGCATCAGCACGGCAAAGCCCACCGCATCGGCCAACAGTGCAGTCAGGCCGGCAAGAAACAGGCGCCGAAAGGTATAGCGGGCCGCTACCAGCTTATGAGTCCCTCGGCCGACGTCCTGCATGATGCCGTTCATCTTTTGCGCACCGTGGGACACGCCAATGGCGAACACTAGAAACGGTACGAGAATGGAGAACGGATCGAGTGCATAGCCGAGCAGCGCTACCAACCCGAGCTGCCAGGCCACTGCCACTGCCGAGCAGGTTACCACCAAGGCAGTGCTGCGCACGCAGCGGGTATAGGCATAGATGATGGCGGTGGCGATCAACGCCGCCGCGCCAAAATACAGCATCACCTGCATCAGCCCGTCGATCAGATCACCAACCAGTTTGGCGAAGCCGATCACGCGGATCTTGATCCTACCTGTCCCCTCCTGGTCCACCGTATGCAGGTTATTGCTGCCGGCGTATTCGAATCGGCTACGCAGCTTCTCTTCGAGAAGGCGAGAAAATGCATGGTAATCCACCGGCTGCCCGGTGACCGGATCCTTGTCCAGCAACGGCACGAAGATCATCGATGACTGGAAGTCGTTACCCACCAGACTGCCGACGATGCCGGCGCGAGCGATATTGAGTCGCAGCTGTTCGGCCCCCTGCACCGAGCCATCGTAGGAATCGGGCATGACCGGGCCGCCACGAAACCCCTCTTCGGTCACTTCGGTCCAGCGTACGGCGGGCGTCCACAGTGACTTGATCCAGGCACGGTCGACACCGGGCGTAAGAAACAGCTCGTCGTTGACCTCCTTCAGCACCTCCAGATACTGCGGATCGAAGATGTCGCCCTCGGTATGCTCCACCACCACTCGCACCGAACTGCCTAGACCGCGAAGCGCATGGCGGTTTTCCAGGTAATTTTTGATATAGGGCTGGTTGTGCGGAATCATCTTCTCGAAACTGGCGTTGAGCTCCAGTCGGGTCGCGGCGAAAAAACTCAACACCAGCGTAACGATCAGGCAGGCGACAATTACCAGTTGACGATGGTTGAAGATCAGGCGCTCCAGCAAGTTGCCGGAGCGGGTATCGAAGTCCTTCAGCTCGCGTATTACAGGCATAGAGTCGAGCTTTTCGGTGGCCATGGGCTGTCTCTCTTTCTTGGGCTTATTCGAACGGCAGTACATGCACACCGCGTGGCCCGGCCAGCACCAACGAGTCGGCGCCTTGCGCGGTCGCGGCGGAAGTGGGCACTAGGTGAGATTGCTCGGCTGGATGAAAGCTGACACCGTCATCGCGACTTACCAGCACATGGCCGGCTTGTGTGAGCAAGACAAGGCGGCCATCGGCTGTCGCCGTACCAGCCGTGATGCTTATCTCCAGACCCGTCTTCACCTGGGTCCAGCTCTTGCCACTGTCGCTACTGCGAAACACATGGCCGCGCAGGCCATAAACCAGAACCCCATCAGGTTTGCCGAGAATGCCGAAGAAACTGCCGTTGTAGGGGGTAGGTCGCTCGACGAAACGTTGCGATGCTTGATCCAAGCGCAGTACCAGTCCCTGTTCACCGACCACAAATAGCTCGTCGCCAACAGGGCGAATGGCATACAGATGAAGCTGGCCAGGGTTGTCGACTCGCTCCAGCAACGGACGCCAACTGACGCCGCCATCCTCGGTGCGCAGGATCAGCCCGAAGGCACCCACGATGTAGCCGTCACGCTCATTGGCGAACCAAACATCAAGGAAGGGTTTGTCCGCGCCTTGCTCGTCTACGCGCTGGGCTTCGGCCAACCAAGTGGCCAGCCCTTCGTCCTCCGGTTGCAAGACCGCCAGATGCTGGTAGTACTGGAGCATCAGTGCACCGATCTGGCGTCCATCCAGTTGACGCTGCCATGTCGCTCCTGCATCGCTGCTGTGCAGCACCACACCATCATGACCGACCGCCCAGCCGTGGCTCGGGGTGGGGAAATGCACGGCAACCAAGTCCGAGCTGACTGGTACCTGGGCTTGCTGCCAGTGCTGGCCGCTATCGTCGGAATAGAGAATATGGCCGCGCTGACCAACAACAACCAGGCGATTGCCGCTCTGGGCAATCCCCGTGAGGATACCCTTAGCTGCCAGCGGACTCTGCGTCGCCGGTGTATCCAAGACGTCGACAAGTGGCGCCGCGACGACGTCACGAGTGAACGGCAGTGCCACCGCCACAGCCAGGGTTAGAAGGGCGGCGCCATTGAATATTTTCATGGTGGTGTTCCTGGGATAAAAAGCCACCGAGGGTCAATTTCGACCCTCGGTGGAAGTCACCGCTGGAGTAGCGACTCAGCGAATACCGGCACCGGCCAGCGATTCCGCGGACCACTGCGCCTTGGAGAGCGGCTCGATGTACTTGACGCCGCCATAGGGGCCATAGATGCCGGTGATGTTGTAGGAGCCGGATACGAAGTCGTAGAACATATGGTTGTCCGAGTTCGGTGCCTGCACGTCGTAGCTGTAGGCCATATGGGCGAAGGCCCCGCGGAACAGCTGGCCACGGGCGTCGTAGGCGTCGGAGGCCAAGGCAATCCAGCTATCCTCGTCGACGTAGAAGGTGCGCTTGGCGTAGATATGCCGTTTGCCCGGTTTCAACGTGGCCTCGACGACCCACACGCGATGTAGCTCCCAGCGCATCAGGTCGGGGTTAACGTGATTGGCCGTAGTGATATCGACCGCTTTCTCGTGGTAGTTCAACTTGTACGTGTTGTACGGCACGTACATTTCCTTCTTGCCAACCAGCTTGAAGTCGTAGCGGTCCAGCGCGCCGTTGAACACCCAGGCATCGTCATAGGTGGAGGCACCGACCGCACCCGGGTTCGGCGTGTCGTAGGCGATGTCCGGAGCCAGTTTGACCCGACGCTGCCCTGGCAGATATTGCCAACCACGCCGCGGCTGCTTAAGTGGGTTGACCGCGTCGACGATCAGAATCGCCTCACCTGCACGGCGAGCCGGCCCCTGGTAGTAGAGCTTGGTTCTGAAGTAGATATCCTTTTCCTGTGCAGGACCGGTATTGGCTGGGTCGTACAGCGGGTACTCGATAAAGGCGTTGCCCGTGGTCGCCAGCGACGCGGTGCCTGACGAGTCAACGTTCCACGAATCGTACTTGGAATTGATCGCGTGGCCCTGGTAGCGCAGCAGGTGGTTCCACATCACCTCATGGCCGTTTTGCGGGATTGGGAACGGCACGCCAGGCAAGGCATTTTCCAGGGCGACGCCGCCCTCCACCGCCCGAGCACCCACTGCATTTTTCAGGGTGTTATCGAGCAGGCGCTGGGGCAGCGCTACTGTGCGATGTGTCGGGTAAACATCTACGCGGTAACTGGGAAAGCGTTTGAGCAACTCCTGGGTGGCGACTGTCAGTTTGTCCTGATGTTCGGCAAGGTTCTGAGCGGTGATCACCAAGCGGGGTTGTTCACCCGCAAAAGGATCAATGCGCATGGAGCTACCTGGCTGATAGCCGCTCGGTGCTGTGGTCAGCCCACCACTGTAGGCCGGGATAGTGCCATCGGCATTGCCGACCTGCTCGGCGCCAACCGGGGTCAGACTCTTACCCAGCTCTGCAGCGTGTTCCGGCGATACGGCAGCTTGCACGGCGCCCGCCACGACCATGGCCAAGGTGCTGGCCAACAGGTTTTTGAGAAATGTCATATCTGTCTCCTGTGATCAGGCGGTGATCAGAAAGTGGTTTTAAAGGTGAAGGTGACCATGCCACGATCTTTAAGCTGGGCTGGGGTACCCGCAAACGCGGTGGTTTGACCTGGAGCGCAACTGTACGGGGTCATGGGATTGCCAGGCGCGGCGCCGTCCGTTGGCGACTTGCATGTGTCGAACGCCCCGAAGTTGTCCACGTACTTCAGGTCGAAGCGGTACTTGTTGCGCACATCGGCCGCGATGCCCACCGAGTAACTACCAGAGCCCTCGTTGCCACCCAGTTGCACGGCCGAGTGACCGTCCAGGCCCAGGTTGTAAGTCATCGGCAGGTGGATATCGACACCGGGGAAGACCTGGTACCAGGTCGGCGTGAAGTTGATACCGAGGACATAGTTATCCTTGGTGACTTTGTCGACGCCGCGATACCAGTCTTCACCCTTGAACAGCTGCTTATTCTCCGTTACATCCAACCAGCGGCTATAGGCCAGCTCGACCAGCAGCGAAGCACCGTCCCAAACCGGAGTGTCGGCGAAGGTGGTCAGGCCGTTGATCACCGCATGTACCGTCTTGCCGCGCGCCACCCCGTTTTCGCCGTCGAAACTGGCGATGAATCCCGGTGCACCAATGGCTGCAGCGACAGGGTTGACAGTGGCCGGAACGCTGGCCAGCGGCATGTTTTCGCGGTAGTTCAGATCCACGCCTACGCTGACACCGGCGATGTTTTTGGACAGGCTGATGCCATACACATCGATATCGTCGACATAGAACTGGTTGTAGCTACCTACGACACCGGACATCAGTTGCGGCATACCCACCGCGACCGGCTGCAGCGCCAGGTTCGGCAGAATGTCGGAGGTGTTGCGGTAGTACAGGCCGAGGGTGCCATCGAGCCACTCCGGGCTCCACCTGGCCATCAGGCCATAATCACCGCGCTTGTCCGGCGTAAAGGTCTTTCCCCCAGTCAGGCGCAGGAACTGGGGTGCACCCGCCACCATACCGAAGATAGGGTTAGGCTGAGCAATCAGAGAAAGATCGTTGCTGCCATGTTGTATGCCGTCATTGAAGCCCAGGTAGGTCCCCGACTCGGGCAGGCGCGAGGCATCCCAATCCAGAAAATACTGAGCACCGAAGGACAGCTCCGGGTTAAGGGTGAAATTCACCGAGAGCTGATTGCGCGGAATGAACAATTCCTTAGCCTCAGTGCCGGGGACAGCCACGGCCTTGGCAATATCCAGGCCGGACTGGCCATAGCTGTTGCCATGGGCAAAGGCCAGAAAGCTCTCGCCCCAATACTGGGTGTGCTTGCCGAGCTTGGCACTGAGCAGTGACTCCTCGCCAAGTTCGGTGCTGTAGAACACGAAGGCATCGAGAAACTCTGCCGACGGGCCATTAAAGTAGCGCTCGGCATAGCTGCTCAGCTTACGCGACTCGGTCACGCCACCCTGAAACTGGTTGGTTGACGGGTTGGCGCTACCCACCTTGTTATAGGCATGGTCGTACCAGCTATTGGCACTGACCCGAAAGCCCATGCGCTGCTGGTACACCACATCCAGCTCGGAGAGCAGATCGATGCGCTGAGACACGGCGCTGCCCGCAGAGAAATTGCGATTGCCATCGTTGTTGTTCCAGGCATCGGCCAACTTGGAATTGGCACTCTCCACGCGCTGCGCATAGTTGAGCTTGAGCGTGTTGTCGAAGCGGATCGACCAGTCTTCGCTCCCGGTATCAAACTCGAATGCCTGAGCGGGAGCGAGCCCCATACCGACCATGATTGCCGATGCCAACACACCTCTGCGGAGGTTGGGATGGCCGAGCTTATTCTTGTTCTTCATCTCACTTACTCACCTTTTTTGTGGTTCACGACAAGACATGCATCCTTGCGCTGTGCTTCAAATTCGCTGCAGGATGGTTACCGAGACCGAACGGCCCAGTGCGGCACTGTGTTGGAGCGCTGTGCGTGCCCCAGCAACCTGCCGAGCCTTTGCCTCTCCCCGCAGTTGCCAAACCAGCTCAGCAAGCTGCGCCAGCCCCGTGGCTCCAGGCGCATGCCCACGTCCAAGCAAGCCGCCTGAAGAACAAACAGCCACTGGGGCCCCGCGGGCATTGCGAGGCTGTTGTACGAAGTCATTGAGTTCACACTCCTGGCAGAAACCCAGGGCAGCGCTGAAGACCATGTAGTCACCGACGCTCTGGTCGTGCAGTTCGACCAGATTGATTTCATCGGCCCCTACCCCGGCTTGCTCATACGCCTTCTGCGCCACCCGACGAGTAGTGGCACGACCCAGAACATCCAGCACAGTGGCGGCCTCCAGCTCCGAGGCCAGGTCACTGCCACGGGCGCTGGCCAGAATGGCCACACCGCCACGCACCCCGTAGCGCAACGCAAAACCACGCGAACAGACCAACACCGCAGCGGCCCCGCTGGCTGGTGGGGCGAGATAAGGGGCGAGCCAGCCATCTCGCTCCGAGCTACGGTTAAGCACCGCATAGGGATTAAGCCTGGCCTGCGCCCGGGCCTGGCTTAACACAAAGTCGAAGCTCGCTTCGGATACGGCCAGGCGCGTCAACAACCAATTGGTCTGCGCCGCATAGAGCGCGGCCGGATGTTGCCGACGTGAGAGCAATGCCTGCGGATCAATACGCGGCGACAGGCTGTCCCACTCCTCACCCGGATACTCACCAAGGCCGAAAAAGGCGCGACTGGAAATACCCTGCGGCATGCATTCGAACCCCAGTGCCAGGGCACACTCAGCCTCCCCGGACAGCACGCTACTGCGGGCCATCTGCAACGCATCACTGCCGCTGGCACAGCCATCACCAACATTGAAGAGTGGAATTCCACTCAGCCCCATCGGCACCAGGGCCTGTTCGCCACTGCCGGCCGCCCCCTGTACACAGGCGGCAAAAATCTGATCGACCAGGTCATAGTCGATTCGCGCATCCTCCAGCGCCGCACGGATAGCCCGTCCTGCCAGCTCAGCAGCACTGACACCGCTCCCCAGGGGCACGAACGGGGTCATACCCACGCCGGCGATCAGCACGTTTGCCATAACCTCTGCTCCTCGCCGGTCACTGCGGCGCGACCCTCGCGCTCACCCATTACATGCAGTTCCACCCAAGGGTAAGGAACCTATCGTGCGAGCAGACTAAGGGGTGGCGAGCAGGCAGCCCCCCCCATTGAAGAGGGGGTGGGACAATTGAGCGGGGGGGGCGTGAGCAGAATAAAGCGCAGCGCTACCCGAGAAAGTAGACGGGCCGCACTGCATGCCCCGCTAGATCAGGGGCCAGCCAGGCGCTGAAGGAGACATAAGGGCGAGAGCGATAGCTGCTTAGAAAGTTGATTCGAGAATGCCGAGCATGTAGGCCCGGTCGACCACATGCTTGCGAGTGCCGGCCTGGAACTTGCCGAACAGATTCTTCAGATGCCATTTGACGGTTTCCTCGCCAACATTCAGCGCCAAGGCAATCTGCTTGTTCGATAGATTACGCGCCAGCAGCTGCAGCACCTCACGTTCCTTGGGCGTCAACAGACGGCTGGCCGAAACGCTGGCCTTCACCGGTTCAGGACGTGGCACCACGGTCGGCGCCAGGGGCACCTCGATCTGTGGCACGGTATTGGCCAGTTTGACCTGCTGCACCCAGCTAAACAGATCCGGATGGACATCTTGGACAATTCGCTGCAGACCATACTCAGCGGCCAGACTGAGTGCCTCCTGCAGGATGGGCAAGCCGTCGTCGCCCAACGCTTTGAGTGCCAGCGCCTTGAGCAGCTTGATCTGGACAATATCGCGGCCGCGCCGCAAATGCTCGGCCAACTCAGCAGCACTTACCATGCCATCCAGCAGAGACCGCCAGTCGCGCTGCGCCAATGCCACATAGCCGCCCGCCAGCGCCACCTGTAACGCCATCTCTGTGCCCTGGGCCCCTTGCACCTCAACATTGTCGGCACCCGATAGGGCTTCCTCCAGCCGCCGCCACAGCGTCAGGCAGCTGTCACTACGCCCGTGCATGGCATGCAGGCGAATCTGCTCGCCCAAGGCAACCAGGCAGAAGCGCGGAATACCCCGCTCCTCACCAAGTGCAAACAAGGTTTCCAGCAGATCGTGAGCACGATGGCTCTGGCCTTGCAGTACGGCCAACCGAGCTGCCGTGAGCAAGCCCATGACCAGCGCATCTGGCGTTGCCAAGCGCTCCATCACGTCCAGACGGTTAGCCAACACTGTGGCGGACTCCTGAATATGGTCTTGCTCGAACAACGCAGCCGCCAAGCCACTGGCCAATATGACGGCCACCGGACTGCGACGACCGATGTCCTGCTCGGCGCGCGCCAGACTGTCACGCAGCGAGTCCACGGCAGGCTGGATACGGCCTTCATACAGGTAAGCGAGGCCCACCACCCACTCGCCAAAGCCGCGAATCGCATCGAGTTCCGGAGTCCAGATAAAGGCTGGCGCCCGTTGGTAGATTCTCCGGGCTTTCTCCGGCTGCCCCTGAAGCAAGGTCAGCAGGGCTACCTGATTGGTGATGATAGCTTGCAGTTTGCCCGTGCCATCAGGCAGCGCGCCCAGCCACGGGGCAATGATCCGTTGTGACTCGTCTGGATGACCGGCGAAGTAGGCCGCCGCGGAAGCAATTGCCGATGCCTCGCAGCGGATCGCATCATCGGCACTGGGATCAGTTCGGATACATGCAATCAGCTTGGCTGCCTGCTCATGGCGCTCACTCATGGCCAGTGCCCAGGCCACCGCCAGACACATACGTGGATGGCGTTCTATCTCCTGTGTCGGCAACTCCTCTGCCCAGTCCAGTACCCGACTGAACTGGCCGCGCAGCATGATCTCGTACAAGCATTGCTCGATCATCGCGTAGGCTTGCGCGGGCTGGCCGGCTGACAAATATTGGCGGGCCGACTCCTCGAAGAAGGCATGCGCCTCCAACCAACTGGCAGCACGCCCGTGCAATGCCTGGCGGCGCTCCAGCGGCAGCTCGGCGAAACGACCACGTAAAAACTCCCGAGCCAGGGGATGCAGACGTACCCAGTTGCTGTCGAGTCCTTCGGCAAAGATCGGCGTTGTGGCACACAGATCATTGAGCATCGTGCTTGCATGCGCGTTCGACGTGAGTGCAATGCACAGTGCCGGGCTGACCATTTCCAGAAGCGAGATACAGACAAGGAAATCAACCTGCTCAGCGGTTAAGCGCGCCACCAGGCTGTCGACGAAATATCGCTGCAAATCCCCTGAACAGGCCGATAACTCTTCGACAGCCGTAACAGGGTTGGCACTTTTTTCGACTGCCGTGATTGCCAGTTGCAAGCCCAGGGGCCAGCCCTCGGTGATTTCATGCAGACGCACGCCAAGATCTGGATCAATACGTGTGGAGAAGCGGCCGGCCAGAATTGCCAGGGTTTCCTCGACGCCAAAACGCAGGGCATTGGTATCCACTTCGCCATACAGCCCCCGCGCAAGCAGATCAGTGATCTGCAGATTCAGGCGCCGACGCGATGCCATGACGATACGCAAGTTGGCGGGGGCGTTATGTAACAGGTAAGTCAATGAATGGCGTACCGTCGCCTCAGGCAAGGTGTCGGCCTCATCCAGAATCAGCACAACCTCACCGCCCAGATCAGCAACCTCGGCTAACCACTCGGTCAATCCTTCTCGCTCATCGCGGCCAGGGCCTTGCATACGCTCAACGCCGCCGGCGAAAGCTGAGCGCCCGCTACCAATAGCCATTGCCGCCGCCAGGCCCTGGACAAAGCGGACACCATCGTCGTGTGCATCAAGCGTCAACCAGGCGGCCACCGCCCCCCGCGAAAGAACCTCCCGGCGCCATTGAGCAAGCAGCACGGTCTTGCCGAAACCAGCCGCACCGTGCACCGCAATAGCGGCTTTGCTACCCAGTTCGGGATTCTCAATGCTCAAGCGCTCGCGCAAGCGAGCCACCCGTTGGGTTCTTGGCGGGGTGGTTTTGAGCACCAAAGCAGGCTCTAAATGCTCCACGACGACACCTCTCCACTGTCCAATGCATTGAATAATAGCGACAGCGTGTCAATGAGCCACCGTAATCTCATTTCCCTGGCATGACGGTACATAATGCGCAGTGGCTTGCCGCCACTGCGCTCAGGACCATCACTGTTCAGCAAAACGATAGTCGTGAAGCTGCTCGCGCAGTTTGTTCTTCTGTAGCTTGCCGGTAGCCGTATGCGGCAGGGATTCGACATACACCACATCATCTGGAAGCCACCACTTGGCAACACGCGCCTGCAGAAAGCCCAGCAGTTCATCTTTGCTCGCGGTTTTCCCGGCCTTGAGCACCACAACCAGCAACGGCCGTTCCTGCCACTTGGCATGCGCAATGCCAATCACTGCGGCCTCGGCCACCGCCGGATGACCGACAGCGGCGTTCTCCAGGTCGATCGAAGAAATCCACTCGCCACCAGACTTGATCACATCCTTGGCGCGGTCGGTGATCTGCATATAGCCATCGGCATCGATGGTGGCGATATCACCGGTATCGAACCAGCCGGCGTCATCGAGGATGCGTCCACCCTCGCCGCCATAGTACTGACTGGCGATCCACGGGCCCTTTACCAGCAGGTGGCCGGAGGACTTGCCATCGCGCGGTTGCTCCACACCCTCCTCGTCGACGATTTTCAGGCTGACACCAAACAACGCCCGCCCCTGCTTGGCCTGCAGGTCAAGCACCTCGCTCAGGTCGGCATTGCGATGTTTGGGCAAGGGGTTGCAGACGGTGCCCAGCGGCGACATCTCGGTCATGCCCCAGGCGTGCAGAACACGGGCGCCAAACCTGGTCTCGAAGGTTTCCACCTGACTGCGCGGGGCCGCCGCCCCGCCGATCACCACCCGGCTCAGGCTCAGCTCCTCGCTTGGCGCCAAGCCCTGAGCCTCGACATACTGCTGCAACATCATCCACACCGTCGGTACACCCAGGGCCAGGGTCACCCCCTCGCTGCGCATCAGACTGTAAAGGTTCTCGCCATCCAGGGCCGGCCCGGGCAGCACCAGCCCAGCACCACACATGGCGGCGGCATAGGGCATACCCCAGGCATTGACGTGGAACATTGGCACCACCAGCAGCGCCACGTCCGCCGAGGACAGGCCGAAACCGTCCGGGGTGCACAGTGCCAGGGAATGCAGCGCCGATGAGCGATGCGAATACAGCACGCCCTTGGGATTACCCGTGGTGCCGGAGGTGTAACACATCGACGAGGCGCTGCGCTCATCGAGCAGCGGCCAGGCGAACTCTGTGCCCTGCTCGGCCAACAGATCCTCGTAACACAGCAGATTGGGCAGCGAAATATTCGGCATCCGCTCGCGGTCGCAGAGAGCGATAAAGGCCTTGACCGTCGTCAGGCGCGGTGCCAGTTGCTCGATAAGCTCGGCAAACGACAGATCGAAGAACAGATACTGATCCTGCGCATGCTCGGCGATGAACTCGATCTGCTCGGGAAACAGCCGCGGGTTGATGGTATGCAGCACCGCGCCCATGCCCGAAACACCGAAATACAGCTCCATATGCCGGTAGCCGTTCCAGGCCAGGGTGCCTATCCGCTCCCCGGGCTGAACCCCCAATGCCGTCAGGGCATTGGCCACTTGCTTGGCACGCCGACCGATATCGGTATAGGTGCAGCGATGCAAGGGCCCCTCGACGGTCCGGGAAGTAATCAACGCATTGGGGTGCGCGGTCAGTGCATGTTCAAGGATCGAGGAAATCAACAGCGGATGGTCTTGCATCAGGCCCAGCATGGCAGCGTGCTCCATTCGGTTCTTGTTTGAGTCACCCAGTGCCTGCGCATATGCAGCGCAAGGACGGGGGTGGAGAGTTCGACGCAGCCAGCCAGTTGCCCACGTGAACGGCCCGATCATAGAAGCTTGTCCGTTCTAGCTGCCCCCCAGCGACGAGGGGGAAATACGCCCCCTCTTCAACGGGGGGGTGAACGCCGGCAAGTTTCCTCAGGATGATCGAATCACCTCAGCTACAGCCTCGTTCGGAACCTTTCGCCATGCAACC